>Ga0079306_1000474_pt1 | contig 36826 bp, 29 predicted proteins | sample Methanotroph_Enr_FD_79181 | JGI IMG/M metagenome (GOLD analysis project Ga0079306, IMG submission 79181) | Enriched soil microbial communities from Old Woman Creek wetland in Ohio, USA - Methanotroph_Enrichment_5 | ecosystem: Environmental > Terrestrial > Soil > Wetlands | place: USA: Ohio... | reverse complement strand
CCACGACACTGGGGACGCGGGCGAGGACCTCGACGAGGCTCTCGATCATCGGGCGGGTGTGGAGCTCGGTGGCGCACCAGAGGATGCAGCCCTGGTACTCCGGATAGAAGCGGCCCAGGTCGAGGCCCGGCAGCAGGCTCTCCTTCAGGCAGGCCTCCTGCATCGCGGCCATGTCGCCGGTGTAGCGCAGGATGAACTCGTTGAAGAAGGGGACCTCGGCCACGGGCTGCATGTCCGGCAGCTCCAGCAGGCGGCTGCGGAGGTACTGGGCCTTGGCGGCGTTCAGCGCGGCCAGACCCTTCAGGCCCTCGGGGCCGGCCAGCTGCAGGAAGATGTTCGCCCGCAGGGCCACGAGGCCCTGGTTCGAGCAGATGTTGCTGGTGGCCTTGTCCCGGCGGATGTGCTGCTCGCGGGCCGTGAGCGTCAGCACGTAGCCCGTGCGACCGTCCAGATCCTTCGTCTGGCCCACCACGCGGCCGGGGATTTCCCGCTTGTGGGCGTCCCTCACCGCCAGGAAGCCGAGGAAGGGGCCGCCGAAGTTGGGCTTGTTGCCGAAGGACATCGCCTCGCCGCAGGCCATGTCGGCGCCGGCCTTGCCCGGGGCCTCCAGCCACCCGAAGGCCAGGGCCTCCTGGGTGACGCTCACCAGCAGGGCCCCCGCGGCGTGGATGGGCCCGGCCAGGGCCGTCAGATCTTCCGCGGCGCCCAGGAAGTTGGGGTAGCCCACCAGCACCGCGGCCACGTGGGGGCCGAGCTTGGCCTGCAGATCGGCCGGATCGGTGACGCCGTCCTTGAGGGCCACTTCGACGAGCTTGAGGTCGTCATGGGGGGCGAAGTTCGTCTCCAGGACGCGCCGGTAGAAGGGGTGGATGCCCCGGCTCACCAATACTGTGTTGCGCTTCTTCTGGACGCGGACGGCCATGAGGGCGGCCTCGACGCAGGCGGTGCCGCCGTCATAGAGACTGGCGTTGGTGACCTCCAGCCCCGTCAGGTCGCAGATGAGGGTCTGGTATTCGAAGATGTGCTGCAGCGTGCCCTGGCTGATCTCGGGCTGGTAGGGCGTGTAGGCCGTGAACCACTCCTGCCGGGACACCATGGCGTCGATGGCGGCCGGCACGAAGTGGTCGTAGGCGCCGGCGCCGAGGAACTGGGCGCAGAAGCGGGTGTTGCGGTTGGCCATGCGCATCATCTCCCAGGCCACCTCCTGCTCGGAGCCCTGGAGCGGCAGGTCCAGGGGCCGTTTCAGCCGCAGCGGCTCGGGGATGCCCACGAGGAGATCCTCGGCGCGCTTGACGCCGATGGTGTCGAGGAGGGCGCGGTCTTCGGCAGGGGAAGAGGGCAGGTAGCGCATGGCGGCCTCGGTCAAGGAGCGGATGGAATCCCGGCCCTCCAGGGTATCAGGCGAGGGCCGCCCGGCGCCCCGGGTCGGTCTGTGGAGGGGGTCACAGATGCATCCGGCGCCGGGGTTTTCACCGGCCGGTCAGCGGCGGCGCCAGAGGTCGAAGGGCTGGGTGCCGATGGTGAGGTTGAAGTGCCCCGATGCCGACTGGTGGAAGCCCGGTCCATCGAGCCGCAGGAACCCGTAGGACAGCTCCAGGTAGTAGAAGTTGACCAGAGTGGTTCGCAGCAGCATCCCCGCGCCGTGGGCCTGGATCCGCGACTCATTCCGCCAAAGCCCGGCCGCGTCCGGAGCCACCTGGGCGAAGTCGAACCGGGGCTCCAGTTCCACGGTGAGCCCCATGCCCGCGTCGAAGCGCACGGGCAGCCCCACCCGCGCGGCGGCGAAGTTCGGGGCCAGGAAGCTCAGCGACGAACTCCCCAGCACGAAGGCGGGCCCGCCCAGGGACCACCAGCGGTCCAGGGGAAGGCGGTGGCCGTAGCCCCACTCCAGATCCACGTCCGCCCCCAGGTGGTCCCCCAGGCTCCGCAGGCCGCGGGCGCGGAAGTAGGCCAGCCGGAAGGCGCCGCCGGGATCGAAGGATGGCTTCGCCTCGCCGGTCCCATACCGGGCCCGCAGGAGCAGGCCCTCCCGCGGCATGGTGTGGTGGTCGTTGTCATCCCACTCGGCGCTGAGGAGGGCCGAATCCTCCTCACGGCTCCGGGTCAAGCCCGCCCCCAGGTAGTCGGCGCTCCGGTGGCCCAGGTCCAGGGCGGCTTTGCCGGTCCCCAGGTTGCCGAACCGGACGTAGCCCCGAAGCTCCAGATCGGAGGCGGTCATCCGCGAATCCGGCTGGCCGGTCTGGAGCTCGGGAACACTCCAGGCGAGAGGATTCTCCAGCCGCTGCCGCCAGGCCCCCGCCCGCACCTCCAGTCCCGCGCCGGGAGCGAACCCGAAGGGCCAGCGAAGGGCGAGCGCCCCCTGTTCCTGCAGGCGGTTCTTGGCGGCCCGGAACTCGGTCTCCGTCCCGGTGAACCCCAGATCCAGGCCCCGGTAGACCAGGCCCACCTGGCCCCCCAGGTTCGAGTCGTAGCCCAGGGACAGGTCCAGGCGATGGCTGGGCAGGGGGACGGGTGTGACCACCAGCTGCGCGCGGTCGAGCCCACTGTCCGGTCTCCCATCCGGCACCACCTGGACCCGGAGCCGCTCCAGGTGGGTCCGGTGTTCGGCCAGGGCCACCCGCTTCTGAAGGACATCGGTACGGAACGGCGCCCGCTCCAGGGGCGACAGGAGCCGCAGGAGGGGCTTCGCCGCCACGGGCCGCCTCTCGGAGGGGTTCACCACCACCCGCTCCACCCTGGCCTCCCGGACCACCACCCGGAGCCGACCCGTGGCGGGATCGAAGCCCGATCCGCGGACGTCCACCAGGGGGTCGTCGTCCATCACCAGGCCGTAGACCAGCTCGCTGAGGAAGGCTCCGAAGGCCTCGGGATTGAAGCGCTTCCCGAGGGGCATCCGGGCCGCGAGCGCTCCCTCGACCCGCTCCCGCAGGACGGGGGGCGACTCCACCTCCACGGCCCTCACCCCTGGAAAGAGCGCCAGGTGGATGTCCAGGCGGGGTCCCTGCGGTCCCGCCTCCAGTTCCGCCCAGGCCTCCCGGGCCAACCCATGCACCAGCACCTGCTGCAGGAAGGCCAGGACATCCTGTTCGCGGATGGGCCAGTCGCGGGGCAGGAACTGGTCCCGCAGCTCCAGGATGGCGGCGGGCACCTCCTCGGCACAGACGAGGTCCGCGCTGCGGACGGGCAGGAGTTCCTGCCGCCCGAGGGCCTTGCGGAGCCGCTCGTGGAAGGCGGCCTGCATGGCGTCGAAGCCCTGCCGGCCCTGCCGCACGAGCACCGGAAGCAGGCCGGAATAGTCGAGGAAGGGCACCTTGCGGTGGTCCAGGCGAATGAGGAGGTCGGCCTGGGCACGGCTCTCCCACTGCCTCCGCTCCACCACCAGATCCAGGCTGCGGGCCGCCGTCGAGAAGAAGTTGGTGGAGGGCCGTCGCTCCAGGGGCGTGCTGACGTCCACGGCCAGCACCAGGTCGGGATGGAAGGCCTCCTTCGCCACCCCCACGGGAAGGTTCTCCACGAGGGCGCCGTCCACGTACTGCTGGCCGTCGATGACCACCGGGCGGAGGGCGCCGGGGACGGACATGGAGGCCCGCACCGCCTCGCCCAGGTCGCCCTGGCCGAACACCCGTCCCTGTCCGGTCTCCAGGTTGGTGGCCAGCACACGGAGGGGCAGCCGGAGGCGGTCGAAGTCGCCCTTCGAGAAGAAGGAGGCCCGCGCCAGGAGGGCCTGGAGCACCCGCTGCAGCTCTGTGCCCGAGCGCAGGCTCTGGGCGAAGCTGAACCGGCCCCGGTCGTACTCCGCGGACAGGAATGTGCCGCTATGGTCCTCCTGCTCCTCCAGGGTCTCGCCGGGGTTGCGCACCAACGGATCGAGCGCCGTGCGGCCCAGGTCCAGGCGCCGGAACAGGTCCTCGATCTCCCGGCCCGAGAAGCCGCCGGCGAACAGGGCCCCCACCAGGGCGCCCGCGCTGGTGCCCGTGACGCTGCCCAGGGGATAGCCCACTTCTTCCAGCCGCTGGATGACGCCGATCTCCGCCAGCCCCCGCGCCCCGCCGCCACTCAGCACCAGGGCCACCTTCGGCTGTCCCGGCACCTCCACCCGTGGCGCGAAGCGGAAGAGCATGTCCGGCGGCTCCACCTTCACGTCGAAGCGCCGGGACAGCATGGGCGGCGGGGCCGGCACCTCGACCGGAGCCTGGATCGGGGGTACGGGCGGAACGGGGACTCCCGCCGCAAGGAGGGCGGGAAGCCCCAGCAGCAGCGCCCTGCGCCTCATCCCCAAGCCTCCAGCTGGGCGGCCATCAGGCGTTCGCACCCGGCCAGACCCAGGTCCATCAGGGCCTCGGCCTCGCCGCGGGTGAAGGGGCGACCCTCGCCCGTCCCCTGGAACTCCACCAGGGCCGTCTCGCCCCCGCCCGTGGGGCGGGCCACGACGAGGTTGCAGTCCACGGCCGCGAGGTGGTCCTCCTCGTATTCCAGATCCACCAGGGACCCCCGGCGACCCTCCCCCGCCTCCACGATCCCTGCGCTCACGGCCGCCACCTGGCGCACCAGGGCCGGATCCAGGCCCCGGGCCCGCAGGGCCAGGGCCACGGCCACCCAGGCGCCGGTGATGGCCGCGCAGCGGGTGCCGCCGTCGGCATTGAGCACATCGCAGTCCACGGTGAGGGTGCGCTCCCCCAGGGCCCCCAGATCCACGGCCTGCCGGAGGCTGCGGCCGATGAGTCGCTGGATCTCCACGGTGCGCCCCTGCTGCCTGCCCTTGGCGGCCTCCCGGTCCGTGCGGCTGTGGGTGGCGGCCGGCAGCATGCCGTACTCCGCCGTGAGCCAGCCCGTGCCCCGGCCCTTCATCCAGCCGGGCACCTTCTCCTCCAGGCTGGCGGCGCAGAGGACATGGGTCCGGCCGAGTTTTACCAGGCAGGAGCCATGGGCGTGGAGCTGGATTCCGGTCTCCAGGGCCAGGGGGCGCAGCTCGGATGCCTCCCTCATCAGCGGCACCCGCCTTCCATCTTTTCCACCCGTCCCTGGTGGCGCCCCCCTTCGAAAGGTGTTTCCAGGAACAATTTGAGGTAGTATTCGGCTCGGAGCGGATCCGTCAGCCGCTGGCCGAAAGCGATGGCGTTCGCGTCGTTGTGCTGCCGGGCCAGTGCCGCGTGCTCGGGGGTAGTGACCAGCGCGCAGCGGATGCCGGGGTGGCGGTTGGCCGTGATGCTCATGCCGATGCCGGACCCGCACACCAGTACCAGGCGTTCCCACCGATCCTGGCCCTCCGCCGCCCGGTGCGCGAAATCCGGATAGTCCACCGAGGCCGACCCATCCGTGCCGAAATCCACCACCTCGTGCCCCTGCTCCAGAGCCCAGGCCTTCAGCCGCTCCTTGAGGTCGAACCCCGCATGATCGCTGGCAAATCCGAGTTTCACGGAACACCTCCTCCCGGGACGGACCGTGCATCGGCCTCGCGGCCCCACTTCCCGGCCCCCGGCCTCCAGCCTACCGCCTCCGCCTCATGCTGAACCCCTTCCTCCAGTACCGTCCCCTGGACCGCGGCTTCCTCCTCTGCCTGCCGGAGGCCGTGGGTCCGGCCGAGTGGTCCCGGGCCCTCCGCAGCCTGCCGGGCGATCTGCAGGGCCGCGAGCGGCTCACTCCCGCCAAGGCCCAGATCTTCCTGCCGGACGCCACGCTGGTGGAGATGCACGCGGTGCCCCTCCGCTGGCAGCGGGCCTACCCCTGGCTGTCCTCCCTGGCCCTGAAGCCGGGTCACGCCGGGCCCACCCTGCGCTACTGGTCCACGGCCCTCCGCCTGCTCCAGTCCCTGGTGGTCCGGGGAGCCCTCCTGCCCCAGCTGGACACCCGGGGCAACCCCTGGCGGGCCCGCTGGGGCGTGAGCCTCACCAGCCCCGCCGACCGCGCGGCCCTCCAGCAGATGACCCTGGCCATGCCGCCCGCGGCCCTGGCCTTCCCCGAGAACGATACCTGGGCCTTCACCAAGACCGTGCCCCTGGGCGAGCTGGACGCCTTCGACATCGAGGACGACCTGGCTGTCCCGTCCACCGCCGACGCCGTGCTGCGGGCCTTCCTGGAGGACGGCGCCGACTTCATCCTGCGCTTCGTGGCGGGGGGCCTGCGGGCCGGGGACGATCCGCGCCTGGGCCTCATCCACAGCCTGCGGGGCCACAAGCGGGACCGCCTGCCCTGGGACGAGCGCCTCATGGTGGCCCTCTCCCACCAGCTTCCTGAGTTCCCGACCACGGGCGTCACCGAGCGGACCCTGGGCGAGCAGCTGGAGCAGTGGAGCGAGGGGGCCCGGCCCCAATGGGTGCGCCCCAGCCTCCGCCTGGAGGCCCCGCCCGTGCCCACGGGCCGGGACCACAGCGTGCAGGAAGCCGACCGTTTGACGGAGGAGGGCTGGATCCTGCGCGTGGGGCTGGAGACCGAAGGCAGCACCGAGATCGGCGTGGCCAAGCTCTGGGAGCCCTCCACCGAGCCCGAGGTACTCCAGGCCCGCCAGGCCCTGCTGCGCGGCCTCGCCCGGGCCGTGCCCTTCTTCCCGCCCCTGGAGCGGGCCCTCTCCGGGCAGAAGCCGGAGGATCTCCTCCTCCGTCCCACCGAGGCCTGGAGCTTCCTCACCCGCGGCGCCGGCCAGCTGAAGGAGGCGGGCTTCCTGGTCCACATCCCCGAGGCCCTGGCCGAGCTGGGCGGAGCCCGCCGCCTGCGCGCCAAGGTGCGCCTGGGCGCCCGGACCGTGGACGAGGGCGGCCTGCCGGTGCAGGCGGGCCTGGAGGGCAACGTCAGCGCGGACTGGTCGCTCATGCTGGGCGACGATGCCCTCAGCGTGGAAGACTTCGCCCAGATGGCGAGCCTCAAGCACCCCCTGGTGGCCTGGAAGGGCAAGTGGGTGGCCCTGGACCCGGAGACCCTCAGGCAGATCTCCAGTGTCATCCAGGCCAGCCGCGGCGCCGGCTTCGAGAGCATGACCAAGGGCGAGGCCCTGGCCGCGGCCCTCACGGGGACGGCCCGCATCCCCGGCGTCTCCGAGGCCATCGAAGTGGAGGTCGCCGGCGACTTCGGCGCCGCCCTGGAGGACCTGAAGATCCTCCCCGACAAGCCCATCCAGCAGCCGGAGACCTTCAAGGGCCAGCTGCGCCCCTATCAGCTCCGCGGCCTCGCCTGGCTGGAGGGTCTCTCACGCCTGGGCCTGGGCGGCATCCTGGCCGACGACATGGGCCTGGGCAAGACCATCCAGGTCCTCGCCCTGCTGCTCCATCGGCAGGAACAGAGCCCCCAGCACGGACCCGCCACCCTGCTGGTCTGTCCCACCTCGCTGCTGGGCAACTGGGAGCGTGAGCTGGCCAAGTTCGCGCCGAGCGTGCCCATCTTCGTCCACCACGGCAACAACCGGGACCGCCTGCCCACCCACTTCCGGCCCCACACCCTGGTGCTCACCACGTATGGGGTGGTGCGCCGTGAGGAGGAGACCTTCGCCGCCCGCACCTGGGGCATGGTGGTGGTGGACGAGGCCCAGGCCATCAAGAATGCCTCCGCCGCCCAGGCCAAGGCCATCCGCAAGCTCAAGGGCGGCTTCCGCCTGGCCCTCACCGGAACCCCCATCGAGAACCGCCTCACGGAGCTGTGGGCCATCCTCAACGCCGCCCTGCCCGGCTACCTGGGGAGCGAGTCCGCGTTCAAGGAGCGCTTCGCCAACCCCATCGAGAAGTACCGCGATCCCGACGCGGCCCAGGAGCTGCGCCAGCGCATCGGACCCTTCATCCTGCGCCGCCTCAAGACGGACAAGAGCATCATCCAGGACCTGCCCGAGAAGCAGGAGATGAAGGTCTTCACCACCCTCAGCCGCGAGCAGGCGGAGCTCTACCAGTACCGCGTGGAGAAGATGGACGAGGAGCTGGATACGGCCACGGGCATCGAGCGGCGGGGCCGCATTCTGGCCCTGCTCACGCACCTCAAGCAGATCTGCAACCACCCCAGCCAGTTCCTGAAGGCCCAGGGACCCTACCGCGGGCGAAGCGGCAAGCTGGACCGGCTCACCGAGATGCTGGAGGAGGTGGTCGAGGCCGGCGAGCGGGCCCTCGTCTTCACCCAGTTCAAGGAGATGGGCGATCGCCTGCAGATCCACCTCCAGGACGCCCTGGGCTTCGAGCCCCCCTTCCTCCACGGGGGCACCACCCGCGAGGGCCGCGACGAGCTGGTGCGATCGTTCCAGGAGGATCCGGACTCCTCGCCGGTGCTGCTGCTCAGCCTCAAGGCGGGCGGTGTGGGCCTGAACCTCACGGCGGCCACCCACGTCTTCCACTTCGACCGCTGGTGGAACCCCGCCGTGGAGGACCAGGCCACGGACCGCACCTACCGCATCGGGCAGACGAAGAACGTGCAGGTCCACAAGCTGGTCACCATCGGCACCCTGGAGGAGAAGATCGACGCCCTGCTGGAGACCAAGCGCGACCTGGCCGACCGCGTGGTGGGCACGGGCGAGGGCTGGCTCACCGAGCTGGATGACGACGCCCTGCGCCGGCTCGTGGCGCTGGATCCCGACGCTGAGCTCATGGATGCCGACGAAGGCGAGGACGCCGCGAAGCCCGTCCGGCGCGCGAAGGAGGTGGCGCCATGATCACCACCACCGACCGGTTCGGCGCCACCTGGTGGGGCCGCCTCTGGATCCGCGGCCTGGAGCAGCTGGGCGACGACTACGAGAACCGCCTGCCCCGCGGCAAGAAGTACGCGGAGGACGGCCACGTCTCCCACTTCGGCGTGAAGCCGGGCGAGATCGAGGCCCGGGTCCACGGCCGCAAGACCTACAACGTGACCCTCGGGCTGCCGGCGCTCACTTCCGCGCAGTGGGAGAAGGCCCTGGCCCGCATCGCCCAGGAGAGCCGGTTCGTGGCCTCCCTGCTGGCGGGCGAGATGCCCCAGGGCCTGGACGAGACCTTCCGCGAGGCGGGCGCCAGCCTCTACCCTCGCGTGCCCAAGGAACTGCAGACCCATTGCGACTGTCCCGACTGGGCCAACCCCTGCAAGCACGTGGCCGCCGTCTGCTACGTGATGGCCGAGGCCCTGGACCGCGACCCCTGGCTGCTCTTCGACCTCCGCGGCAAGTCCCGGGAGGAGGTGCTCCAGGCCCTGCAGGCCGCCCTGGACGCCGCCGCCGTGGCCGCGCCGAAGAAGCGCGGCCGCCCCCCGAAGAAGCGCCAGACGGTGGCGGACCTGCTGCGCCGCGACCAGGAGCTGCCTGAGCCCTGGCACCGGATGCCCGAGGAGGCCTACGACGCGCTGCCCGCGCCGCTGCCCGAGCTCGCCATCCCCCGGGCCATCCCGCCCGATCCCTCGGTCTTCACGCAGCTGGGTCCCCTGCCCCACGCCCGCATCGAGGCCAGCCTCTGCCTGGCCGCGCTCATGCACCGCACGGCCCAGTGGGTCCAGCAGCAGATCGAGGACGGCCCCGGCCGGCTCGACGATGAGGAGGGCGAGGCCGAGAGTCCCGCCTCGCCCTTCGATACTCCCCTCCCGCCTCCGCAGCGTCCCAATCGCAACTGGCGCCACAAGAAGAAGCGCTGGGGGAAGAAGGGCGGGCAGTAGCGCCCTGGGTCTGTTTTGAAAACAGGCCCAGGCAGGCGATAGTTGGCAGTTGGCAATCGTTGCTTCAAGGAGTGGCCATGCGCACCATCTCGACCCCGAACGCCCCCGCGGCCATCGGGCCCTACAGCCAGGGCCAGATCTCGGGCGGCTACCTCTTCACCGCCGGCCAGATCCCCCTGGTGCCCGAGACCATGGAGATGGTGACCGGCCCCATCGAGGCCCAGACCGAACAAGTCCTGAAGAACCTCGGCGCCGTGCTGGTGGCCGGCAACACGGGCTGGGACCGGGTGGTAAAGACCACCGTCTTCCTCACGGACCTGGCTGATTTCGCCGCCTTCAACGCGGTCTACGAGAAGGCCCTGGGCACCACCAAGCCCGCCCGCAGCACCGTCCAGGTCGCCGCCCTGCCTCGGGGCGCGAAGGTCGAGATCGAGCTCATCGCCGAGGTCTGAGGGCCCGAAAGGCTCCCTGGTCCGCTGGGCGCTCGGCTTCGCCTCGGCGCACGCGGACTTGGCTGCCCGCGAACGCACCGGGCCCCGCCCTGTGCTCCCACTCGCCTCCGGCTCGCGGAGCGGGTCCCCCGGTCGCCGCCCTGCCTCAACCCTCCTCCGTCTCCCCGATCTCCTCGTCAATGGCCTCCCAGCGCCGCCGGGCCTGGAAGGCCGGATCCTGCAGCCGGGCCAAGAAGGACGACATCCGGGGACCCCAGGTGGAACCCGCCACACAACCCTCGGGCGCATGGGGAAGCAGTTCGGCCGGCGCCTCCTCGAGGCAGAGCTGGGTGAGGATCAGGGCCTGCCGGTAGCTCTCCCCCACGGGCGTGAGGTTCGCGGCCAGGGTGTCCAGGGTCTCGGCCAGGGGATGGTCCTCGGCCAACTCCCCGGAGGCCGCCTCCAGGAGTTCCACCACCTTGAGCCGGGCCGTGATGAGCTTCAGATGGAGTCGCTCCAGGTCGCGCCCGGGGGCTCCCCGCTCCAGGGCGTGGGCCGCATCCTCCAGGTGGGGATGGAGCTTCCGGAAGAGCAGGGAAAGGGCCATTTCGGCGGGAGTCTGGCTGGCCGCATCGGACATGGCTCCAGCGTACCAAGGAAGCCGCGGCCGCGCTCCCCGTTGGACGAATCCAGTTGCCTGTTGCAGCATGGATGCGGAGTGCCCGATGCCCCCATCCGACCTGCTGGACCTGACCACCCTCCGGAACCTCGTGGAACTGGACGACGGCGGCTTCGGACTCGTGGCCGAGATGACCGTGATCTTCCGCGACGACACGCCCCGCCGGCTACGGGACATCCATGCGGCCCTGGATGCGCGGGATGCCGAGGGCCTCTCCCGCGCCGCGCATGCCCTCAAGGGGGGCGCCGGAGCCATCGGTGCCCGGGTGCTGCGCACGCTGGCGGCGGATCTGGAAATCTTGGGCCGGGGCGGCTCCGCCGCGGCTCCGGAGGACATCGCCGCCCAGTTGGAGACGGCATTCCGGGAGGCCCTGGCCGCCCTGGAGGCCTACGCCCGACAGGGCGAGGCCTAGGGACGCCCCCTCCTAGAGGGCCCGAAGCAGGCCGCCGTCCACCCTCATGTTCTCGCCCGTGACATAGCTCGCCTCCTCGGACAGGAGGAAGGCTACGACCCTGGCGATCTCCGCTACCTGGGCCACGCGTCCCATGGGGATCTGCGCCAGGTCGGCCTGGGCCACCGGATAGGTGTCCACCCAGCCGGGCAGGACCGAATTCATCCGGATGTTCTGCGCCGCATAGCGATCGGAGTAGAGGCGCGTGAAACTCGAGAGCGCCGCCCGCAGCACGGACGAGACGGGGCGCGGAAGGCTGGGCTCCTGGGCTCCGAAGGAGGAGATGTTGACGATGGCGCCGCCCCCCTGGCGCTCGAAGACCGGGGTCACCAGCCGGGCCAGGCGGATCACGGACATCAGGATCAGGTCCAGGCCGTCATGCCAGTCCTCGTCGGGAAGGTCCAGCAGATCCCCCTTGGCGGGGTGCCCCGTGTTGTTCACCACGGCATCGATCCGTCCGTACATTTCGAGGGTCTCGGCCACGAGCCGCTCCAGGTCATCCGGCTGCGTGACGGATCCGGACGTGGCGATGCCCCCCAGTTCCCGGGCCAGATCGACCACGGAGGGGGACCGGGCGAGGAGGCAGACCTTGTAGCCCCGCCCGGCCAGTTCCCGGGCGCAGGCGGCGCCGATGCCTGAGCCGGCGGCGGTGACGATGGCAACCTTCTTCTCCACGGCGAACCTCCCCTGGCACGCGGCCGCAGGACGGGCCGGAGCCTCGGAGCAAGTCTACCTGCCACCGGGACCTGGACCTCAGGGCTCCCCGAAGGTTTTGACTCCCGGCGTCCCCCGGGGCGGTGGCTGGTCGCTGATCTGGAGCCGGCCGTGGGCGTCCATCCACTGGTAGATGCGTGTCGAAGCCCGCTGCTGGAGCGTAGGCGCTGGAGCATCCTTCTGTTCATCCACCTTGAAGCCGCCCCGCCCCTTCTGCAGCAGGGCCATGCTCCCGGCCAGCTTGGGATCGGGCTGTACGGCCTTCCGCCGGTAGAGGTCCAGTACCTTGGGCACATAGGCCCGGGTCTCCTGGTAGGGGGGGATCCCGTTGTGCCGGTTCACGGCCCCTTCGCCGGCGTTGTAGGCGGCCACCACCTTGGTGAGGTCCCCCTGGTAGTAGTCGTGAAGCCACTTCAGGTACTTCACGCCCCCCAGGATGTTCTGGCGGGGATCGAAGGGATCCAGCACGCCAAAGCGCTCGGCGGTGGAGGGCATGAGCTGCATGAGGCCCAGGGCCCCGGCGCGGGAACGGGCCTTGTAGTTAAAGGCGCTCTCCGCCTGGATGATGGCCCGGGCCAGGTAGGTATCGACGCCCTGGGACTCGGCGATCTCGTCCACCAGGGAGATGAGTTCGGGACTCTTGAGGGCCTTGGCCATCTCCGCCGGCGTCACGGCCAGGCGCACCCTGCCGACCCCGACGTGCTTGAGCACCAGGCCCTGGCTCTTCATGTAGCTGGGCGGCAGGTTGTTGATGACCAGACGCCCCTGGCGGTCGTAATAGGTATAGAGGTACGTCACGCCCGGCCTCGACATCCTGGGCCCCCCAGCCGTAAGGCACAGGGCGACAAGCGGGAAGAGCAGGCCGCGGCGGATCATCGTCAGTCCATCATAATCCTTTGCAAGACCCGAGCCTGCCAGGGCCCGGCACCCTCTGCCGGACCCTCCCCTTTTTTCCGATCCGTCATCAGGCAGGATCAGGAGGAACCAGGGCTCCCAGGAGTTTCGCCAAGGCTCCATCCGAAAAGGGGCCCGCATCGTCCCGGGCCGCGTGCGTGAACCCGAAGCGCAGCATCAGATCCGGCGCCGGAAGGTCCTCTGGGATCGAGGCATGGCGTTCTCGCGGGGTCCCGGCTTCGCGGTCGGCTACATGTTCCTGCGGTACTGCCCACCGACTTCGTAGAGGGCCTGGCTGATCTGGCCGAGGCTGCAGGTCTTGGCGGTGTCGAGCAGGGCCTCGAAGAGGTTCTCGCCAGCGCGGGCAGCCTCCTTCAGGCGGGCCAGGGCCGCGGGGGCGCGGTGGGCGTTGCGGGCCTGGAAGGCCGCGAGGCTGTCGATCTGCTGCCGCTTCTCCTCCTCGGTGCTTCGGATGAGCTCGATGGCCCCCATCTCCGGCGGAGCGGGATTGAGGAAGGTGTTCACGCCCACGATGGGCAGCTCCCCGCTGTGCTTGAGGTGCTCGTAGTGCATGGACTCTTCCTGGATCTTGCCCCGCTGGTACATGGTCTCCATGGCGCCCAGCACGCCGCCGCGGTCCGCGATGCGGCGGAATTCGAGCAGCACCGCCTCCTCCACCAGCTCCGTCATCTGTTCGATGAAGAACGCGCCCTGTAGCGGATTCTCGTTCTTGGCCTGACCCAGCTCGCGATTGATGATGAGCTGGATGGCGATGGCCCGGCGCACGCTCTCCTCGGTGGGCGTGGTGATGGCCTCGTCGTAGGCGTTGGTGTGCAGGCTGTTGCAGTTGTCGTAGATGGCGTACAGCGCCTGCAGCGTGGTGCGGATGTCGTTGAAGTCGATCTCCTGGGCGTGCAGGGAGCGGCCCGAGGTCTGGATGTGATACTTGAGCTTCTGGCTGCGGTCGTTGGCCCCGTACTTCTCCTTCATGGCCACGGACCAGATGCGGCGGGCCACGCGACCGATGACGCTGTATTCGGGATCCAGGCCGTTGCTGAAGAAGAAGGAGAGATTCGGCGCGAAGTCGTCGATGTGCATCCCGCGGGACAGGTAGTACTCGACGAAGGTAAAGCCGTTGGCCAGGGTGAAGGCCAGCTGGGTGATGGGATTCGCCCCTGCCTCGGCGATGTGGTAGCCGCTGATGCTCACCGAGTAGAAGTTGCGGACCTTCTCCTCGATGAAGGTCTGCTGGATGTCGCCCATCACCTTCAGGCTGAACTCGGTGCTGAAGATGCAGGTGTTCTGGGCCTGGTCCTCCTTGAGGATGTCCGCCTGCACCGTTCCACGCACGGACTGCAAGGCCTCGGCCCTCAGCTTCGCGTACACCTCGGCCGGCAGGACCTCGTCGGCCGTGGCGCCCAGGAGGGCCAGCCCCAGCCCGTCATTGCCTTCGGGCAGGGTGCCCGCATAGCGGGGACGGGCCAGGCCCTTGGCGGCGTACATCGCGTCGATCTTCGCCTGGGCGGCCTCGAGCTGGCCGTGCTCCTTCAGCCAAGCCTCGGCCCGCTGGTCGATGGCGGCGTTGAGGAAGAAAGCCAGCATGGTGGGCGCGGGCCCGTTGATGGTCATGCTCACGCTGGTGGTGGGGCAGAGGAGGTCGAAGCCCGAGTAGAGCTTCTTCGCATCGTCCACGGTGCAGATGGAGACGCCGCTGTTGCCGATCTTCCCGTAGATGTCGGGGCGGACGTGGGGGTCCTCGCCGTAGAGCGTGACGCTGTCGAAGGCCGTGCTGAGGCGCACGGCGGGCTGGCCCTTGCTCACGTAGTGGAAGCGCTTGTTGGTGCGCTCCGGCGTGCCCTCTCCCGCGAACATGCGGGTGGGATCCTCCCCGGCGCGTTTGTACTCGAAGACGCCGGCCGTGTAGGGGAAGCGGCCCGGCAGGTTCTCCAGAAGCTGCCAGCGCAGCAGCTCACCCCATCCCGTGAAGGACGGCACGGCCACCTTGGGCACCATCGAGCCGCTGAGAGAGGCGGTATAGTTCGCGGCGCGGATCTCCTTGCCGCGGACCACGTAGACGTTCTCGGGTTCGGTGTAGCCGCGCTTCAGCTCGGCCCAATCGTGGATCAGCCGGCGGCTCTCGCCGTGCAGCTCGCCCAGGTGCTCCTGGTACCGCTGCCGGAGCAGCAGGATGGCGGCGCCCTGATCGCCCTCGACGGCCTCCGTGAGGTGGATGGCGTCGTAGAAGGCGCCCGCGGGCGGCACATGATCACCCAGGCTGGCCAGGCTGGTCCACAGGGCATGGGCCAGCTCGGCGGTCTCGGATTGGCGCCGGGCCCAGGCCTTGTAGCCCTGGACAGCGTCGGCGATCTCGGCCAGGTAGCGCACCCGCTCAGGGGGGATGATGGCGGCACGGCGCGGCCCGCCGGGAGCGGCCTCGAGCCTGGGTTCCCAGGCCACGCCGGTCTTGGCGGCGAGGGCCTTCACCAGGTTCACGAAGAGCCAGTTGGTGGCGGGATCGTTGAACTGGCTGGCGCAGGTGGCGTAGACGGGCATGTCGTCGGGGGCCTGGTCGAAGCGCTTGTGGGCCCGCTGGTACTGCTTCCGCACGTCCCGCAGGGCGTCCTCGGCACCGCGCTTGTCGGCCTTGTTCAGCACCACCAGATCGGCGAAGTCCAGCATGTCGATCTTCTCGAGTTGGCTGGCGGCGCCGTACTCGGGCGTCATCACGTACATGGACAGGTCCACCAGATCCGCGATCTCGCTGTCGCTCTGGCCGATGCCCGCGGTCTCCACGATCACCAGGTCGAAGCCCTCGGCCTTGGCGGCGGAGATGCTCGCCACCAGGGCCTCGCTGGTGGCCCGGTGGGCGGCGCTGCGGGTGGCCAGGCTGCGCATGAAGACGCGCGATCCCAGCTCCGGATGGTAGAGGGCGTTCATGCGGATGCGGTCGCCCAGCAGGGCCCCGCCGGTCTTGCGCTTGGTGGGATCCACACTGAGCACGGCCACGCGCTTGTCCGGGAAATCCACCAGGAAGCGCCGCAGCAGCTCGTCGATGAGGGAGGACTTGCCGGCCCCGCCGGTGCCCGTGATGCCCAGGACGGGGATGCGCCTGTCCGTCGGAACGGCGAATCCATTCGCGGAGCCCAGTTCGATCTCGGTGATGCGCCGGGCCAGCCGGTGGGGCGCGGCCTGCTCGCGGGGATCGAAATCGCAGCGGCGGACGATATCGTCGATCATGCCCTGCAGACCCATGTGGCGGCCGTCCTCCGGGCTGTAGATGCGGGCCACTCCGTAGGCCTCCAGCTCGCGGATCTCGGCGGGCACGATGACCCCCCCGCCCCCGCCAAAGATCTGCACATGGCCGGCGCCGCGCTCCCGCAGGAGATCCACCATGTACTTGAAGTACTCGACGTGGCCACCCTGGTAGCTGGACACGGCGATGCCCTGGGCGTCCTCCTGGATGGCCGTCTCCACCACGTCCAGCACCGAGCGGTTGTGGCCCAGGTGGATCACCTCGCAGCCCGTGGCCTGGATGATGCGCCGCATGATGTTGATGCTGGCATCGTGGCCATCGAAGAGGCTGGCTGCCGTCACGAAGCGCACCTTGTGCCGCGGGACGTAACCCTCCTGCGGGGCCTCCTGGGGGCTGGACTGGGTGACGGGCACGGTGGCGGTGGACATGGATTCCCCCCCTCGGTTCGGGCGAACCTCCAGTCTACCGGGGCCCCGGGCCAAGCCGGAACGCCGGGTTTTTAGCTGGGATCCTCCACCAGGTTCGCGGGGAAGGTGTCCTCCATCAGGGCCTGCCGTTCCTTGAGGTGCTGCAGGAGAGCCTTCCACCTCGGCAGGCTCCGCAAGGGCTGGAGCATGGGGCTGCGCTCGTACCAGGCCGTGCAGCCGAACCCGCGGGCGAAAGCGCGGCTGGCCATCTCCATGGCGCTGGCGCGATCGCCCAGCATGGCGTAGGCCTCGGCCAGACGGATGGTGAACTCGCCGTCTGGCTCCCGCATGCCAATGCGGTCCTGGTCGAAGGCCCTCAGCGCCTGCCAGGCCTCGTCATGCCTGCCGTCCAGGATCAGGTCGAACACCTCGCTCAGCCGGACGATGTTGGGGTACCCGTGGGACGCCTGCCGGGCCGCCGTGAATTCGGCGTGGGCCCTGGCCCGGTCGCCCTGCACCAGGGCGAGGTAGCCACGGTAGAAGGGGAGCACGCCGGTCGTGTTCCGGAGGTGCCCCGGACGGTCCTGGAGGCTGGCCTCGAAGCGCGGGATCTCGCCGGTATAGAGACAGGTGATGTCCACGGCCTGGGGGAGGTATTCCGGGAAGGCGAGGTTGTCCCGGAGGTCCATGGCGCGGCGGGCCAGGGGGAGCAGGCCGGCGCCGCGGGCCGCGTAGGCCAGGCCCGTGAGCAGGGTGGGGTTGTTCGGCTGGGTCCGGCGGGCCTGGACCAGCAGGTCCAAGGCCTCCCGCTGGTTCCCGCTGTCCGATTTCATGAGCGAGAGGAGGAAGGTGGCCCGGGGATGGCCCGGAGCCAGTTCCAGTCCCTTGCGAAGGAGGTCCTCCGCGTCCGACTGCTCCTTCCGGAAGGCCTCGGGATTGTTGAGGAGGCGCCGGTACTGCAGGTTCCCCAGCACGACCCATCCGGTGGCGCAGCCAGGCTCCGCATGGACGACCGCCTCCGCCAGGGCCGCCGCCTCCTCCAGGTGGTCGTTCTGGAGTCGGAGGGCGGTGGCGCGTATCAGGTTCCAGAACTGGGCCGGATCCCGGGGGGTCAGATCGCTCGACGGGTCCCTCGGGGGCAATCCCATGAGACGGTCGAAGGCCTCGAAGGCCTCCGCCGGAGGCAGGGCCTGGGCGTCGGTCTTGATCCAGGAGAGGCCCTTCGCGGACCGGGCCAGATCCCCCTCCGCGACCCGGAAGGCCAGGACCAGGGCATTCCCCTGGCGCCGGGGTTCGAGCACCAGCACCCGGGAATGGGGCCGGGCATGGAGAGGGGCCAGATCCTCCGGAATCTCGGTCACGCTGGTGACGGCGAGCCCCCCGTAGTACTCCAGGTGATCCTGGACCAGGGCGCCGATGGCCCGGCACGCCGCGGCGTCGAGGCCAGAGGCCGGGCCCTGAGGCGGTGTGACGAGGAGGATCCGCACCGGACGCCGGGCCCCCGACCGTGCCAGCATCCAGGCCAGGCCGGAGCCGACGACGAGGATCAGGCCAAAGGCCAGCCCAAGCCAGAGGGCCATGTGCCGGGGATTCCGCGAGGGCTGGTCCATGGGAAATCCCAAGTCTACAGGCCGAAGCGGGAGGGGGAGAACCCCGCCTCCAGCATCCGTTCCCGCTCATCCAGGTGCTGGAGCAGGGCCTGCCAGCGCGGGAGGCCGTGAAGGCCGGCCAGGTAGGGGCTCTCTCGGTACCAACGGGTGCAGCCGAACCCCTGGCTGAAGGCCCGGTCGGCCAGGTCCATGGCCTCGGCCCGGTCCCCCAGGAAGCCGTAGGCCTCCGCCATCTTGAACGTGAATTCGCCGTCGGGGACGCGAAGGCCCACCCGGGCCTCACCGAGGCGGTTGAGGCACCGCCGGGCACGTTCCGGGTCCCCGGCCGCCAGCGCCTCGAAGGCGCCCGCCAGCTGGCCGAACTGCGCGAACCCCCCCGGCCAGGCCTGCGCCAGTCGGAACCATTCCTCGGCCTCGGGCCTGCGGCCTTCCGCCAGGGCCAGGTAGCCCCGGTAGAACCGCACCACGGTATTCCTCGCGTCCCCGGGGGCCTCGACCAGGGTTCCGGCAAAGCGCGGCGTGTCTCCCATGTAGAGATAGGTGTTCTCCGCGCTGCTCGAGAGCAGCCCGGGCATCCCGAGTCCGTCGCGCCGTGCCAGTGCCTTCCGGGCAAGATCCAGCAGGCCGGAGGTCCGTGCCGCGTAGGCCAGCCCCGTGTAGAGCGTGATCGCCCGCGGGTGGCGCCGCAGGGCCTGTTGCAGGACCTGGAGGGCCTGCCGCTGGTCCCCGGCATCCACCTTGAGCTGGGCCAGGAGGAAGGCGGTCTGGGGATGGCCGGGGACCAGGTCCAGGGCCCTGCGGAACTGGCGCTCGGACTCCAGCTGCCCCTGCGGAATTCCCTGCGGATCGATCAACAGCCGCCGGTAGAGGAGGTCCCCGGCGACCATCCGGCCCAGCGCGCAATCAGGCTCCGCTTCCAGCACGCGCTGGACGAGGGCCTGGGCCTCCTCGAGCCGGTCGTTCTCCCGGTGCCAGCCCTGCGCCTGCAGCAGGATCCAGAACAGGCCCGGCCGCACAGGCAGGGCAGTTTCCGGGAAGGCAGACTCCGCCCGCAAGGGCAGGCTCCGGCGGAAGGCCCGGAAGACCCGAGAGGGAACCCCCGGGGAATCCTGGCGGAAGCCCCATGCCGCCTCCCCCAGGCGAACCAGGTGGCCCACCCGGGCGAACCGATAGTCCAGGGCGAGATCCATCCCCCGGCGCCGGGGCTGGAGATCCAGGACCAGGGCGCTTCGGGACAGCCGGCCCCAGCCCCCCCCCGGGAGCGGCCCCGTCACACGGGTCACGGCCACCGATCCCATGGCCTCGAGGTCGTACTGGATCAGGTCCAGGAGGGCCCGCCGTTCCGTGGGACCCAGGCCATCGTCCTCCCGGCCGGCCCCCTCCACCAGGACCAGGGACACGGGAGGTCCCCACTCGTGGCGCTGGAGGATCCAGGCGCCGATCCCCAGGGCCGCGGCGAGGGCCAGCGCCCAGGCCCAAAGTCCCACGCCCAGGGCCGAAAGCCCCCGGCGGTGGGCGGATCTTGGGGACAGACTGAGGGCCATCGGATCCCAGGCAGGAAGGGAAGAAGGAACAGACCTAAACGTACTTCAACGGGCGAAGGCCGGGGGGGAAACCTCATACTCCATGGGTACGGAGCGTCCATGATCCGCCCCCATTTCGCCCTACCCATCCTGTGCCTGTCGCTGGTCGCCCAGGGGCCTAAGACGGCGGAGCCCCCCTCCGAGGACGCCATCATCCAGCGGTTCAGGGCGTTCGCCCAGCCCCGGGCCGCCACACCCCGGGGGCCGCTCACCCAGGAAGAGCTCAACACGATCCGCCGCGTCAAGAGCGTCAAGAAGAGCGTCGTCTACATCACCGCCGTCCTCCTCCAGAAGGATCCCGTCACGGGCGCCATCACCCGGAACCCCGTGAGCAGCGGCTCCGGCTTCGTCTGGGACAATTACGGCCACATCGTGACCAACCACCATGTGGTCACCGTGGAGGGCCCGGAGGGCCAGCGGGTCACGGAGACCCCCGTGGTGGAAGTCACCCTGGCGGACCACAAGACCTACAAGGGGCGGCTGATCGGCTTCAGCTTCGCCTTTGACATCGCCGTGGTCCAGGTGTTCGCTCCCCTCGACGAGATGAAGCCCATCCCCATCGGCCGCAGCAACGACCTCCAGGTGGGCCAGGATGTGATGGCCATCGGGAGCCCCTTCGGCCTGGACCACACCCTCACGAAGGGTGTCGTCTCCGCCCTGGACCGGCCCATTCCCACGGACTACCAGACCCGCATCCTGAAGGGCATCCAGACCGACGCAGCCGTCAACCCCGGCAACTCCGGCGGCCCCCTGCTCGACAGCTCGGGACGCCTCATCGGCATGAACACGGCCATCCCCGCGGCCACCGGAGCTTCAGTGGGGATCGGGTTCGCCATCCCCGTGGACACCCTGAACCAGATCGTCCCCCTGCTCATCGCGCGGGGGCAGCTGGAGCCGGCCCGGATGGGATTCACCGTCTTCAGCGCCTACGACGCGATGCAGATCGGGGTCAGCCGGGGACTCGTGGTGGACACGGTGGATCCGGACACCCCCGCCTATCGGGCAGGGCTACGCGGCGTGAAACGCGACGCCCGGGGCAACCTGGTCCAGCTGGGGGACATCGTCCTCACCTACCAGGGACAGCCCATCAAGGACGAGGGACAGCTGGCCGCCCTGCTGGAGGCCGAACAGCCCAAGAACGACGAGGTCGTCCTCGACGTCCTGCGGGACGGCAAGGTCATCCAGTTGAAGCTGGATCTGAAGGCCAAGAAGGCCCTGCCGACCAGGATCTAGGCTACTTCCGCGCCGGGACCTGGATGAGGGGCGTGGCCCCGCCCATGGGGGTGATGATGAGGTTGCCCTTGGCGCCGATCTCCCGCAGGGCCTGGATGCGCTGGTACTCGATGATCTGGGGCGTCAGGGACTGGCTCACGATCTGCTGGGCGCGGGCCTGGCCCTCGGCCTCGATGCGCTTGCGCTCGGCTTCCTGCTTCTCCTTCTGCAGGACGAAGGCCATCTTCTGGGCATCCTGGTCTGCGCTGATCTTGTCGTTGATGGATTTCGTGATCTGGTCGGGCAGGATCACGTTCCGGAGCAGCATCTGCTCCAGGGTGATGCCCCGCGCCTCGAAGGCGTTCCGGAGCGTCTTCGTCACCTGCTCCACGAAGGCCTGGCGCTTGGTGGTGTAGAGGTCCGTGGCGGTGAGACCGGCGGCGGCATCCCGGAGGCTGGCCCGGATCTCGCTGCGGATGATGCGCTCCTCCACGTCGGGCCCGATGGTCCGGTAGATCTCGGGGACCCGCGCCTGCTGCAGTGAGTAGAAGATGGTGGCGTCCAGCCGCACCGTCAGCCCGTCGGAGCTGATCACCGCGATGGAGTCGTCGCCCCGGCGCTGGCCCTCGTCAGAGGTGCTGGACATGGTGTAGTTCCGGGTGCGGACCTCCAGCTCGACCACCTGCGAGAAGGGGTTGATGAAGTGGAGGCCCGAGGGCAGGGGTTCCGGATTCACCTTGCCGAAGAGCACCACCACGCCCGCCGTGCCCGGGGGCACCACCACGGCCATGGAGGCCAGGAAGACGACGACGCCCAGCAACCAGCCCGCCCACTGGAGGGCGTTCAGGCGGGCGGAGAGGGGAAAGCCCACCCGGGTCTTCAGGCGCCAGGCGAGGGACCCGGCGATCAGGAGCAGGAGGGAGATCAGGATCACGGGCACCTCGGAGTGGCGTCAGGGTAGCGCGGACTCGCGGAGCGGCGGCCCGCTAATGATGATGCTCGGGCTCCGGGGCTGGCGGCGGAGGCGGGAGCTGCCCCTTGGCCCTGGGATCCAGGAACTCGAGGGGCACCTTCAGGGGCTCGTCCATCCCCTCGAACTTGAGCGTCAGCAGGGCCGAGGACACCTTCCCCGTGCGGCGCACGCGAAGCACCTGCCGATCGGCCGCCGGACCGGGCCGGTCCAGCAGTTCGAAGCCCTTGCCTTCGATCTCGGCAGACTGGATGCGGAACGGCTTGCCATCCTTCGCCTTCAGCTCCAACCCCAGCAGCGTGGTCTTGGGATCGTCGAAGACCAGCCGGGAGGGCGTCGGCACCACCGGGAGGGCCAGGCGCCAGTCCAAGTAGAGGGTGAACTTGGGCTGCTTCGGCGCGTTCGTGGTCACCGTCAGCACCTCGAGGCCGGCGGTGGCACCAGGTCGCAGGCGCGGGGCGCGAAGGATGACCCGGAGCTCCGCAGTGGCGCCGCGGGAACTCACCTCCGCCTCCAGGTAGGGCGGCATGGGCGAGGCCAGCTCCAGGCGGAGGGGCTCCCCGCCCTCCCGCGTGAAGCGGAAGACCGCCACGGGACTCTCGTAGGGGGCCACCTCTCCGAGGCTCTTGCGCTCTCCGTCCACCGTCAGCTCGGGCCGCACCGCCATGTCGTAGCGCAGAATGTAGAAGGGCTGGGAGGGATCGTCCGTGCCAAGCCGCACGGCGCCCCGGATGTACCCCAGCATGCCCTCAGGGTCCACCTGCACGCGGAGCATCCGTCGTTCGCCCGGCTGGAGCGGCTCCTTGAGCTGGGCCGCATCCAGGGTCAGCCCCAGGGAGAGATCGAGCACCCGCAGGTGGAAGGGATGGTCCGCGAGGCTCTTGATGCCGTAGGCTGCCTCCCGGACCTCCTTCGGACCGACGCTCCCCAGGTGCACGGGGAAGGGCGTGGTGAGGGTGATCTGCGCCGGGGGCACGGGATCGGCGGCCTTCGGCGGCGGAGGTGCCTGGGCCAGCAGCGCCACCGGAACGAGGAGGGGGGAAAGGGTCGAACGGAGGGGCATGGCGGGATCCTGGATTCGCCCTCCAGTCTGCCGCGGGCCGAAGCCCCGGAGCGGATGTTAATTGTTGTTAAGACTGCCGAATTCACCTCGAGGTCACAGGCCGATCGAGTGGAATGGGACCGAACCCTTTCCACTCCGAGGTCGCCATGCGCGCGTTCCGAATCCTTCTACCCCTGGCCCTGGTGGCCAGCCTGGGGGCCCAGACTCCAAAACGGGTCCTCTTCGACCACACCCGGCACGAGGAGGCGGGCACCTCCGCAGAATGGGTGATCTGCTCCGGCAGCGAACCCAACCCCTCCCCCGCCAATCCCACCGCCGAGACCGACTGGAACGGCGGCATCAGCGCCTGGGGCTTCGACCTCCACCAGGCCGGCTACGCCGTCCAGACGCTGCCCCCCACGGGCCGCGTCACCTACGGGGACAGCACCAATCCCCAGGACCTCGCCAACTACGCGGTCTACATCATCGACGAGCCCTACACCCTGTTCACCGCCGCCGAGAAGCAGGCCATCCTCGGCTACGTCCAGCACGGCGGGGGCCTGTTCGTGGTGGGCAACCATGTAGGGGCCGCGCGCTACAGCGGCACCGGCGGCACGGACGCCTACACCGTGTTCAACGACATGGTCTCCGTCAACGGCACGAACCCCTACGGCTTCACCTTCGTGCCGGGCCACGGCCCCGGGGACGCCCAGGCCAACACCACCAGCACCGCCTTCACCACCAGCAGCTCCCCCGCCGCCCAGGCCATCGTCAACGGCACCTTCGGGTCCCTGGGCCTCATGGACTTCCACTCCTATTCGTACCTGAGCCCCAGCACGGCCCAGAATCCCAACGTCCAGGAGATCCTCCACACCCAGGTGAGCGGCGACACCGGCTCCTTCATCGTCACCTGCACCGTGGGCAGCGGGCGGGTCGTGGCCATCAGCGACAGCGCCCCCGCCGACGACGGCACCACCACCACCTCAGGCAAGAGCCTCCACGCCAGCTGGGGCATCAACAACAATCGCGCCTTCTTCCTGAACGCCACGGCCTACCTGGCGGGCGCCACCAGCACCGCGCCGGTCCCCGTCGTGAGCATCCAGTCCCCGGTCGCGAACACCAGCATCACCGCCGGCGGCTCCGTCAGCTTCCAGGGCAGCGCCACCATCTCCGACAACAGCGCCCTGAGCTACAGCTGGTCCTTCGGGGACGGTGCCACTGCCGCCGTCCAGGGCCCCGTCAGCCACACCTACCCTACCGTGGGCGCCTACACCGCCACCTTCACCGCCACCAGCAATCAGGGCCAGTCGGCTTCCGCCACCCGCACCATCACCGTGACCTCGGCCACCGACACACAGCCTCCCACGGTGTCCGTCACGGAGAGCGGTACCAGCGGCACCCTGACTTTCACCGCCTCGGCCACCGACAACGTGGGTGTCACCCGGGTGGAGTTCTACGTGGACGGCGTCCTGGCCGGGACCGACACCGCCGCCCCTTACACCCTGGCCTACGATTCCACCAAGGTGGCCGACGGGTCCCACAGCCTGGTGGCCAAGGCCTATGACGCCGCCGGCAATGTGGGCACCTCCACCTCCGTGGCCTTCACGGTCAGCAATGGCACGGGCGGCGGGAGCACCGCCCAGATCCTTGGCAATCCCGGGTTCGAGACCGGCACGGCCAGCCCCTGGGTGGCCGCCACCGGCATCCTCGACAACGGCACCTCCGAGGCCGCCCACAGCGGCAGCTGGAAGGCCTGGCTGGACGGCTACGGCAGCGCCCACACCGACACCCTGTACCAGCAGGTGACCCTCGATCCCGCGGCGACCGCCGCCAGCCTGAGCTTCTGGCTGCACGTCGACACGGCCGAGACGACCACCACCACGGCCTACGACACCCTCAAGGTGCAGGTACGCAACGCCTCCGGCACGGTCCTGGCCACCCTGGCCACCTACTCCAACCTGGACGCGGGCTCCGGCTTCACCCAGAAGAGCTTCGACCTGGGCGCCTACAAGGGCCAGACCCTCCAGGTCTACCTGGTGGGCACGGAGGACAGCTCCGCCCAGACCTCCTTCGTGGTGGACGACTTCGCCCTCAACGTCACCACCGGCAGCGGCGGCGGGTCCTCGGACACCACGCCCCCCACCGTGTCGGTCACGGAGAGCGGCACCGCGGGCACCATCACTCTCAGCGCCTCGGCCACCGACAACGTCGGCGTCACCAAGGTGGAGTTCTACGTGGACAGCGTCCTGAAGGGCACCGACACCGCCACGCCCTACACCCTGACGCTGGACAGCACCACCCTGGCCAATGGCAGCCACACCCTTACCGCCAAGGCCTACGATGCCGCCGGCAACGTGGGCACCTCCGCCGCCGTGGCCTTCTCCGTCAGCAACACCTCCGGCGCGTCGAGCCTGGCCGAGGCCTTCGACACCGGAACCAAGACCTCGTACGCCACCGGGACGGTGGCCCTCGCCACCGGAACCTGGACCCTGAACGATGCCCTCCTGGGCAGCAGCAGCAGCGATCCGAAGAACGGCGCCCAGAGCGTCCGGGTCCGCAACAGCGGCAAGGTCACCATGGGCTTCGACTTCCCCACCGGGGCCAACACCGTCGCCGTGAAGCACGCCAAATACGGCACGGATGGCAGTTCCACCTGGGGCCTCTGGTACTCCACGGACGGCGGCACCACCTGGTCGCAGGCCGGCAGCTCGGTGACCACCTCGTCCACCACGCTCACCACGGCCACCTTCAACGTGGGCGTCACCGGCGCCATCCGCTTCGAGCTCCGCAAGACCGACGGCAGCTCGAACCGGGTGAACTTCGACGACTTCAACATCACCGGCTACTGAAGCCACGCACGCAAGACGAGGCCCCGGCAGCCGCCGGGGCCTCGTCCTGTACCCGCCCGGTCAGAGGACGTTGACCGCCTTCCAGGCCAGGTTCACCGCCGCGTATTCGGCGGAGCTGGCCCCATAGAGGTCCGTGGCCGCCTGGAGGGTCGCCGTCCGGGCGCCGGCGTACACGGTGCTGGAGGTCATGTACTTGGTGAGGGCCCGGTACCAGATGCCCGCGGCCTTGTCGTTGCCGAGGCCCGTGATGGCCGTGACGCCATTGGCCAGGGGCGACTGGATGCCTCCCGAGAAGCTGTCGATCTGGCTGCCGTGGGCCAGGAGGAAGAACCAGTGGTTGGCCGGGCCCGAGCTGTAGTGGACGTCCAGCCGCTTGAGGGTGCTGTACCAGGCGTCGGGGCTCTTCCCGTCGAGGCTCGGCTTGTACATCCAGCGCAGGGGGTGGGTGAAGCTGGCCGTCTCCAGCTGCTCGCCGATGAGGTAGTTCGCGGCCGGCACCACGCCGCCCACGGTGGTGATCGTCCCCCCGATGGCCGTGTAGTTGGGGATGGCGGTGGTCCCGGCGCCCCGGGCGTAGAACTCGACCATGGTGCCGTAGATGTCCGAGTTGGCCTCGTTCAGGCCGCCGCTCTCGCCCTTGTAGACCAGGGCCGCGGTCTTGGCCATCACCCCGTGGCTCATCTCGTGGCCCGCCACATCCAGGGAGGTCAGGGTGGTGAAGGCGCTGCCGTCGCCGTAGGTCATGCAGAAGCAGCTGTCGGACCAGAAGGCGTTGTCGTAGCTGGTGCTGTAGTGGACCCGGCTGAAGGTGGCCGTGCCGATGCCATCGATGCCATTCCGGCCGTAGACGTACTTGTAGAGGTCCCAGGTCTTCTGCATGCCGAAGGCGGCATCCACCGCGGCGGTCTGGCCGTTGGCGGCGGTGGTGTCCGTGCCTTCGACGTAGTTCAGGCCGTCGCCCCAGGTGTTGTCGGCATCGGTGTAGATGGCGCCGTTCACCGAGGTGCTGTGGTTCATGTTCGTGACCACGTTCTGGCCGTAAGTGCCGCCGGTGCCCCGGGTCATGTCCCGCAGCTCGAAGCCGGTGGCCAGTCCGTTGGTGTTGAGGGTGACGGTGCCGCTGTACTGGGAGAGGCCGGTCCCCGTCGCGGCCGAGGTCCGCAGGGTGCTCCAGCGGTCCAGGATGGCGCCGGTGCGGGCGTCCACGAAGAAGTCCGTGTGGGCCGTCTCGTCCGCGCCGTTCTCCAGCTCGGTGTGGACGTGCCAGGCCAGGACCCGGATCTCGGCCCCGCCCCGCGCCACCGGCGCGATGACCAGCTCCGCCGTGGGCGACTGGACGTAGGGGCCCTTCGGGGCCAGGGCGACATGGGCCGCCGCCAGGGCCTCCGCCGCGGTGAACGACGGAACGGGGTTGAGGGCCAATCCACGGACCAGGCCGTCCGTGATGCCCCGGGTCCGTCCCCCGGCAAGGTGGACAATGGCCTCCCCGCCGAACACCTTCACGCCGCGGTAGGACTGGCTCATCCGCACGTCGTCCTCGCCCAGGAGGGCATCGTGGTGGATGACCCCGGGGGCGAAGCCGTGGTCCCGGTCCAGGCCCAGCTGGAAGGCCCGGGCCTCCAGGCTGCGGGCGGCCTGCTCGTGCAGGGGCTCCGGACCGGCGGCCAGGAGGGGGACCCCCAGGCCGGCGACGAGCGATAAGGCGATGGCGCGCTTCATGGAAACCTCCGAAGGATGGTGGGGGACCGCCCCGGATCGGGACGGAGGCCGGCCAGACCCGGAGCGGATTCCGGGCAGGGGACCAGGGATGAAGGGACTTCCCTGGATGGAAGGCCGCGGCGCGGTCCGGTTGAGGCCCCACCCTGCGTCACGTTGTCGCGGAGGCCGGCCCGCCGGATGATGGAGGGGAGGTGACCATGAAGTCCCATCGCCAGGTCCTCACCCTCCATCTCCCTGAACGGACGGGGTTCGTGAACATCACCGACGAGGTGGCCACCGCGGTCCGCACCAGCGGGGTGCAGGAGGGCCTCTGCCTGGTGAACGCCATGCACATCACCGCCAGCGTCTTCATCAACGACGAGGAGGCCGGGCTCAAGCAGGACTACCTGCGCTGGCTGGAGAAGCTGGCCCCCTTCAACGCCGGCTCCGACCCCCTCAAGGGCGGCTACCTCCACAACCGCACCGGCGAGGACAACGGTGACGCCCACCACAAGCGGCAGATCATGGGCCGCGAAGTGGTGGTGGCCATCACCGGCGGCAAGCTGGACTTCGGTCCCTGGGAGCAGATCTTCTACGGCGAGTTCGACGGCCGAAGAGACAAGCGGGTGCTTATGAAGATCATCGGGGAGTGACCATGGCCACCCGCGATCTCACGGCCCTGCCCAAGCGTGACGTCTACCGCATCCTCTCCAGCCTCGTGATTCCCCGGCCCATCGCCTGGGTGGCGACCGTGGATGGCGCGGGCCGGGTGAACCTGGCGCCCTTCAGCTCCTTCATGGGCATCTTCGGTCCCCCCATGCTGGCCATGACCCTGGGCCGGCGCCGGGACGGTTCCCTCAAGGACACGCACCGGAACCTGCGGGAGCGGGGCGAGGCGGTCGTCCACATCGCGGACCGGCCCCTGCTGGAGGCCCTTCACGCCAGCGGCGAGGAGGTGGCGCCCGAGGTCAGCGAGGCGGCGCGCCTGGGCCTGGCCACGACACCCTCCCTGCGGGTGGCCCCGCCGCGCCTCGCCGCGGCGCCCGTGGCCCTGGAGTGCCGCCTGAACCGGGAGCTGGACCTGGGCCCCACCAGCACCCTGGTCCTCCTGGACGTGCTCGTGGCCCACGCGGCCGATCGCATCTACGACGAGGCCCTGGATTGCGCCGACGCCAGCCGCTGGCAGCCCGTGGCGCGCCTGGCCTCCGTGGCCGGGCCCAACTACGGCGTGCTGGGGGAGACCCTCCGGCTGGGAGAGTCGAAGCTGCCCTAATCGGCCTCGTCCGGCTCCACGAAGAGGTGCTGGATCTGGGGGAAGCGGGCCCGAAGGTTTCGCTCCAGGGCGTTGATGGCCGCCACCAGGGCCGCGCCGCTGGGCTGATCCCGGAACTGCACCTTCAGGGCCACCATGATCCGGTCGCTCCCCACCACCACCGCCACCAGGTTCAACACCCGCGCCACGGCCGGGTCCTCGTCCACCGCCCCGCGGATGGCCCCCCGCAGGGCCAGGGGCGGGGCCTCGTTCAGGAGCAGGCTGGCCACCTCCGTCCCCACGAACAGCGCCACGGCGAGGAGGACCAGGCCGATGCCCACACTGCCAATCCCATCCCACACCGGATTCCCGGTCCCCATGGTCAGCAGCACCGCCGCCAGGGCCAGGACCAGGCCCGCCAGGGCGGCGATGTCCTCCGCCACCACGACCACCAGTTCGGTGCTGGACGATTGCCGCAGGTAGCGCAGCAGGCTCCGGCCATGCCGCCCGACCCGCGCGGCGCGGAGCGCCCCGCGCAGGGAGGCGCCCTCCAGGAGGATGGCGAAACCCAGAAGGCCCACCGCCCAGCCTAGGTGGTGCGGCGCCTCCGGGTGGCGGATCTTGTGGATCCCCTCCACCACCGAGTAGAGCCCCCCCATGCTGAACAGCAGCAACGCCACCAGGAAGCTGGCCACGAAGGCCGCCTGGCCGTGGCCCAGGGGGTGGCGAGGCCCCGCCGGCTTCGCTCCCAGGCGCAGGCCGAGGAACAGCAGCACCTGATTGGCGCAGTCCGCGGTGGAATGGATGGCCTCGGTCAGGAGGCTGGAGCTGCCCGTGAGCAGGAACACCGCGAACTTGGAGACGGCGATCCCGGCGTTGGCGAGAAGGGCGATGGCGATGGCGCGGGTGGAGGCGGCGGACATGCCTCCAGCCTACCCATCCTGACGCCGGACCCAGGCCGGGTCGTACTTCCCCGCCGCCTTGCGCGGCGAGACATCGATCTCGATGCTCACGACGCCGAGGGTGATCAGGGCGGTCCTCAGGGTCTCGGCCCGTCGCCGCTGCAGTTCCGGAGAGAGGCCCTTCGCCGCCGGCACCTGCACGATCCAGCGGCCCCCGCCCCCCCAGGCAGCCACCCATTCGGCGAGTTTCCGCTGTCCTGCAGGGCTCAGCTCATCCCGCTGGGGCAGGAAGAAGAGGAGGCCCTCCCAGGGCGGGGCCTGGGCCCCGCGATCCGGACTCGGCGGCGCCGCCAACGGCCCTCCGGCGAGCCCGGGCACCGCCGGGAGGGCCTCCAGGTCGCTGCGCCAGGCCAGATCCCCCTTCAGGAGGTAGGTCGGCCCTTCACGCATCAGACGCGCTTCCGATCGCCTGGCATCGGCCTCGGTCACCTGCAGCCAGCCCAGCAGACGGGGATCCCCGGGGCGGCGCACCGCCAGGCAGGCTCCCGGCCGGACCCCCTGGTCCCGTCCACCATCCAGCAGATAGACCCGGTCCCCGGGCCCGAAGGGGGGGTCCCCTTTGCGGATCACGTCCATGATGTGCAGCGGTGCCTGGGCAGTCAGGTGCGGGACGGGCCCGAGGACCAGACCCGCACTCAGGAACATCCGAAGGCCTCGCACCTTCCCCTCATCGGCCGATTCCCTGGCGAACTTGGATCAGAAGGCCTTGATCCCCAGTTCCCGCAGCAGATCGCCAAGGAGGTACAGCGATCCCGTGACCAGCCGAGGGGCCTCCGACCGGGCCCGCAGGTGGGCCGCCGCCTGACGGAGCGTGAGGATCGGCGCCTCCAGGCCCCATGCCTCACCCAGGACGGTGGGGCCGGCATAGCGGGGGGCGTCCCCCTGGATGAACGTGATCGACAGGGGATGGATCCGCTTCAGTTGGGCGGCGATGCCGGCCAGGTCCTTGTCGCCCATCACTCCGAAGTACAGGTGGGGCCTCAGGCCGCAGGCGACGGCATGGTCCGCCAGCACCCGGGCACCCTCCGGATTGTGGGCGCCGTCCATCCACACCCCGTCCAGGCCGGGCACCGCCCACAGTCGACCGGGCCATTGGACGGACGCCGCGCCGGCCCACAGCCGGTCCTCGGGGATGGGGAAACCCAGCCCCCGGAGCTGGCGCACCCCTTCGAGGGCCGTGGCCAGGTTGTCCAACTGGTGGGCCCCCGCCAGGCTCACGCGATGCCCATCCAGCCGCGAGTGGTCCCAGTGGATCTCGGCCGGTCCCAGCCTCGGCGCCGGACACAGGACAGGATCGCAGGAAAGGAGGGGGCGCACCCATTCCGGATCGAGGGAGGGACCCAGCACCAGGGGGCGTCCGTCGCGCGCGGTGCAGAGCTTTTCACCGGCGATGGCCTCCCGCGTGTCGCCCAGGTACTGCTGGTGGTCCAGACCTACGGTGGTGAGCAGGGTCAGGATGGGGTCGGTCGCATTCGTGGCGTCCCAGCGTCCGCCCATGCCCACCTCCAGGAGGGCGATCTCCACGCCGGTCATCCGGAAGGCCAGCAGGGCCGCCATGATCATCAGCTCGAAGTAGGTGGCGTGGATCCCGGCCCGGGCCTCCGCCTCGAAGGCCTCCGTCAGCAGCAGCTCCAGGGCCCCCTGGCCGATGGGCTCCCCGTCCACCCAGATGCGCTCGGTGACGTCCACCAGGTGGGGCGAGGTGGTCCAGCCCACCACGAACCCGGCGGATTTCAGCATGTGAGCCAGGAAGGCGCCCGTGCTGCCCTTGCCGTTGGTCCCGGCGATGAGCACCACGGGGAAGCCGGCGTCCGGACGGCCCAGGCCCTCGAGGAGGGCGCGGATGTTGTCCAGGCCGACCTTGATGCCCAGGTGGCCCCGCTCCTGGAGCCGAGGGATGGAGACCAGCTCCAGGTCGCCGTCCATCAATCCCGCGCGGGCAGCATCCACTCGAGGCAGGCGCCCACGAAGTCCTTCAGGCGGTCGCGGGTGACCACCCGGTCCACCATGCCGTGGACCTGGAGGAATTCAGAGCGCTGGAAGCCCTCGGGGAGGCTCTGCTTGATGGTCTGCTCGATGACCCGCGGCCCGGCGAACCCGATGAGGGCCTTGGGCTCGGCGATGTTCAGGTCGCCCAGCATGGCGTAGCTGGCACTCACGCCACCAGTGGTGGGGTCTGTCAGGATGGACAGGTAGGGCAGGCCGGCCTTGTCCAGCTTGGCCAGGGCGGCGCTTACCTTGGCCATCTGCATCAGGGAGAGGGTGCCCTCCTGCATGCGGGCGCCCCCGCTGCAGCTCACGATGAGGAAGGCGCACTGCTTTTCCAGGGCCCGCTCGGCCCCCAGGCGGAGCTTTTCCCCCACCACGCTGCCCATGCTGGCCGCGAGATAGTCGAAGTTCATGATCGCGGCCACCACGGGATGGCCGGAGAGCGTTCCCTCCACCACCACCACCGCGTCGTCCGTCTGGCCCTCGTCCTCCAGCTTCTTCAACTGGTCCTTGTAGGCCTTCATGGCCACGAAGCCGAGGGGATCGGCGCTGCGAAGGTCCCCGAAAAGAGGCTTCCAGCCTTCGTCGAGCAGGTTCTCCAGCCGTTCCCCCACGTCGATGCGGAAGTGGTAGCCGCACTTGGGGCAGACATTGTGGGTGTTGACCAGCTCCTTCCGGTAGATCAACTCCTTGCAGGCCTCGCACTTGATCCAGAGGCCCTCGGGGACCCGGACCGTGCGCTCCTCCACCGCCGTCTTCTGCTGCCGTTTCTTGACGAACCAGGATGTCATCGGGACCTCAATTCAATGCCGCCGGACGGACTCGGTGCCGCCGGCCGGATCTCAGTGCTGCCGGACCGGACCGCGCTTCAGGGACTCGAAGAGGCGGTCGAGGTCGCCCTCGTCCGCGTAGTGGAGGACCACGGCCCCCCCCTTCCCGTTGGCCTTGATCTCCACCCGTGTCGCCCAGACCTGAGTCAGCTCCTCCGCCGCTGCCTTGATGAAGAGCTCCTGGGGATGCCTCTTCCGGCCCCGGGTCTTGCGCTGCTTCTGGAGGTGCTGGATGCGCGCCTCCAGGGCCCGCACGCTCAGCTGCTGGTCCACCACCTCCCCGGCCAGCTGCTCCTGGAGGCGCGGATCGGCGACCCCCAGCAGCACCTTGGCGTGGCCGGTGCTCAGGCGGCCCAGGGCCACGTCCATCTGCATCTCGGAGGGCAGTCGCAGGAGGCGCAGGGTGTTGGCCACCTGGGGCCGGGACTTGCCCACCCGGTCGGCCACCTGCTCCTGGGTGAGGCGGAGGTGCTCCCCGAGCTGCCAGTAGGCCTTGGCCTCCTCGATGGGGTTCAGCTCCTGGCGCTGGATGTTCTCCACCAGGGCGAACTCCAGCAGGCGGTCGTCGGGGACCTCCTTCACCACCACCGGCACCATGGCCAGCCCGGCCTTGCGCGCGGCCCGCCAGCGGCGTTCACCGGCGATGATCTCGAACTTCTCCCCCACCTTGCGCACCACGATGGGCTGGACCATGCCGTGCTGCTTCAGGCTCTCGGCCAGTTCCTGGAGGGAAACCTCGTCGAAGAAGGTGCGCGGCTGGGCCCGGTTCGGCACCAGGCTGCCCAGGGGCAGTTCGCGTTGGCTGGCGTCCTCGGGCGCCATCTGGCTCATGAGGGAGGTGAGTCCCCGGCCCAGGGCCGGACGCTTCAGGTTGCTGCTCATCAGGCTTCCTTCCTCGCGGGCAGCTCGATGCCCAGCCACTCCTTCGCCAGGCTGAGGTAGGCCTGGGCACCCTTGGATCGCAGGTCGTAGAAGGCCACGGGCTTGCCGTGGCTGGGAGCCTCAGCAAGGCGGATGTTGCGGGGGATCATGGTCTGGAACACCTTCCCCGGGAAGGCCTGCCGGACCTCCGCGGCTACGGCGGCCCCCAGGTTCGTGCGCTCCTCCGCCATGGTGAGGAGGATGCCGCCGAGCTGGAGGGACGGGTTGGGGCCGGACTGGATGCGCCGCAGGGTCTCCGTCAGTTCGGCCAGGCCATCGAGGGCGAAGAACTCGCAGGGCATGGGCACGATGACCTCGTCGGCTGCCGAGAGGGCATTGAGGGTGATCATCCCAAGGCTGGGAGGCGGGTCGATGAGGATGTAGTCGAAGCGGCTCATGAGGGGCGCCATCGCCTGGCGCAGCACCTGGAGCTGGGGCAGCTCGAAGAGCTCGAACTCCAGCTGCGCCAGGTCCTTCCCCGCGGGGATCACCTGCATCATGGGCACTTCCGTGCTGAGCAGCAGCGCCTCGGCTGGGGCCCCCTTCATCAAGGCGTAGGATCCGGCCCGGTGGTCGGGCTTGGGGAAGCCGAGGCCCGTGGTGCTATGGCCCTGGGGATCGAAGTCCACCAGCAGCACCATCTTCTCCATCATGGCGAGAGATGCCGCGAGGTTGATGGCGGTGGTGGTCTTGCCCACCCCGCCCTTCTGGTTCGCCAGCGCCACGACCCGCGCACGCATCAGCCGGCCCTCTTCGTCGCCAAGGCGCTGGTCAAACCACGCATCACGGAATCCCTTCGGGTGTGGAACACATCAGTCTAGCAGGACAGGTTCCACGGCGAAGGACCGGGATCAAGGACCCAGCAGGCCGGCCTCAGGCCGAGCCGTACCGATGAGACGGACAGGACCGGACAGCCAGAGTTCCTGCCAGGACCCGGCTTCGTCCAACCGGAGTGACACCGTCACGGGGTCCCCGCCTGCCGGATGCAGGGTCCAGGTGGAACCACCGACGGTCCGGGTCAGCCACGCGGCCGCCACGGCGCAGCCCGTGCCGCAGCAGAGGGTCTCGCCCTCCACGCCCCGTTCCCAGGAGCGGATCCTCGCCTCGCCGGGTCCCAGCACCTCCACCACGCTCACGTTGGTCCCTCCCGGGATGGCTGCATGCCATCTCAGCGGCGGGGCGAGCACAGGCAGATCCACGATCGCCACCGAGGGCACGCGCAGCACCAGCTGAGGATTGCCCACCCACCCGAACCCCGATGGGAACGGCGTCTCCACGGGCGCCGATCGAAGTCCGAAGCCCTCACCCTCGGGCATGCGGATGCCGATGCCGGCGGCATCGCGGCGCAGCTGGATGCGCTCGCCGCTGGACACCGCCTCGACGAGTCCGCCGGAGGGAGCCCCGGGAACGGCCAGGGCGGCCCTGCTACCGTTGCTGCAGAAAGACTTGGATCCATCAGCGTCCCAGTGCTCCAGGATCCAGGGCCCCGATCCGGGCCTTTGCATCAAAAAAAGGCCATCTAATCCGAACCCCACCCCCCGGGGGCACAGCCTTCGTGCGTAATCTGGTCCAGAACAAGGCTTTAGGTCATCCATCCAGAGGTAGCCGAAGACGTTCCCCGAGGCTGACGCGATCCAGAGCTCCACGGCGTCCTACCGATCCTGCTTGTGGTTGCGGAAGGTGTAGACGGTCTCGCCTGGGCGGGCGTACCCCTGCCGCCTCGCCAGGGCCTCCATGAGCTCCGGGTCCTTTGCGGCCAGGCGCTGGACCTCGTCCAGCAGCTCCCGGTTCCGTCGGTTCAGCTCCATGAGCCGGGAGCGGGCCTGGGCCAACTCCGCCTCGCGCTTCCTCAGTTCCGGCAGCCCGTCCTGGGACAGGAGGAGGGCCAGCATCGAGAGCAGCGCCGAGGCCCCCAGGACGCCGTAGAGGGTGCTGGACTTCAGGAGCCAGTTGGCGTTCATGGGATCGGTCTCCTCGTCCGGCCTGGAGGCCCTGCAGACCGCCCTCAGGCCAGGCGGGACCCGAAGGCCTCGCGGCCCGCATAGCGGGCGGCGGCGCCCAGCTCCCACTCGATCTGGAGCAGGCGGTTGTACTTGGCCACGCGGTCCGTGCGACAGGGGGCACCGGTCTTGATCTGCCCGGCCCCCGTGGCCACGGCCAGGTCGGCGATGAAGCTGTCCTCGGTCTCCCCGCTGCGGTGGCTGATGATGGCCCGGTAGCCGGCCTTGTGGGCCATCTCCACGGCACGCAGGGTCTCGGTCACGGTCCCGATCTGGTTCAACTTGATGAGGATGGCGTTGGCCACCCCTTCCTGGATGGCCTTGGCCAGGATGACGGGGTTGGTGACGAAGATGTCGTCGCCCACGAGCTGGGTCTTGGCACCCATGGCCACGGTCTGGGCCTTCCAGCCCTTCCAGTCGCCCTCCGCGAAGCCATCCTCGATGGACACGATCGGGTGGCGCTTCACCAGCCCCTGGTAATACTCGACCAGCTGGGCGGGAGATTTGGCCTGGCCGTCCAGCTGATAGGCCTTCCCCTTGAGGAATTCGCTGGCGGCGCAGTCGAGGCCCAGGAAGACCTCCTGGCCCAGCTTGTAGCCGGCCTTCTTCACGGCCTCCCCGATGAGGTCCAGGGCCTCCTCGTTCGATCCGAGGTTCGGGGCGAAGCCGCCCTCGTCCCCCACACCCGTGGCCAGCTTCCGGGCCTTCAGAACCCCCTTCAGGGCGTGATAGACCTCCGCGCCCCACCGGAGGGCCTCCCGGAAATTCGGGGCCCCCACGGGCAGCACCATGAACTCCTGGATGTCCACGTTGTTGTCGGCGTGGGCACCGCCGTTGAGGATGTTCATCATGGGCACGGGCAGCAGGCGGGCCGAGGCCCCGCCCAGGTAGCGGTAGAGGGGCATGCGGGAGGCCCGGGCCGCGGCGTCCGCGAGGGCCATGGACACCCCGAGGATGGCGTTCGCTCCCAGACGCGCCTTGTTCTCGGTGCCGTCCAGGTCACACATGAGTTCGTCGAGCTCGGCCTGCTGGAAGGGGTCCATCCCCTGGAGCGCGCCCTGCAACTCCACGTTGATGGCGTCGACGGCCCCCAGTACGCCCTTGCCGAGATACCTCTTCTTGTCGCCATCCCGGCGCTCGAGGGCCTCCCGGCTTCCGGTCGAGGCGCCCGAGGGCACCAGGGCCTGACCCGTGGTTCCATCGGACAGCTGGACCCGGGCGAGCACGGTGGGGTTCCCCCTGCTGTCCAGGACTTCGAGGGCGGATACGCGTTCGATCACGATCATGGCGGCACCTGGTCCAGAGAGGCGCGCGTGCGCGCCTCTCTGATCTTAGCCAGGTTGTCAGACCGGGTGGTTCCTACTTCTTGGTGGCCTTCTTGGCGGCCGGCTTCTTCGCGGCGGCCTTCTTCGGCGCGGCCTTCTTCACGGCCTTCTTGGCGGCCGGCTTCTTCGCGGCGGCCTTCTTCGGCGCGGCCTTCTTCACGGCCTTCTT
>Ga0079306_1000473_pt1 | contig 36840 bp, 36 predicted proteins | sample Methanotroph_Enr_FD_79181 | JGI IMG/M metagenome (GOLD analysis project Ga0079306, IMG submission 79181) | Enriched soil microbial communities from Old Woman Creek wetland in Ohio, USA - Methanotroph_Enrichment_5 | ecosystem: Environmental > Terrestrial > Soil > Wetlands | place: USA: Ohio... | reverse complement strand
TGGTGCTAGTTTTGACAAGCAATTCTAACAGCTCAATATCCTCTGTTTTTAGTTTTATATATCTCATATTGAGACAAATATACGAATATTATCGCACAACACCAAATAAATGGTGTATTATATGATTCCAACTACTTAATTCTAATTCATATTTCAATTTCATTATTGTCAATTTTGTTGTAATTTTGCGGACAGTTGCAAGCAAGTTAGGAACAAACACATGTCGGACATTTACAAAACCATATCCACAACTACTGAAGGTATTTACAAAGAAAAGGGCAGCAAATTTCTGTCATTTGCCATTCCCGTGAATGCTGTAGAAGAAGTAAAGGAAATTGTAAAAGAATATCGCAAACGCTTTTTCGATGCACGCCATGTATGTTATGCTTATATGTTTGGTGCAGAACGTGCGGATTTTCGTGCAAATGATGACGGTGAGCCATCGGGTACAGCCGGACGCCCGATTTTGGGACAAATCAACTCCCGCGAACTCACCAACATTTTGGTCATAGTAGTTCGCTATTTCGGAGGTGTTTTGCTTGGTACCGGCGGGCTGGTAACTGCATACAAGGAAGCTACGGCCGATGCCCTGAATGAAGCAGTAATCATTGAAAAAACTGTAAATGAAACAATATCAATAAATTTTCATTACATTCAAATGAATGATGTCATGAAGGTTATCAAGGACACCAATCCAGAAATTGTGTCCCAGACTTTTGATAATCAATGTAACATGCAACTCTCCATCCGCAAGCAAAATGCTGAATTGTTAATCGGAAAACTTGAAAAGATCAACAGCTTATCAATTGAAGATTAATCACAATAAAAGCTTGAATTTCCATTTCATTATTCCAAATAAAACGACTATCTTTGTATTCGAAAATGAAAACGAGAAACTTTAAATATTTTTTCGAACAAAGCAGCTCACTGCTAAACAGTTGTGCGTGTAAGTTGCTTACAAGAAATACAAAACCAATATAAATCTGCATCGGATTTGTGTTGGTTTTTTTTAATCCCTAACCCTTTAAGGGGCATGAAAAAGAAATCCGATATTTCTTACAGATTATAAAGTTGATTGAAATAAACAACCTGTAAAAACCTGGTCTTAAATCCCTTTCCGGGATTTGGGGTCGCATTAAAAAACCATGAGCACCAACAGTTTAGTATCAATTTCCGATTACAGCAAAGAAGAAATTTTGGCTATTCTTGATTCAGCAGCTGAATTTGAAGCCAATCCAAATCGCAAAACACTGGATGGCAAAGTGATAGCCACTCTGTTTTTTGAACCTTCAACTCGTACACGATTAAGTTTTGAAACAGCTGTAATTCGCTTAGGAGGATCAATTATCGGTTTTTCCGATGCATCCACCAGCAGTTCGTCGAAAGGTGAAACGTTGAACGACACTATCCATATGGTAAGTTGTTATGCCGACGCCATTGTTATGCGCCACCCTCTTGAAGGGGCTGCACGTTATGCAGCTGAAGTTTCGCCGGTGCCTATTATCAATGCCGGAGATGGTGCTAATCAGCATCCTTCTCAAACCTTGCTCGACCTGTACTCTATTTTGAAAACACAGGGAACACTTGAAAATCTGACCATTTGCCTTGTCGGAGATTTGAAATACGGACGGACAGTACATTCGCTTATCATGGCCATGTCTCACTTTCATCCTACGTTCAAGTTTATTGCCCCTGATGAATTGAAAATGCCTGACGAATACAAGGTTTTTTGCCGGAAAAATAATATTCCGTTCACGGAAGTAAATGAACTGAACGATAATTTCAATGATGCCGACATTCTATATATGACCCGCGTTCAGAAAGAGCGGTTTCAGGATTTAATGGAATATGAGCGCGTAAAAAACGTTTATACTCTCAAAAATTCGATGCTCGAAAACACTAAACCAAACTTGCGGATTCTGCATCCACTACCACGTGTCACGGAGATCGACCCAGATGTGGACAGTAATGAAAAGGCTTATTACTTTCGACAAGCTCAAAATGGATTATATGTAAGACAAGCAATTGTGAGCAAAGTGCTTAACAAGTAAGAAACTAAGCAGTAAGTAAATCGAAAAAATTCGTATGCCAACAAAAGAACTAAAAGTAGCAGCACTTCGCAACGGAACAGTAATCGACCATATTCCAGCGGATAAATTATTCAAAGTAGTTTCTATTTTGCATTTGGATACTTGCCTGAATCAGATCACTTTAGCCAACAATCTTGAAAGTGCAAAAATCGGATCGAAAGGACTAATAAAAATTTCCGAGCGCGCTTTTGCCGAAGACGAAACTAATAAAATTGCGCTGATTGCCCCTAATGCAAAAATAAATATCATCCGCGATTTTCAGGTAGTGGAAAAACGTCGATTAATATTGCCTGACGAGATTCGGGAAATAGTTCAATGCACCAATCCGGTCTGTGTTACTAATAATCAACCTATTACCACACGTTTCCACGTACAAAACCATGATGGACAAATTGTATTGAAATGTCATTATTGCGAACGGGAAGTGAAACAAGAGAAAGTTAAAATTAAATGAAAAAGGACTCAACTAATTCTGAAAAAGAGCATGTTTCCTGGAAACCCGGAACACTAATATATCCACTTCCGGCAGTATTGATTTCGTGCGGGAGTTCACCTAATGATTATAATTTACTGACTATTAGCTGGGTGGGCACAATTTGTACAAATCCACCCATGTGTTATATTTCCGTGCGTCCCGAGAGACATTCATACGAAATTATAAAACAAACCGGCGAATTCATTATTAATCTTACAAACGAAGAAATGGCTTATGCCACTGATTGGTGTGGAGTAAGAAGTGGAAAAGATTATAATAAATTTTCAGAAATGAACCTGACTCCAGTGAAAGGAGAAATGGTGAATGCACCCATGGTAAAAGAATCGCCTCTTTGCATTGAATGCAAAGTAAAAGAAATTATCCCGCTCGGGTCGCACGATATGTTTATTGCCGAAGTAATTAACGTGCAAGCTGATACAAAATATATTGATCCGGAAACTGATACTTTTGATTTGGCAAAAGCAAAACTGATTGCCTATTCTCACGGTCATTATTATAAGCTAGGCGAAGAAATTGGGAAATTTGGCTGGACAGTACAAAAAAAAAGACCCCAAACCCCTAAAGGGGCTTAAAGCCTTAGTTTCAGTAAATATGTTTGAATGGAATAATAAATACGAATATAAAAGTCGAACTAATCTAGCTCCCCTTCAGGGGGCTAGGGGTTATTTATGAAACGCGAAATAGACATTTCAACATGGAAACGCCGGGAACATTTTAAAGTTTTCAACAACTTCGATGAACCTTTATTTGGCATAACTGTTCGTGTAGAATGTTCGGCTGCTTATAAAAAAGCAAAAGAATCAGACTATTCGTTTTCAAACTATTACTTATATTTGTCGCTGAAAGCAGCAAATGAAATTGAAGAGTTCCGGTATCGCATCGAAGGTGACAAAATATATTGTTACGACAGTGTTGGGGCCGGTCCTACCATTTTTCGTAAAGATGAAACATACGGTTGTGGATACATGCCATACAATGAAAATATTGCCGGATTTATGAATCAGGCAAATGCTGAAGTGGAACGGGTGAAAGCAGAAAGTGGATTAAAATTTCCATATGCGAGCGAAGACTTAATTCATTATTCAACACTTCCATGGGCTGATTTTACGGCGGTAAATCATGCCCGGCGACTGGATATTGCCCGTAGCATTCCCAAAATAACCTTTGGGAAAATTACAAGAGATGGTGAAAAAATGTGGTTACCGGTAGACATTCATGCAAATCACGCCTTAATGGATGGCTTTCACGTTGGGAAATTCATTGAACGTTTTCAGGAATTATTAAGCGAGTAATTTGCGTAGAAACAAGTCGTGACTTGTCCTCATAAAAAAGAATAAATCAATAATTATATAAAAAAAATGAAAAGAGACCAAGTAATTTTTGACATCATTGCACGCGAAAAACAGCGTCAGTTGAAAGGAATTGAATTAATTGCATCAGAAAACTTTGTAAGCGAACAAGTTATGGAAGCAATGGGTTCCGTATTAACAAACAAATATGCCGAAGGATATCCGGGCAAACGCTATTATGGTGGTTGCGAAGTGGTAGACGAAAGCGAACAAATTGCTATCGACCGTTTGAAGGAAATCTTTGGCGCTGAATGGGCAAACGTTCAACCACACTCAGGAGCACAAGCAAATGCAGCTGTATTTTTAGCTTGTTTGAATCCTGGTGACAAATTTATGGGATTGAATTTGGCTCATGGTGGCCACTTGTCACACGGTTCATTGGTAAACAGCTCGGGAATCCTTTACAAACCATGCGAATACAATGTAGATGAAAAAACCGGACGTGTTGATTACGACCAAATGGAAGAAGTTGCATTGCGCGAACAACCAAAAGTAATCGTTGGAGGTGGTTCTGCTTATTCACGCGAATGGGATTACAAACGCATGCGCGAAATTGCTGACAAGGTTGGTGCTTTATTGATGATTGACATGGCTCACCCTGCTGGTTTGATTGCTGCCGGATTATTGGAAAACCCTTTGAAATGGGCTCATATTGTAACTTCTACAACTCATAAAACACTTCGTGGACCTCGTGGTGGTATCATTTTGCTTGGAAAAGATTTTCCAAATCCTTGGGGAAAAACAACTCCAAAAGGCGAAGTAAAAATGATGTCTGCCCTGCTCGACTCAGCTGTATTCCCCGGAATTCAAGGTGGACCGCTGGAACACGTAATTGCTGCTAAAGCCGTTTCGTTTGGCGAGTGTCTTCAACCTGAATACAAAGTATATCAAGCACAAGTGAAGAAAAATGCTGCTGCTTTAGCAAATGCATTGATTGCTCGTGGATTTACCATTGTTTCAGGCGGAACTGACAACCACTCTATGTTAGTTGATTTGCGCTCTAAATTCCCTGAATTGACAGGTAAAATCGCAGAAAAAGCATTGGTAGAAGCCGATATTACCGTGAACAAAAACATGGTTCCTTTCGACAGCCGTTCTGCATTCCAAACTTCAGGTATCCGTTTAGGAACACCAGCTATCACTACCCGTGGTGCGAAAGAAGATTTGATGGTGGAAATTGCCGAAATGATTGAAACTGTACTTTCAAACGTTGAGAACGAAGAGGTTATCAAGTCTGTTCGCGAACGCGTAAACAAAACAATGGAAAAATTCCCATTATTTGCAGACTAAATAGCACACAGATAACACTGAAAATACGGAATAGATTATCAGTTTATTCTGTGTTTTCAGTGTGCAAAAACCATTAAAAATTATATGATTGAAAAGATATTCGAACTTTCAGAACTAACCGACACAACAGTTTTTTATGGAATAAACAACCATAATGTTCAAACTATTAAGAATTTACATCCTAATGTGCGATTTTCTGCCAGAGGAAATGTAATTAAATTGGCTGGTAATGAAGACGACATCAACAATTTATTTTCAATCATCGAAAAATTAGAGCGTTTTTGTATAGATAACAATACGCTTTCCGAAGAAAACATTATCGAAATTATCAAAGGGAATGCTCCCGACGAGATTAAATTCGAAAATCTGATTTTGCATGGCGTAAATGGTAAATCTATTATGGCTCGCACTGCTAATCAGCAAAAGTTGGTGAAAGACTTTGAAACCAACGACCTTCTTTTTGCCATTGGACCCGCCGGTTCGGGCAAAACATACACAGCCATAGCATTGGCAGTTCGTTCTTTGAAAAACCGTGAAATAAAAAAGATTATCCTCAGTCGCCCGGCTGTAGAGGCTGGCGAAAAGCTCGGCTTTCTCCCGGGTGATATGAAAGAAAAAATTGATCCGTACCTGCAACCGCTTTACGATGCACTGCAAGATATGATTACGCCACTGAAACTGAAAGAATACATGGAAAACGGCACTATCCAAATTGCTCCTCTGGCCTTTATGCGGGGGCGAACCCTGAGCGATGCCGTGGTTATTCTGGACGAAGCGCAAAACACCACCACCATGCAAATCAAGATGTTTCTGACACGCATGGGTTTAAATGCCAAAATGATAGTAACCGGCGATATGACGCAGATAGATTTGCCATATCAACAAAAATCAGGATTAATTGATGCTTTGGAAGTGCTGAAAAATGTAAAAGGAATAGCCAAAGTTGAATTCGACGTAAAAGACATTGTGCGCCACAAACTCGTGCAACGAATAGTGGAAGCGTATGAGAAAAGAATACCCCTAGCCCCTAAAGGGGAACAAGAAAGAGAAAAACAAGAGGTTCTGATATTAAAGAAATAATAAATTTTAACATGAATAGTAATGACAAACTCAACAATATGAACGCTTTAACTAACACCGATTTCCATTTTGATGGACAGACAAATGTGTATCACGGCAAAGTACGTGATGTGTACACGGTAAAAAACGACTTGCTCGTAATGGTTGCCACCGACCGTATTTCGGCTTTCGATGTGGTTTTACCAAAAGGAATTCCTTATAAAGGACAAATGCTCAACCAAATTGCAGCCAAATTTTTGGATGCAACTGCCGATATTGTTCCAAACTGGAAACTTGCCAGCCCGGATCCGATGGTAACTGTTGGTCTGCGTTGCGAAGGATATCCTGTAGAAATGATTGTACGCGGCTATCTATGCGGAAGTGCATGGAGAACCTATAAAAGCGGCATACGCGAAATCTGCGGTGTAAAAATCCCTGACGGCATGCGCGAAAATCAACGTTTTCCACAGCCTATCATCACTCCCACAACCAAAGCTGAATTAGGGCGCCACGATGAGGATATCACACGTGAAGAAATCCTGAGCCAGGGTTTGGTATCTGTTGAAGAATATGAAATGCTGGAAAAATACACTATGGAACTTTTCATGCGTGGCACAGAGATGGCTGCAGCCCGTGGATTGATTTTGGTTGACACCAAATACGAATTCGGTCGTCGCGATGGAAAAATCTACCTGATTGACGAAATTCACACACCAGACTCATCACGTTATTTCTATTCCGACAGTTATCAGGAACTTTTTGAAAAAGGTGAACCTCAAAAACAACTTTCGAAAGAATTTGTACGCGAATGGTTAATGGAAAATGGATTTCAGGGAAAAGAAGGACAACAAGTTCCGGAAATGACTCCTGAAATTGTAGCCGGCATCAGCGAACGTTACATCGAATTGTTCGAAAATATCAGCGGCGAAGCCTTTGATAAAGCCGATATAGCAGACATTTCAGCACGTATAGAAAAAAATGTTGTAGAATATTTGAAAACTGTATAAAAAATTTCAGATATACGAATTATGATTTTAGATTGATTATAAGTCGACTAGCAATTTAATCGTAAATTTCAAATCGTAAATCGTAAATAAATGTGGTTTTCCTATTTGGTAGTTTCAGAAAAAGCCGTATCTTTGCACCGTCTTTGAAAAACGACATAGCTCTGGAGAGATGGCAGAGTGATCGATTGCAGCGGTCTTGAAAACCGCCGTACTGCAAGGTACCGGGGGTTTGAATCCCTCTCTCTCCGCAAAAACACACGTAAAACGCTGTATATCATAAATATACAGCGTTTTTTGTTTTTATACTGCGCCAAAAGTGCGACACCACTTTGAAATGGGATCAATGCCAATTTAGTGCGACCATGAATTTTGGTTGGGGCAATCTGGTTGAATAATCTCATCTTTATCATAATGATCCAAGTATTTATCAGATTTAGAAATGAACGGATCAAGCCAGTCAGCTTTTTCTTTTGCCCATTCTTTTTTTTTGTAACATCTCCTCATCTGTAATTTCCATCTTTTGAAGATATTCCTCATAAGTGTAAATATAGTTTCTCAATATATTAGGTGTAACAGAATCCATCAATCAAATAAAAATATATTTTGATAGAAAATATACCAGTTGGTATATTTTTTACTATCTTTGCACCAAAATTCATATCAAATCATGTCAAAAGCCGATAAAACAAAGGAGTATATTATTGAAAAGACAGCATCAATTTTCAATACAAAAGGTTATGCAGGCACTTCTCTCAATGATTTGACTGAAATAACCGGTTTGACAAAAGGAAGCATTTACGGCAATTTCAAAAATAAAGACGATGTGGCTATAGAGGCTTTTAAGCACAACTTGCAATTAATGAACCAGCTTTTTATCTCGGAAAAGGAGAAAGAAAAAAGCTACAGGGGTAAACTTCTGGTATACACTAAAGTGCTATGTGATTCATCCGGAACAAAGTTACCCATTGGGGGATGTCCAATACTTAACACAGCTGTCGAGTCTGACGATACACATCCGATACTTAAGGAGTTTGCAAAAAAAGCATTATTGAATTGGAAAAATGATTTTGTTGAGATATTGAATGCAGGTATTCAGGCTGGTGAGTTTTCATCTGGCTTAAATACAGAACAAATTGCATTTACTATTCTGGCACAGATTGAAGGAGCAATCATGATAAAAAAACTCATGGACAATAATAACCATATCCGGTTAATTATGGAATCATTGCGTGATTACATAAATCAAATATAATTTTTTTTACCCAGAAATATACCGAACGGTATATTATTTAAAAATATAATTTATGAGACGAGTAGTAATAACAGGACTTGGGGCAATTACCCCTTTAGGAAATACTATCAATGAATTTTGGAAAAATATTGTAGAAGGAAAAAGTGGAGCTGCTCCGCTTACGAAATTTGATAGCACAAAATTTAAAACGCAGTTTGGATGTGAAGTAAAAGACTTTCACCCCGAAGAATTTTTGGACAGGAAAGAACTCCGTTCGTACGATCTATTCACACAATACGCAATTGCAGCATCGGATCAGGCTATTCAGGATTCAGGGTTGAATCTGAAAATAATGAGTGAAGCCGAGCGATCTGAAATTGGTGTTATTTGGGCTTCGGGAAATGGCGGTATTGGAACGTTCGAAAAAGAATTGAAAGAATACCATGCTGGAGATGGAACACCACGATTCAGTCCATTTTTGATTCCAAAAATGATTGTAGATATTGCTGCTGGAGTTATTTCTATTCGTAATGGATTACTTGGACCAAACTATGCAACTGTTTCTGCTTGTGCTTCATCCAACACTGCCATTATCAACGCTTTCGACACGATCAGGTTAGGAAAAGCAACTGCAATGATTTGTGGAGGTTCCGAAGCGGCTATTACTGAAGCTTCGGTGGGTGGTTTCAATGCATTGCAAGCATTGTCAAAAATGAATGACAATCCACAAGGGGCTTCACGGCCTTTTGATGAAAACCGGGATGGATTTATTATTGGAGAAGGTGCCGGAGCATTAGTACTCGAAGAGTTGGAACATGCGTTGAACCGTAATGCACCTATTTATGCAGAAATAATTGGAGGTGGCATGGCTGCCGATGCTTACCACCTTACCGGAACTCATCCTGACGGTTTGGGTGCAATGCTGTGCATTCAAAAAGCTCTTGCAGATGCCGGTATTGAATCTTCTCAAATTGATTATGTAAACGCACATGCCACTTCCACTCCAATGGGTGATCTTAGTGAATTGAAAGGTATAAAAAGAGTTTTTGGCGAGAATATCGTTAAGGTTACTGGTACAAAATCAATGACCGGTCATCTTCTGGGGGCTGCCGGAGCAATAGAAAGTATCATTTCAGTATTATCAGTCCGGAACAATATCATACCGGCAACTATCAATACTCTTCATCCGGACAAGGAAATTCCTCAAGGTATCGACTTGGTTTTGCAACATTCGCGTTATGAGCCGGTGAATTACGTGCTTAATAATACGTTTGGTTTCGGAGGACATACCGCCAGTTCCATTTTTAAGAAATATCAATAAATAACAACATGAAAGAGTTTATTATTAAGTCAATAAGTAGTTTCGTCATCAAAAGTATCCATAACAAAGTTTCTACCACGGATATTCCTTATTTCGAACCGCCGTTGTTGAAATTTGCAGATGCCAATGATAAACTCTTTTAATGAATACAAACAAATTATCGGATCGTTTCATTTTCATCAATCTGATAATCTAGGAAAGAAAAAACAGTATAACACAAAGTCAACTATAGTAATTATTTTAAAACAAAAAATCATGGAATTAAAAGGGAAAACAGTATTAATTACAGGCGGTACAGCAGGTATCGGCTTGGAAGCCGCAAAACAATTTTTAGCCAATGGCGCAAAAGTAATTATCACCGGACGAAATCAGGCTAAATTAGATGAGACCCAAAAATTACTTCCGGCTCTAACAGCTGCTATTCAAAGTGATGTGGCTAATCCCGCAGATGCAGAATTGCTTTTCGATCAGGTAAAGGCTTTAGGTGGAATTGATATTCTGTATAACAATGCTGGAATTATGGGGGCAGGTCAAAATTTAGCTTATGCAAATGACAAAAACTTCGCAGTGGCAGAGTCTGAAATTGCTATCAATTATCTGGGAGTTATCCGTCTGAATAATATCTTTTTGGATATGTTGAAATCGAGAAAAGAAGCCGCTATCATCAATACGTCTTCATTGTTAAGTCATGTTCCATTGAATCTGGCACCAAGCTATTCTGCAAGCAAAGCCGCTGTTCGTTTTTATACCGTTGCACTCAGAGATCATTTACAGATTTCAAAGTCCAACGTGAAAGTCTTTGAACTTCAACCACCGGTTGTAGCCACTGAAATGACCAAAGATCTCGAGTTTCAAGCAATCACTCCCAAGCTATTAATAGAAACCTTGATCAATAGTATTAGAAAAAATAAGTACACCATACGCATGGGTCTTACACCATTGCTTTATTTTGTAAACAGAATATCTCCAAAGATGGCTTACAATATGGTAAATACAACAAAGAATGCTCAAGTGTTGAAATCACAGAGATAATAAACAACCCACTCAAGTTCTCAACGCTCCAAAGCTGGCTTTGCAGAATATATGATTGATAAATAATAGTTTAAATGTGAAATACAAATGCTAATTAATTAAAACAAACATCTACATGGAAGATCTAAATAATCATCCCAGAACCTGTAGTCATTTATAGAAAATGCTTTGTTTTATTAAAAGCGAATTGGAGAATCCAGATTTAAAGCCTTTTGGAGAATTGCTTGATGGTAAGATAAACGGCATAATTAATAAGATTACCTCACATATTTGAATTGAATCAATCGAATAAAATTAACAGTAATATACAATGTACAACTCAACTTTCGAAAAGGTTCGCGAAGCTTCTCGGCATTTGAATAAAATAGATGTCGGCACTATAAACAAAGTGCTTAATGCATTAGCTGATGAAGTAGAAAAGCAAACGTCATATATTTTAGCTGAAAACCAAAAAGACCTTGCTCTAATGGAGCAGGCAAATCCTAAATACGACCGGCTGAAGCTTACCGAAGATCGAATTAAAGGAATAGCAAATGACATTCGCAACGTTTCCAGCCTCTCTTATCCTGTCGGGAAAGTATTGGAGCGACGCGAACTGGCATCCGGTCTTCGGCTTTCAAAAATCACTGTTCCTTTTGGCGTAATTGGCATCATATACGAAGCTCGCCCAAATGTAACATTCGATTGTTTTGCACTGTGTTTCAAGTCTGGAAACGCCTGTATTCTAAAAGGAGGTAGTGATGCAATATACTCAAACACGGCAATTGTATCCGTTATCAAAAAAGTTCTTACTGATTTTTCGCTAAATACCTCCATCTGCGAATTGCTTCCTGCTGAACGCGAAGCAACACAGGCAATGCTTTCGGCTCGGGGTTTTGTTGATGTTGTAATACCACGAGGCAGTCGGCAACTGATAGATTTTGTGGTTGAAAATTCAAAAGTGCCAATCATTGAAACTGGTGCCGGTATTGTTCATACTTATATTGATGAAGATGCAGATGTTGATATGGCTACCCAAATTGTAAATAATGCCAAAACCCGTAGGGTTAGTGTTTGCAATGCACTCGACTGTTTAATCATCAACGAGCATCAACTTGGCAATTTAGCTAAAGTGGTTAGTTTATTGGCAAAGAGCAATGTAATCCTGTATGCCGACAAGACTGCTAAGTCAGCTCTGACAGGCTGCTATCCGGAAGAACTTTTACTTGAGGTAAACGACGAACTGTATAGTACAGAATTTGAAGACTATAAAATGTCAATAAAAACGGTTAGCAATCTCGATGAAGCAATGAATCATATTTTAAAGTACAGCTCAAAACACAGCGAAGCAATCATTAGCAACAATGCTCAAAATATTGAACGGTTTATGAACGAAGTAGATGCTGCCGTATTGTATGCTAATGCCTCAACTGCCTTTACAGATGGAAGCGAGTTTGGTTTTGGTGCCGAAATAGGTATCAGCACTCAAAAACTTCATGCACGCGGTCCAATGGGATTAACGGAACTCTGTAGCTACAAATGGCAGGTAAAAGGAAATGGGCAGGTTAGAGCTAAATAAAAAGTGAGATCAAATACAAAAATAGAGTCATAGACCTGACACAGACGGACACTATTTACACTTGAAATGATATACAAACAGGATTAGCCGGAGAAAGAGTAATTTGCGCAAACTCGCATTAGCCGCGAGCCTTTCCCAGACCAGTAGCAAATCTGTAATAAAAATCTCTTTGGACTTTATCGAAATTAAAAAAAACTACAACGATGAAATTACGGATTCTCTGTGCTGCAAGCCCCATTCCAGCATTTTGTCTAAAACTTCCCTGATTGATTTGCCCGAATCGGTCAATTCGTACTCTACAGATACGGGAGTCGTGTCGTACACTATGCGTTTGATCATTCTGTTCATTTCCAAATCTTTCAACTCTTTTGACAACATGCGCGGCGTTATTTTTGGAATATTCCGCTGTATTTCTGTAAACCGCTTTTTGCCGAACATCATCGTACACATAATGGACAATTTCCACTTCCCGGTGATGACGTTTAACGTGTCGTTAATTGCCAATACAGATAGCATAGGACAGGATCTTACATCGCTAATATTCGTTATTTCTTCCATTTTCATTGATTTTTAATATAGCACTATATCCATTTTTCATTGACTAACTCTAAACCATTTTTTTGAAATTTTACACCAAAATGGCTCCACATTCGTCAATAAAGACCTTCTCAACCTTTTCCACATAACTTTCCACATATTTCCACAATTTTCCACAATTTTCCACACTAAACAAAAACCCTAAATAAAACGTTATCAATACATTAATTATATTGGCATGAGTATTGGTTATTAGCTTACAACTTGCTTATAACCATTAAATACAAAACATGCAACCATTTAAATTAATAGCTATTGGACTACTGATATCTTTTGCAGTTACTGTGCAAGCACAAGTTTCAATCAGAGTTAATATTGGAATGCCCCCACCATGGGGACCTCAGGTACAAGACGATGTACGGTACTATTACCTTCCAGATGTGGATGCTTATTACGATATAAATACATCTTTGTTTATATGTTTTTATAATGGACACTGGGTTCACAGACGTCATCTTCCAGATAGGTTTCGAAATTACGATTTGTATCATGGTCGCAAAATAGTGGTGAATAACTATCGCGGAAACGCCCCCTATTCTCATTGCAACTATCATAAAAACAAAAGCTATAGAATGATTAAACGAAGTGAAAGAGCAAACCACTGGAACTCTGAAGACCACAACAGAAACTCTAACGTAAATTGCTATCGGAGAAATGACAAAAACCACGGAGAAGGAAATATGAAATTTGCCCGGGGTAATGGTAAAGAGAAAGGTAGAAAAAATTAATTCAGCACTTAAAATCTATGCATTAATTATCAAAACCACCGTATTAATTATTTAAAAATATTCTAGTTCTTAACGTATATCACAAACTATTAAATTCAAAAAAAATGAAAACAATCAAATTTTACGCAGTTATTGCAACACTCGCCTTTTTAACAACATCGTGTATTGAGAATTCAGAAAAATACAAAGCAGCCATTGTTTCACGTGATTCACTGGCATTTGAGAAACAGGCTTCAGATTCCAATTACATCCGGACTCTTACCATTTTGAACGAAATTGAAACCGGATTTTCTGAGATAACTCAAAATGAGAAGCAAATGAAAATTAACCTCAAAGGAGTAGAAGGTACCAACAAGAAAGAACTGATAGCAGCTCAAATGAATGCAATAAAAGAGAGCATGGAGCAAAATAAAGCAAAAATTGCTGAACTTCAGCAACTGGCAGCTAAAAAAGGAAAAGCAAACAACATGTTGGCCTCAACCATCAAACGCCTGCAAAGCGAACTAGAAGAAAAAACTGTCCAGATTCAATCTTTACAGGCTGAACTCGAACAGAAAAACATCAAAATCAATGAGCTTAGTACTACAGTAAATGATCAGAGCAAAAATATTGCAGAACAGCAAAGTGCGATGGAACAGCAAAAGTCTACAATCAAGGGCCAGGATTCTGATCTAAATACAGTATGGTACTGCGTTGCCTCAGCTAAAACTCTCAAAGAAACAAAAATCGTTTCGAGTGCCGGACTGTTTCAGAGTAAAAAAGTATTGGATAACGAATTCGATAAAGATGCCTTTATTCAAGTAGACTTAAGAAACATTTCGTCAATACCTACCAATAGCAAAAGGGTAAAGATTCTCTCCCTACATCCAAAAAACAGCTATAACATGGTTACAGATGCAGACAAGAATATCACTATTGAAATTACCAATCCTTCTAAATTCTGGAGTATTTCTAAATATTTAGTAGTCCAAATATAAGTTTTATAGAAAACAATGTTGAGATAGATAATCGATCCTGTTTTCCTGGGGGGAAAAATATCAATTAAATTGATTATTTTTGCTCCCAGTATGAAACAGACGATTTTGATAATCGAGGATGATACCACCTTTGGAACTATGTTACAAAGGTGGTGTCATCGTAATGGATTTGAAGCAGAATTATGCTCAAATGTTTTGTCAGCACAAAAAGAACTAACCGATAAAAAAGTTCATTTGGTGCTGACAGACTTGCGTTTACCCGACGGTGACGGAATCATGTTGCTCCAATGGATCCGGGAGCAGAAAATGGACATACCTGTAATGGTAATGACAAGCTATGGTGAGATCCAAAGTGCGGTGGCAGCAATGAAACTCGGTGCTGAAGATTTTCTGGAGAAACCAATGAATCCCGCCATACTGAAGAGCAAAATCGAACAAGTTCTTTCGATAAAACCAACCAAAGAAAAACAAAGCAAATCTGTTTCCAGCAATATGATACTGGGCAAAAGCGCTGAGGCTAAACTAATGTACGACCACATTCTGCGGGTTGCTCCTACACGCATGTCAGTGCTGATACTGGGCGAAAGCGGCACAGGAAAGGAATATGCCGCGCGAATGATTCACGAGAACAGTTCTCGTCGCAACAAGCCCTTTATTGCTGTTGATTGCGGCAGTCTATCGCGAGAACTGGCTCCGAGCGAACTGTTCGGACATCTCAGGGGATCATTTACTTCGGCTATAGAAGATAAAACGGGCGTATTTGTACAAGCAGACCAGGGCACTGTATTTCTGGACGAAGTGGGGAACCTGTCGTATGATGTGCAAGTACAACTGCTGCGTGCTTTGCAGGAACAGAAAGTACGTCCGGTTGGATCGACCCATGATATCAAAGTTGATGTACGTATCCTTGCTGCCACAAATGAGAATCTCGAAACTGCAATTGCCGAAGGACGTTTTCGAGAAGATTTATATCATCGCCTTAATGAGTTTTCTGTTTTTGTACCACCTATTCGGGAACGCAAAGGGGATATTGAAATCTTTGCCAACGAGTTTTTGCGTCAGGCCAATGAAGAGTTGGATAAAAAAATTAAGGGATTCTCGACGGAAGCCTTAGCACTATTGGAAAAACACCATTGGAGCGGAAACCTGCGCGAATTGCGTAACATGGTCCGACGAATGGTATTGTTTGCGTCGAAAGACACTATTACTCCAAACGACATTCCAACTTTTGCTGCTGCACCTGCCGGTGAAGAACTGACGCTTCGTCCGGAAAACGAACGAGAACAAATAGAAAATGCATTACACAAAGCCCGTGGAAACAAAACAATAGCTGCTCAACTCCTAAAAATAGACCGCAAAACGCTATACAACAAAATGCACATCTACGGCATCAAACTTTAATAGACAAAATCGCTTCCACGTCTGCCTGCCATCCCTCATATGCATTGCCACGGCGAGCATCCATACGGCGCAATTCATCAGCAGGATATCCAAGCAAAACGAACATCGGCAGCATTTTGTGGCAAATGGCCTGTGCACCGTTGAAATCTAATTCATTGAGCGTTAGCCTCAACAATGCAAAATTTTCGAAAGTCGAAGTTCGGAAAATCTCCATAATTTCCTCATCATCTTCTTCAAAAAAATCATTGGTAGTGTTTTCTCCCTCACCGAAAATCTCACGCAACGCATCCAACGTAAAAGGTTTCTGCAAAAAGCCGTCGAAACCGAATGCATTTGATTTCTCAGCAGTAAAATCGCTATGCCCCGTCATCACAATCACCGGGATATTTCCCGCTGAGGCCAGAATATCAAGCCCTGAAATTTCGCCCATTTCAAAATCTGTTAATATCACTTCATAGTCGTCGCTTACAACCTCATGACCTAATTGCATAAGCATACTGCACACCATATTTACTACAACAGGATCATCATCATACACTGCAATTTTTTTTGTACCCTTTTTGATTGTATTTTTTGCTTTCCCGCATGGAATAATCACCTCGATGTTTGTGCCTTTGTCAACCATGGACGTTATGTTGATAGTTCCACCAAGCAAATCAACCAACCCTTTCACCACATACATTCCCAAACCGGTGCCAGAAGCCATAGCATTATTACTCTCCACCCTGGAAAACGGTTCGTATATCTCTGCCAGCTTATCCTCCGGTATTCCTGCGCCTGTATCCGCTACTTTCAGGTAAAGTTGCCCTTCAGCAAATCTCATTTGCAAAACTACCTCACCTGCCGGGGTGTATTTAATGGCATTCGACACAAGGTTAATAATGATCTGCTTGACTTTCATTAAATCGGAGTGAATCCGCACGTTATCAGACTGGAAGGTAAAAGAGAGATTCTTTGCCTCGGCCAGCGGCACAAACATCTGACCAATCTCTTCCCTCACCTCACCAAGTGAAAAGTCATCATAATTAACCTTTAAGGAGCCTTGTTCAAGACTCGAAAATTCCAATAGATTTTCAAGAAGTGCTAAAATATGACGAGCGGAATTCTGCATCGACTTCATATCCTCACCCTGTTGCCTACGGAGTTCCAGATAACCGAGAATCGACCCTAAAGGACTTTTAATATCGTGGGAAACAGACAACAAAAGCCTATGTCTGCTCTCCATCACTTGCCGGATCTTTTCACGCGCTTCCTTACCTTTGTTTACATCATATATAATTAGCAGAACAAACAGTAAAATTAATCCTAAGGCAACTATTCCACCTATTATTGAAATTGTATAGTTCCTGTTAATAGATTGTTCGCTTCGTTCTATAGACTCCAGTACCGAATTAAGTGTTTGACGATGAATATCAAGCAGCAAGCCTGAAATTTGAGTGGAAATTTCCCTGTCGGAAATGATCAGATTTGCCACCTGTTTCCCAATTGCCCTGATATTTTGATCGTAACGTTTACCAGCGATACTAGCCAGATCTTTAACTTCCGCGAGAATGGGCAGAGAATCAACCATCCCCAATTGAAATGTATCGACCTGTTGGGTTGAAACAACGACGGTGCTATCCTTCCCTGGACTGAACACCTCTTTTATTCTTTTAAAAAAAGTTGTCTTCCGGTCTTTTGTTCTGAACAGGGTATCTTTTTTAGTAGTGACAATGTGAGAGTTGCCAGATCGTTGGGGTTTGTAATTCAGAATGTGATCGCTGATAGGAGTAAGCGGATTTCCATTCCCCAGCTGTTGGTTCAGTTCCGATATATTTGAAGTCTGCAAGGTAAGCAAACTACTGATTTGTTGCAGTTTTAATTTTCCGACAGGTTCAATTATAACAAGAGTATCAATTAAAGAGTCGACCAAGAGAATCTCCCTGCGAAACTGCTCTATATAAAGTTTGTCATTTGTAGATAAAAAAAGGCTCACCGATGTTTGCGCTTCGCCTACAGCATAAATTAATTCATTCGTTAAAGCAAGTGAATAATGCTGCTTTTCTATCTCCTGTCTCTGGTTTTTAATATTGCTTCGTAAATTATAAAGATATATCAACATCAGCGTCGCAGCAATACCTACGACGATGTACAATCCAACAGCCTTGAAACGAATTTTATTCTCGATATTCATTATGCAAAGTTAGAAATTATTCCTACAAAACAGCTGGCAATCCGGCTGAGTTTAAAAAGTTGTGACGTCACTCCGCAACATCATAAAAAACGTTGCATATGTCAATACACAACGTTTTTCTTATTTTCAGACCACCGCAGCATCATCAAATCCATTCTCCATCCCTACCCTGTTCCAGCAATTCAAATTTTTCCAGGTTTTTAAATTGATCGAAATCAGGAATCCTGTATTTAAGCTCAAAAAACAACCTGTAGTACTCTTTAATTTCATATGTTTCAAGATCCCTCTTAGTTGACTCTATAATGAAATCGCGCTGCAAATGATAATAAGCCTTTTCAACATTACCCATCTTTTTTTGAATCTGATACTCCTCTGATTCACTTATACCAATGTTTTTTCTGATTTTTGAAACATTGATGCACAGAATAACCAAACAAACAATTATCAGGATTGAAAATACTCCTGCCACTATTGAAATAAGTAAAACTACCTGTTCGTTCATAATACTATTTTTTAGGATTGTTGGTTTTATTCTTTCGGATTATAATTTTCAGTTTTCAAGAAGAGGCAATTGGTTTATTGAGTTTTGTATATTGTTTAAAAATAACGTTTTAAACATGTGTTTTGTTTCTAACAAAATTACTGTATAACTTTAGTCAATACAATTTATTCTTGAATTTCAATTTTGCCTGAAACAAAATATATTTTTACAAATAACTATAAGTCAGCATATTAATAAAATATTTATGTTTTCTAACATAAAAAACATACAATTTTAGAAAAAACGTTGTATTTTTGCATGGTTGTTCAAACAACCATTAAAGATATAACTATCATGACACAATTACAAAACGATGAATTATTTGATATATTGGTTGGAAAGATATCTACTGCCATTAACCGCACATTTCTCAGAGCATTTGCGGCAGAAGGCATTGAAATAACAACCGAACAATGGTCGGTACTTGCTTGCTTATGGAACAAAGATAAAGTAACACAACAAACACTGTGCACGTTGACAGCTAAAGACAAACCAAGCATGACAAGGCTTATTGATAAGCTTGAGAAGAGAAATCTGGTAACGCGCGTTTCCGATTACTCTGACAGGCGCATCAACCTGATACACCTGACTGATGCAGGTGCCACCCTACAAGTGAAAGCGACTGAAATTGTTCAGCGTATTGCAGGTAAAACGCTTAGCAATATCACTGATGAAGAATTAAACATCAGTCGCACTGTGTTAAGAAAAATAATGGCAAATTTGAAATAATTTTTTTATTTATATAGTTGCACATACAACTATTGTTTATTTAATCATTTTACAGTTAAATGTATGAAGAAAAATGTATTAGTTTTAATTGCAGTCATTTCCGTTCAGCAAATGTACTCGCAAAAGGTATTACAGATTGAAAATTGCAGACAAATGGCGTTAACACACAACAAAAGCCTGCAAATGGCCAAAGAAAGTGTAAATGCAGCAAGAGAATTGAAAAAAGCAGCTTTTACACAGTTTTTGCCAAACTTCTCGGCAAATGGAACGTATGCATGGAATGAGAAAAACCTGTCGTTACTGGCCGAAGATGCAATGCTTCCGGTAGGTTCTAAAATGGCAGACGGCTCGTTTGGTTTCACTGCCGATCAGATTTCAAACAAATGGACATTGGTAAACGGCCAACCAGTACCGCTCGATGCCGGCAACATTCCCTTCAACCCAAAGACAAATCCGGAAAAGATTCAGTGGAAAGGCTATGCCTTGCTGCCAAAAGAAGCTATGGAATTTAATATTCGCAATGTATTCGCAGGAACCATAGGGTTTGTTCAACCAATTTTTATGGGTGGAAAAATTCTTGAATTGTACCACATGGCTCAATATGGAGAAAAACTGGCAAATGCCCAGCAAGAAAACAAAGCTTCAGACCTTTTACTGGAAGTGGACGAAGCTTACTGGCGGGTGGTATCGCTCGAAAACAAGGTTAAACTGGCCCGGGAGTACCGCAACCTGATAGCCAAAGTTGACACAAACATACGTGTAATGATTGAAGAAGGTGTTGCAACTAAAGCCGAAGCGCTAAAAGTTCGCGTAAAATTGAATGAAGCCGAAATTACTGTTACAAAAGCAGAAGATGGGCTTAACCTTTCAAAAATGGCACTAAACCAGCTATGTGGCATACCGCTCGACGATAATTATACGCTGAGCGATACAAATTTGAATTCCGAAGCAACAGCAGTATTGATTCCGATTGAACAGGCCATAAGCAACAGACCTGAAATTAAAGCGCTGACACAATTGGAAAACATTGCCAAATCGAATGAGAAAATTATGTTTTCACGTTTTTTACCAAACATTGGATTAACCGGTAATTATATTGTTTCGAACCCCAATGTGTATAATGGTTATAAAAATGAATTTGGCGGTATGTTTAACGTAGGTGTCGTGGCTAATGTACCGTTGTTTCATTTTGGTGATAAATTCCACACACTTAACGCAGCAAAATCGCAACGAAAGATTGCAACCATGCAATTGGAAGAAGTAAGAGAAAAAATGCAACTTCAGATAAAACAAAACTCCTATAAAGTGGCTGAAAGCCTGAAAAAGAAAACAGCAACCCAGCAAAACATTGAGCATGCAGAAGAGAATCTGCGCTATGCAACCGAAGGTTTTGAAGCAGGTGTTATCACGTCCACAGATTTACTGGGAGCGCAAACAGCCTGGTTATCGGCAAAGTCGGAAAACATTGATGCCAAAATTGATTACAAACTATGTAACCTTTATCTGGAAAAATCATTAGGAACACTTAATACAGAGGTAAGAAAATAAGTAGTAAGTAAAAAAGACGCTTTCAAAAAATTAAAATTTCAACGGATTAAAATACATACAACAATGAAAAAGAAAAATCAGGATTTAAGAACAGGCTTATTTGCATTGATAGTAGTAACAGTAATTATCTTCATCATAGGAATCATTATCAATAAACCGGAACCTGTAATTATTCAGGGCGAAGCTGATGCGTCAGAAGTGCGCGTATCTGGGAAAATACCGGGCAGAATACAACAGTTCTTAGCCGAAGAAGGCGCACAAGTTCATGCAGGCGACACCTTAGTAATTATTGAAAGCCCGGAGTTGACCGCCAAACTGGAACAAGCCAATGCGGCCCAGAATGCAGCTCAGGCACAAAACAAGAAAGCAATTAAAGGAGCTCGTAAGGAGTTGATTATGGGTGCATTTGAAATGTACCAGAAATCATTGGTAGGAGTTGATATTACCAAAAAATCGTATGACCGTGTTCAAAAACTATATGATAAAGGGGTAATTCCTGCACAAAAACGCGACGAAGCAGAAGCACAATACAAAGCCGCGCTGGCAACCGCCAATGCTGCCAAAAGTCAATACGACATGGCTAAAAACGGAGCCGAAAACGAAGACAAAGAAGCTGCTCTGGCATTGGTTGACCGTGCAAAAGGCGCCGTTAATGAAGTAAAATCATATATGAAAGAAACTACGCTGATTGCCCCCATTGATGGAGAAATAAGTGAAGTTTTCCCTAAGTGTGGCGAATTGGTAGGAACGGGTGCTCCGATTATGAGCATTTTGGATTTAAATAATATCTGGTTTACATTCAATGTTCGTGAAGACTTGCTGGGCGGTTTGAAAATAGGCAAAACATTCAAAGTAAAAGTGCCTGCGCTTAACAATCAGGTGGTTGAAGTAAAAGTCAATTATATCAAAGCCCTTGCCTCTTACGCCACCTGGAAAGCAACCAAAACCAGCGGCCAGTTTGATGTAAAAACATTCGAGGTGCGTGCCGTGCCAACAAGCAAAGTAACTGATTTAAGACCCGGAATGACTGCTTTGTTTGAAGAAATGGTAAAATAGACCCCTAAATTCCATAAAGAGGACTTTAAGGCACATTGTATACAAGACTTTTAAATTATTATTTTAACTATCAATATAAATATTTTCACCCCTTTAGGGGTCGGGGGTCTATTATGTCAAACAATATATTTTCATCAATAAGCAATACGCTAAACAGGGAACTCAGGCGAATGGCAAGCCGACCGATTTATTTTATCGGTACTGTAATGGTGATGGTGTTTTGCTATGTTTTTTTCCTTACATTCTTCAACGAAGGCCAACCAAATAAAATGCCGATAGCCATTGTGGATAAAGATAATTCTTCGTTTTCGAGGCAGTTTGCCCGAAACCTGAATGCAACACAGCAGGCTAACATTGTGATGCGGCTCAATAGCCACAGGGAAGCCCGCCAGGAAATGCAAAAAGGGACTATCTATGCATTTGTTGAAATTGATCATGGCTTTGCAACTCATGTAATTTCTAATCGCAGGCCAACACTTAAATTTTATGTCAACGATGGTTATCTGGTTGCAGGCTCATTGCTATTGAAAGATATAACCTATATGGGAGCGCTGACTTCGGGGGCGGTCCAGCGACAGGTTTTACGCGCCAGAGGTATCAACGAGAGCCGGATAATGGGAATTATCCAGCCAATTACCATCGATACACATCAAGTTGGAAATCCATGGGCTAATTATGGGATTTACCTGCTCAATGTGCTGCTGCCCGGAGTATTGCAACTTATGATTCTGCTCATGACTGTATTTGCTATTGGTGTTGAATTCAAAGAGCGTACCTCGCACGCCTGGCTGGAGAATGCGGACAATTCCATTTTTGCAGCGCTCACCGGTAAGCTCCTTCCCTACACTGTCGTATTCAGCATCATGGGAATTATTGACAATATATTGCTGTATAGGTTCATGCATTATCCAATGAATTCAGATTTAGCCTGGATGTTTCTGAATACGGTTTTATTTGTGCTGGCCTATCAGGCAGTGGGCGTATTGTTTATCGGGCTTACTCCGGTACTACGCGACGGCGTAACCATGACTGCTTTCTACGGACTGCTTGGTTTCACATTTGCCGGATTTACTTTTCCAATAGAGCAGCTGCCATACATGTCGCGGATATTCAGCGATTTGTTTCCTATCAGGCATTATTTTAATATTTATGTCAATCAGGCACTCCACGGAACAAACATCCGCTACTCAGTCATCTCGTTTGCAGCATTGCTGGCATTCAATATTCTGCCGTTCTTTGTATACCACCGACTTAAAAATGCGGCTATAAATCAAAATTATCCTATTAAATAAGAAATAATGAGTGCATCAAAACATAATTTAAATCCGGTTCAGAAATGGATCTCGATAATCAAAGATATACTTTCCATTTACCGGAATGAATTCAAAGTAGTCTTCAGCGATCGTGGTGTGGTTATCATTTTCATCGTAGCATCGCTGGTTTATCCGATGCTGTATTGCGGACTTTACAAAAACGAAACATTGGTAAACACACCAATTGCCGTTGTTGATAAAAGCGGAAGTGTGAACTCCAGAACTCTTTTGCGTCATATAGATGCCAGTCCTGATGTTGAAATAGCCGCCCGGTTTACGTCAATGGAAGAAGCCCGTAAAGCATTTGACCAACGCAAAGTACATGGTATCGTTTTTATTCCGGCAGAATTTAATAAGAAACTTAGTTCAAATCAACAGGCAACCGTTTCTATTTATTGCGACATGAGCAGTTTCCTATATTACAGAGCATTAATGCAGGCCAGTAATTACAGTGTACTTGACATGGGTAAAAAGATTCAGACCGAGCGACTTAATGCACAGGGCATTACGGGCGAAAGTGCCAGCATGGTTTCAGAGCCTGTGCCTTTCGAAGGAAATGGTTTATTCAATGGCGGAATGGGATTTGCAAGTTTCCTAATGCCGGCCATTCTGATACTTATTATCCATCAAACACTGTTCTTTGGTATCAGCATGTTGTCGGGAACATCGAGGGAAGAAAATCGTTTTCACGAACTGGTCAGCTCGAAACTACACCGGGGAGGGACTTTCAGGGTGATTATAGCAAAAGCGGCCTGCTACCTTAGTATATATCTGGTTTTCTCATTCTATATTCTGGAAGTAATCCCGCACGTATTCAATCTTCCTCATATAGGTGCAGCCATAGATATTTTGAAACTTATGATTCCCTTCCTGCTTGCAACAATATTCTTCTCGATGACGATATCGGTATTCTTCCCCAACCGGGAAACAGGAATGATTCTGTTTTTGTTTTTCTCGCTTATTTTATTATTCCTGAGTGGAGTTTCGTGGCCACAATCGAATATAAACGGATTCTGGAAAACTTTCAGCTGGATATTTCCTGCCATTCATGGTATTCAGGCATATATCAAAATAAACACAATGGGCGCAGGGATTCAACAAATACGGTTCGAATACGTAAGTCTGTGGATTCAAACAGCTTTATATTTTTCAACCACATGCCTGACTTATCGTTGGCAAATAAAGAAAAGCAGTAAAAAATCTCTAAAAGAAATGGAATTACTGACTGATTTATAGCCTTATAATACTTCTTTGCTTTCAAAATCGAACGAGCGAGAGTGTTTTCACGTGAAAACTCCCTCGCTCGTTTTAATAAAATTCACCGAACTGATTTATGCTTATTTAAAGCTCACCGTTCCATTCTTTATAAAATTCATCCAGGTATTGCTCCATAAACCGGTGTCTTTGCCCGGCCATTAATTTTCCGGTGCCTGTATTCATTCTATCTTTGAGCAAAAGGAGTTTTTCGTAGAAATGATTAAGTGTTGGAGCCGTACTCTGCTTATACTCCTCTTTGGTCATATTCAGGTTCGGCTTAATTTCCGGATTATACATTTCCCTGTTTTTAAAACCACCATAATTAAATGTGCGGGCAATGCCAATGGCTCCTAATGCATCTAACCTGTCGGCATCCTGAACAATATCCAGCTCCAACGATTTAAACTTCTGAACCAGATTTCCCCCTTTAAAGGAAATATTGGTGATTATATTTTCGACATGCGTAATCACCTGTTCATCAACCCCCAGTGTGCGTAAAAACTCCCGTGCTTTCTGCGGTCCGAGTTCTTCGTCACCATCATGAAACTTTGAATCGGCAATATCATGAAGTAAAGCACCGAGTTCAACCACCAACAAATCAGCATGTTCCGAAGCAGCAATATGTTTTGACAATTGCCATACCCGGTAGATATGCCACCAGTCATGACCGCCTTCAGCATCAGCCAGAGCTTGTTTTACAAATACGATCGTCTTTTGAATTATTGTTTCCTCGGTCATTGATTACTTCTTTACCTCAACCTTTTCGTAAACGCCTGACTGTTCGTTTTTCTTCAATAAGTCAGACTGAGTAGCCAGTTCAAGTTTTTGAGCAACTACATTCAGCTTGTACTTTTCTGTTTCACAACGATAAGAGTAATCACGGAAATACGATTCATGGCCGTCGCGATAATCGGAACTACCGATAAGCAAACCACCACCAATTGAATCCAGATTAAATAACCCGTTCCTGAAATTATTTTTATCACAGGTTTCGACAACAATATCATCAGCTTTATATTCGGCAAAGAACTGATAACCATCTTCTTTTTGCAAAAACAGGAAATACGATTTTACTTCCTGGCTGTTAGCTTCAGTCAGATAAGCACAAATAATCAAATCCGCTTTCTTATCATTGTTCAAATCGCCTTTCACAAACTTCGAATTATCTTTTACGAAAGAATATGATCTATTGTTGGGGATGCCTATTGTAATGGCGTCTTTGGTTTCAACGGGCGTAATCTTTTCACTTTCATACATATTTCCCGCAAATTCTTTCTTCATATCCTTCGTCAGTTTATCAGTAAGGAACAGATATGCTTTTGTTTCTGCATCACCAATGGATGAATCATTTTTAATTTTGGGGGAGCAGCTCGTCAAGCACACCAACGCAATGAATAAAACCAATTTTAATTGTTTCATGATTTTGATATTTATGTATATTATATTGTTTTGTATCATAAAAAGGACTCACTTTGGAGCAACAAAAATAGTGAAGTTTTCAACGTCTCACAACAGGCATTATATGTTTGTAGGGAATTCTTTGAAAGTAAATTCGCATCTTCTTTTTTGCTTCAATTGTAAAAAATAACGATTCTATTTTAGTAAAACACGCTCTCATTAAACAAACCGATTATAAGCTTGTTATAAAGGGTAATTACATTATTATTAATCTAAAAATTTTAAACATGAAACAATTTAATTTTCTTTTGTTTTTTTTCTTTTCAATATCAATGCTTAGTTTCGGCCAATACAAATTACCAGATTTGCCATACAAATACAATGCATTGGAACCCTACATTGACAGCACTACCATGCGCATTCATCATGATTTGCATCATGCAACTTATGTTACCAACCTTAACAAAGCATTGGAAAAATACCCAGAGCTTTATAAAAAAGAGCTATTGGAACTCATTCAAAACCTTGACCAACTGCCGGCCGACATACAAATGGCAGTCCGTAACAACGGTGGCGGAGTTTATAACCATAACTTTTTCTGGAAAATAATGGCACCTGCCGGAACTGCTAACATGTCGCCCAAAGTTGAGAAGTTACTCGCCGAGAATTTTGGAAGTGTTGATGCCTTTAAAACAGAATTTGAAAAAGCAGCCCTAGGTCGGTTCGGATCCGGTTGGGCATGGCTCATAAAAGAACCAACGGGCAAATTACGCATAATTTCCACTTCCAATCAGGATAATCCGCTTATGCCTGTAGCCGAAGTAAAAGGCAAACCGGTTTTGACACTGGATGTTTGGGAACATGCCTACTACCTGAAATACCAGAATAAAAGGGCAGCTTATGCCAAAGCTTTCTGGAATGTAGTAAACTGGACTGAAGTGGAAAGATTAATTACAAATTGATTGCAGCGGATTGAAATGTATAAAAATGTAAACAAATAAGTTTAAGTGTCTATATTTCAATAATAATTGACTAATAGGTTGTGTAACCCAAATAAAATGAGTTCCTTTGCACCCGAATAAAGAAAGTGTATTTATTTCGTACGTTTATTTCAACTCTCATTTTTCAATCAGAATTTGTTATATCCTCGTTAACTCACTTATCTTGAATCACATTTATTTTATATATTTTATTTTTATGAACATTTACATTGGTAACTTAAGTTACAAAGTTAGAGAAAATGACCTTAAAGGGGTTATTGAAGAGTATGGTCAAGTTGGATCTTGTAAAATTATCCAAGATCGTGAAACAGGTAGATCTAAAGGATTTGCATTTGTAGAAATGGCTGACGATGCTGCTGCTGCAAAAGTTATCACAGAATTAAACGGAGCTGAATTTGATGGCCGCACAATGGTTGTTAAAGAAGCAACTCCAAGAAGCTAAAACTCGGTTTTAACACACATAAGAGCTCCTGTTATCGAAAGATAGCGGGAGTTTTTTTATGGAATTAAACCAGAGTGTTAAATTACTCCGAATTCACCCACTTTTAAATCGAGCGAAGCCGGACACTAACAATTGAAAGTAAAAGCAATCAAAATATATCAAAATAAGTAGAATTGAATCTAAAAACAATCAGGATATAAAACCCTAAAACTTTAGCATTAAAATTTTAGTTATATTTACACTTATTTCATTCTTTTATTTTATCTTTCGGACAATTTAAAAATCTAAGATAAGTGTTATGGAAAGAGTAAGCACATCAGATGTCCTCGGTTGGGCAAAAGATTTTCTTGAAAAATCGGAAAAAGAAATCACAGCAGATGAACTAAAAGAGCAAAAGAAGTACGCCATTCTCATCCAGAATCCAAACGACAAAACCCTGCTCTCGAAAATGTTGGACGAGTCGTCGCAAATTCATGACAACAAGAAACTGGCCCGTCGCATGAAATTGCTTATCGAACGATATGGCGTGCCTGAGTTTTTTAGTTCTACAGACGCTTTTTTACTAAAGTTATTTACCACTTTCGGCTATTGGTTCGATTTTATTGCCGTACCTATCTTCAAACAACGCCTTCGTTCCGACACTGCCAAAGTCATTATCAACGAAAAACCATCCTTCTTAAACCAACACTTAACCGAACGCCGCAAACAACATATCGGTCAGAATGTGAATCTGCTGGGTGAAGTTGTATTGGGAAACGGTGAAGCAGATCATCGTTACAACCATTACCTTGAAGCACTTAAAGATCCTCAGATCAATTACATTTCGATCAAAATATCAGGTATTTACGCGCAGATAAATCCACTGAATTACGCCAAAAACAAACTGGACCTATGCGAACGTTTATCCCGCATTTACCAACAATCCATTGATTTTCCATATATTGACGAACACGGAAATTCCGCATCCAAATTTGTGAATCTAGACATGGAAGAATACAAAGACACCGAACTAACACTGGATGTTTTCAAAACCGTACTAAGCCTGCCACAATTCAAAAATTACAGGGCGGGAATTGTGGTTCAGGCCTATTTGCCCGATGCCTGGAATTTCCAGACCGAACTACTTGAATTTGCGCGGAAACGGGTGGCCGATGGCGGCGCTCCACTCAAAATGCGCCTGGTAAAAGGCGCCAACCTGCAAATGGAAAGTATTATTTCTTCGCTGAAAGGTTGGGAAAACCCCATTTTGCACAGCAAAGTGGAAGTGGATGCAAACTACCTCCACATTCTCGATCGGGCCCTCGAACCCGAAAATGCCAGGGCAATGCACGTTGGCGTGGCTTCGCATAATTTCTTCAGCATTGGGTATGCTTATTTGTTGAGCAAAAAAATGAACGTTGAAGAACAGGTGACATTCGAGATGCTGGAAGGCATGGCCAACCACCTGCCCCGGGTAATGCGCAAACTCGATAAACAAATTATTTTGTACACGCCGGTTGTAAAAAACGAGCATTTTCTCAACGCCGTTTCGTACCTGGTTCGCCGGCTCGACGAAAACACCGGAAAAGACAACTTCCTAAGCTATTCGTTCGGCCTGAAATACGACAGTAAACAATGGAATTTCCTGAAAGAGCAATTTATTGAAGCATTTGAGCTGAAAGACAAAATGGAGGCAAAATCATACCGTACTCAAAACAGATTGAAGAACGACGAACCAAGAACCAAGATTGAAGAACAAGAATTGTCAACTTTTCGCAACGAACCTGATACCAATTTTGATCTAAAACCAAACCGGTTATGGGCAGATAAAATACGGGAAGAATGGAAAAAATCACCGACCGACAAGCCTTATCAAATTCCAGTTCAGGTTGGCGAGAATGAATTTTCAACTGAAAAGAAACATCGGTATATCGACCATAATCAGACCGAAGAAGTCTGTGTTTGTGAAGCTAGTTTGTCTGACATGGAACAGGTAAGAGAAGTCATAACAATTGCAGAAACAGATGCATCCAACTGGCGTAAAACGTCGGTAGACGAACGCAACCGGATATTGCATACGGTGGCAACAAGCATGAGCAACAAACGTGGACACCTTATAGGCTGCATGTCCGCCATTACAGGAAAAACATTTGGAGAAGGTGATGTTGAAGTTTCCGAAGCAATTGATTTTTGCCGCTTCTACCCTATCAGCATGAAAACCTTTGCTGAGTTGAAAACCGTAACATGTACTCCCAAAGGTATTGTGCTGGTTATTCCACCATGGAATTTTCCGCTAGCTATTCCGGTTGGTGGTGTGGCTGCCGCATTGGCAGGTGGAAACACGATAATTCTGAAACCTGCTACAGTTGCTTTGCCTGTGGCATGGGAATTTGCCAAATGTTTCTGGGATGCCGGCGTTCCTAAAGATGCCTTGCAGGTAGTTTGTCCTGGGGAACGCGATGCATTGAATTACCTGACTTCGCATCAATCTATTAAACATATTATTCTGACAGGCGGAACTGATACTGCTTTCCGAATTTTGCAAAATAATCCAACTTGCCCGCTTTCCGCAGAAACAGGAGGAAAAAATGCCATCATACTAACTGCCAGTGGCGACCGTGACCATGCTATCCAAAACATTGCTACTTCTGCATTCAGCAATGCAGGCCAAAAATGTTCGGCCTGTTCATTATTGCTACTTGAGAAAGAAGTCTACAACGACCCGGAATTTAAAACAAAACTCACTGATGCTGTAACGAGCATTCAAACCGGCAGCGCGTGGTTTGGCGGGAATATCGTTGGCCCAATGATAACGAATGAAAATGATAAACTGCTGCATGCCATCGATAACCTTGAAGAAGGCGAGTGGTGGTTGGTAAAACCGGAATTTGTGGACGAAAAACGCAATATTCTGAAACCTTGTGTAAAATGGGGTGTGAAGCCAGGAAGTTATACATTCCAAAACGAATTATTTGCACCGTTATTGGGAGTAGTTTGCATCGACAACCTGGACCATGGAATTAAGCTTATGAATGCAAGTGAATATGGGCTCACTTCAGGCCTTCAAAGCCTGGATGAAACAGAACAATTGCGATGGAAAAACGGAATTGAAGCCGGGAATCTCTATATCAACCGTGGAATTACCGGAGCCATTGTTAACCGACAACCGTTTGGGGGCATGAAACGTTCTGCTTTTGGTGGTGGCATAAAAGCCGGTGGACAAAATTATGTTTCTTGTTTTGTAAATATCACTGAAAATTCACCAACAAACACAAATACAGCAGTTAATAAAGCATTTGAATCATATTCAGCTATTTTAGATTCGTCAGAAAAGGTTCGTTTTTTGAAGGCTGTGGAAAGTTACCAGTCTAACATGGATAAAGAGTTTTCTCAGGAACTGGACATAAATAATATATTGGGAGAACGAAACACGTTCAGATACCTGCCTTTGAAAAAAATGGGATTAAGGGTGCAATCCAGCGATAATTTGTGTGATGTATTTATGGTACTCGCAGCTTCGAAAATTGCAAAAGCAAACCTGACAATCAGCATCAGTAAATACGACCCCAAACTGACAATAATTCAGAAATGCGCTGACAAGGATTTTACTATTATTGTACAGACCGAACCTGAATTTTTGGTTGAAATGGATAAATACGAACGCATCCGCACATGTAGCTTATTGCAAGATGAATGTTACCGGAAAGCTGCCAAGACAGGACAATATATCGCTTCGCAAAGTCCAATTATTGAAGGTCGCATCGAATTACTGCATTATGTGAAAGAACAAAGCATTTCCTTCGAATATCATCGCTACGGCAGCATTGCTGAGGAGGTGAAATAGAGTAAGATTCAGGAACCAAGATCCAAGAATCAAGACAAAATAAAAAGAGAGCGGCTCAATAATTTATATTGAGCCGTTCTCTTTTTATTCAATAAAACACCTGACAAACAGGTGCTCCCACTTCAATTCGTTTTCCTGTATCGGTGAGTTCTCCGGATTTTTTATCTCGTTTGAAAATCACAATATTATCAGTAAATTGATGAGCAACAAACACGTATTGACCATCAGGCGTAATTGCAAAATTCCGCGGGCCATCACCTCCGGTAGAAACCTGTTGTTTAAATGTTAGCTTGCCATCTTTTGCCACAGAAAAACAGGTAATATTATTGGCGTTTCCACGATTTGTAACGTATAAAAACTTTTCGTCAGACGAAAGATGAATATCAGCTCCCCGATTCACGGTTCCGGCTTTGTAATCGACAGTAGTTTCCTGAATCAAAGCCAGTTTACCATCATTCATTTCCAATACCGAAACCGTTCCATCAATTTCATGAACCAGATAAAGCCTTTTGCCATCTTTACTGAAAACAGCATGCCGCGGACCACTTCCGGGTTTTGCAGCAAGCGTATCAAAAGGAACTAATATCTCAGTTTTTGAATCCGGATTATACTTGTAAACAGTTACATGATCCGTTCCAAGGTCACTTGTTACAACATATTTTTTGTCAGGCGACAGAATAACCTGATGCACATGCGGTTCGTTTTGGCGTTCGGTATTTATGCTCTTTCCAGAATGTTGGATAAGCTGTAAAACATCTGTCAATGAGCCATCAGCCTCCCGTCCGAAAACCGAAATACTTCCACCGCCGTAATTTGCTGTAAAAACATGTTTATCAGCTACAGAAATATAACAAGGACCACCACTTTGAGTCAACGACGAGTTTAACTTTGACAGTTTTCCGAGTTTTTTATCGAATGAAAAAGCATTGACAGCACTTCCATCGGGACTTTCATTCACAGAATAAACAAATTTCCTGTCGGGTGTAACGGCCAGATAACTGGGGTTTGAAATTCCCGTAATTACAGATTTTTGTTTAAAAGTGCCAGTTTGCATATCAATGTCATAAGTGTAAATACCCTGACTCTTGCCGGTATTGGTGTAAGTCCCGATCAACAACCTATACTCTACTTTTTTTGCGTAAAAAGGAAACACCACAGTCAGAATTAAAAAGAATGCTATTATTTTCTTCATTTTCCAGATCATTAAATTTGAACTTCAAAAATACATATTTTTTAGGAGATTAAAATCACTCACAAAACAAAGTCTTATCTTTGTGCGTTGTTTAAATAAAATAAAATTAAAAAAAACGAACAACTAAAAGAATAAAAATGTCAGATAAACACATTATTAAAACAGAGTGGAAAGGCAATATGGCTTTCGAAGCCGATGTAAACGGACATAAAGTACTAATGGATGCAACTGCAGAAGGAGGTGGACAGGATTCGGGGCCAAGTCCTAAAAAACTTCAACTTGTAGCTTTAAGCGGTTGCACAGGAATGGACGTAGTTTCTATCTTAAAAAAAATGCGGGTGGAAATTGAAAAATGTTCTATTGAAGTACAGGGCGATGTTACTAACGAACATCCGAAACACTATTCTAAGATGCATGTTATCTATAAATTTACTGGGAAAAATCTGCCTCTTGAAAAGCTCGAAAAAGCAGTAAAAATGTCAGAAGAAACCTATTGTGGAGTTGAAGCCCTTTACCGCAAAGCCATTGAAGTTACGTCTGAGATCAGGATAATTGAATCTTAAAAATCAGATGTAATAACATTACTATAAAGTTATTACAAACATAAAATCAAATGGAGATAAAACACATTTTCCGCAACAATCAAAAGTGGATTCTTGAAAAAATCAAGACAGACAAAGACTATTTCAAGAAATTATCAGCGACTCACAATCCTGAAATCCTATATATTGGCTGTTCGGATAGTCGCGTTTCTGCCGAAGAATTGATGGGTGTGCAACCCGGTGAGGTTTTTGTCCACCGAAATATTGCCAACATGGTTCCCAATACTGATTTAAATGTCATGTCGGTAATCAACTTTGCTGTCAGTCACCTGAAAGTAAAACATATAGTTGTTTGCGGACATTATTACTGTAACGGGGTAAAATCGGCAATGGAATCTGCCGATTTGGGCATTTTAAACCCATGGTTACGAAACATAAGGGATGTTTATCGTTTGCATAAAAAGGAGTTGAATGCCATCACCGATGAAGAGCAAAGATACAAACGGCTTGTTGAACTGAATGTTCAGGAACAATGTGTAAACATTATCAAAACTCCCGATGTACAAAAAGCTTACAAAGACCGCCTATTAACAGTTCATGGTTGGGTTTTCGACATTCACAGCGGCCAATTGATTGACTTAAAAATTGATTTCGACCATATACTCAGCAGTATTATGGAAATTTACAAGATAATATAAAAAATGGCGGTGTAACTAAGAAGTTACACCGCCATTTTTTATATTATCATCCGCTTTTTCAATTCATTATATACTTTTTCATAAGTTGGCGTTGCAATTCCATGTTTTCGACCCAATTCAACCACAATACCGGTTAGTCCATGTACTTCCGTATTTTTTCCGGACTGAAAGTCACTATGCATAGAAGCAGTAGTTTCAAATGGCAGTTTTTCAAGCTGATGAATGACTTTATCAATTACTGTCCGTTCTATTTCGGCACCTTCGGCATTTGCCACCAATAGCAATTCTTCCAATAAATTTACCAGCGTCGTTTTTCTTATTTCATCCGTCAGCAAAGCCCCAAAACTCACATCGAAATACGAAGTAAGTGAAGCAGTTGCCGAGATAAAGAAAAACTTGGTCCAGATCACATGCATGATTTTTTCGTAATACACGGCATCAATTCCGGCATTTTTTAATAGCTTTTCAAAGCTGATTAGCCGTTCCTCAGTTTGTTTTAATTCATACCCAAAATTGAACCGGTGCACACCACCCGAACTTTCCACCACTCCGGGGTCATTCAAACGCGCCACAATATAGCAACAGCCTTGCCATACTTCTGCTCCAGGCAATAAAGTCCGGATTCTGTCGGAATTGTCAATACCATTCAATAATGGAAGAATAACTGTATTTGGCCCCACAATTGGTTTTATTTGAGCAACAGTTGAATTCAAATCATAGCTTTTCGGAGTCATGATAATATAATCAGCCGTTCCGATTTCCGATACATTATCAGTTGCAAGCGCCGGATAAACCTGAAAAGTTCCTGTCTCGGTAATCAAAGTAAGTCCGTTTTCCTGCACTTTTTTCAAATGCTTTCCACGTGCCACAAAATATATTTCCACTTTCGGATCGTCTGCATACCGCTTGGCCAACATGCCACCATAATACCCTCCGACCCCACCAAGTCCTACAATTACTATCTTTGTTTTCATGCGTTAGTTTTTATTTTTTTTGATAGTTGTCGCATGGAACTCGCATACGAGATTTTCATCTATATTACCGAAATCCAGCACTCATGCTCGTTTCATAAATATTCAACTTAAAAACAGGGTGCAAAGTTACCTATTTTGAAACAAAATCTTTCAAAAGAACTGGAATAAATTTTAAGAGTTATTTTTAGCGAACACATTGCTTTATAAAAAAAACGAACTCACCTGATTTACAGGCGAGTCCGTTTACATATTCTATTTTTTTCAAATTCGATTAATGGCTTCTTGCCACCTCGCCATGATGAGCTATATCCAGCCCAACCGTTTGTTCCAACTCCGAAACACGTACCGGGATAAATTTATTGATACCTTTAAACAGCAGGACAGTAAATCCGAAAGCATATACAATGGCAATCAGAAGAGCAACACATTCTTTCAGGAGCAACATGCCATCTCCACCGAAAAAAATACCATTTGGAATTGCTGCATTGATGGTGCTATTGGCAAAGAAACCAAGACAGATAGTGCCAATAACACCGCCCATACCGTGAACTCCCCAAACATCAAGCGCATCATCCCAACCTTTTTTCTCTTTGAAGTGCACGGCCATGTAACAACCAATGGCAGCAATTACTCCAATGATTGCCGACGAATATATATCAACATAACCGGCGGCAGGTGTAATAGTAGCCAATCCAGCCACTGCACCAGTCATCAAACCAATAAAAGTAGGTTTCTTTTTACCTGTATTCCATTCAATAATAAGCCAGGTAACAGCAGCAAATGAAGCAGCTGTATCTGTATTCAAAAACGCTGAAATTGTAATCGAATTTACGGCCAGTTCACTTCCGGCATTGAAACCATACCAGCCAAACCACAGTAAAGCTGTACCAATTGCAACCAACGGGATATTGTTAGGTTCGTGTTTTTCATTCCTACGTCCAACAAAATAAACGGAAGCTAATGCTGCAAATCCGGCTGTAGCGTGAACGGTAATACCACCGGCAAAGTCAAATACGCCCCATTCGGCCAATATTCCACCGCCCCAAACCATGTGAACAAAAGGATAATACACAAAAACCTGCCACAAAACAAGGAAAACAATGTACGATTTGAACGAAACGCGATTGATAAATGCTCCCGTAATAAGTGCCGGAGTAATAATGGCAAACATCATTTGGTAAGCAATAAAAATATATTCCGGAAATGGTTTTTCAGCCGAATAAAGCGTAGAAGGTGTAATCCCATGATAAAACGCTTTGTCTAAATTCCCGAAAATCCCAAAGAAATCAGTTCCGCTGGCCATATTGCCGCTAAAACAAACCGAATATCCGAAAGCAAACCAGAGTACTGTGCTTATTCCCATAGAAACAAAGCTCTGCATCATAATACTCAAGATATTCTTGTTACTGCCTAAGCCTCCATAAAAAAAGGCTAATCCTGGCGTCATAAGCATAACGAGGCTCGTGGCCAGGATCATAAAAGTGGTCAATCCTACATCTAACATAATGGTGTTTTTTAGTTTGGTGCAAAAGTACACAATTATGTTGATATTTCATACATAAATGTAGCTTTTTGAATTATTAAACACATATAGTTATTAAATACGACAACAAAGCATGTCATTTTGATAAAACACATCCACACATCAACAAAATACAAAACTACATTTAGAACAAGAATATTCCTGCATTTTTACATCAAAAAGAAATATCTGCTTTCAGCGAGCTAATATTTTCAAACATATTCAAAGTCAAACTTTCTATTACCTTGTAAAGAACATTTATTTTGTGTTTAGCCCCAATTTCAACTGAACCAAATAAATACCCCTAGGCAAACTGCCAACTTCAATTCTCAATGGGCTTTTGGGAGTAAGAAAAATATTCACAGGCTTCGCCATTAAGTAGTTGGAATAATATAATACACCATTTATTTGGTGTTGTGCGATAATATTCGTATATTTGTCTCAATATGAGATATATAAAACTAAAAACAGAGGATATTGAGCTGTTAGAATTGC
>Ga0079306_1000472_pt1 | contig 36847 bp, 31 predicted proteins | sample Methanotroph_Enr_FD_79181 | JGI IMG/M metagenome (GOLD analysis project Ga0079306, IMG submission 79181) | Enriched soil microbial communities from Old Woman Creek wetland in Ohio, USA - Methanotroph_Enrichment_5 | ecosystem: Environmental > Terrestrial > Soil > Wetlands | place: USA: Ohio... | reverse complement strand
GGCTCCGCCGTGCGGTATGGTGGTTTTCGGAGCATCTGGAGATCTGACCAGGCGCAAGCTGCTTTCTGGATTTTTCGAGCTTGCAAAACGAGGTTTGCTCGATGAGCGCATGTACATCCTCGGTTGTGGCAGGACGCATTACAATGATGGTGGGTTCAGGGCAGTAGCAAAGGAATCCATAACGAAGAAAACCGATATGCCCGACGGCGAGCTGGATAAATTTCTCCAGCGGCTTCATTATGTAAGCGGGGATTATAAAGATCCGAAATTTTACGAGGAAATCAAAAAGGCACTTTCGGGGGCGGATGCGCAGCATTTTCAGCCTGGGCCGTATATATTTTATCTTGCGCTGCCGCCGGAGTTGTTCCCATTGGTACTTGAGCATATCGGATGCTCCGGGCTGAAAGCTCCCGACCAGAGGCCGCTTTCGCGTATAGTTGTGGAAAAGCCATTCGGTCATGATTACAAGAGTGCTGTTGAACTCAATAAGCTTATCCGTTCGCATTTTGGGGAATCACAAATATACCGGATAGATCACTACCTGGCGAAAGAGACTGTTCAGAACATATTGATCTTTCGCTTTGCCAATTCAATATTTGAGCCGGTGTGGAACCGTAATTATATCGACCATGTGCAGATCACGATCGCTGAGTCAATAGGCGTTGAGCACAGGGCGGGTTATTATGATACGGCGGGGGCACTGAGGGATATTTTTCAAAACCACATGCTGCAGGTGCTTTCACTTATCGGGATGGAGCCGCCGGCGTCATTTGAGGCGGACCGCATACGTGATGAAAAAGTAAAACTGTTTCGTTCAATAAGGCCGATAGAGACGTCAAAAGTTGTTCGGGGGCAGTATATTGACGGGATCGTCAAAGACCAGACCGTGCCCGGATATCGGCAGGAGCCTGGGGTTCGTGCTGATTCTAATATTGAGACGTATGCGGCGGCAAAACTTTACATCGATAACTGGCGATGGAAAGGTGTGCCATTTTATTTGCGGACGGGCAAGCGGCTTTCGCGACAGTTGAGTGAGATAGCGATCACGTTTAAGCAGGTTCCGCACCTGCTGTTCGAATCTTCGGGGATAGGCAAGCTTGATCCGACTGTGCTGGTGATCGAGATACAGCCTAATGAAGGTATATCGCTGAGTTTCCAGGCGAAAAGCCCTGGAGCTAAGACGTGCATAAGCCAGTTGTCGATGGCATTCACTTACAAGGATGTTTTTAAAGCTGATCTGCCGGATGCGTATGAACGGGTGCTGCTGGATTGCATGAGCGGCGACCAAACGCTTTTTACTCGCAGCGAGGATGTTGAGATCGCGTGGCAACTTCTTGAACCTGTACTTGAAAAATGGGAGCGCGACGGGGATAACGGGCTTGAGTTTTATCCGGCCGGCAGTGATAATTTCGCAATCGCGGATATGCTGATGCAGGCGGATGATCGGTTGTGGAGACCGATTTAGCGTTTAGGAATAGCGTTTAGCGTTTAGAAAGAGAAAACAATACAGCGTTTAGGAATATTGGTGTGGCGAAGGCGATTGTTATTGGGGCGAGTTCCGGGATAGGGGAGGCGCTGGCGAGGGTGCTGGCGCGGAATGGGTATGAGGTTGGGTTGGCGGCGAGGAGGGGTGAACTGCTGGAAAGGCTGGCGGGGGAGCTTGAAACAAAATCGTACATTAAGATCATCGATGTGACGCAATTTACAGAAGCGATGGTGAGGCTTGAGGAACTTATCAGGGAGATGGGGGATGTCGATCTTATCGTGATCAATTCAGGGGTGGGCCATAAGAGCGACAAGCTTGAGTTTGAAAGCCAGAAGAAAACGATCGATGTAAATGTTTCGGGTTTTGTGGCGATGGCGGTGGTGGCGTATAATTATTTTCTTGCACGAAAGATGGGGCATATCGTCGGGATCTCTTCGATTGCAGCAGTTCGGGGTTCGGGCGGGTCACCATCTTATAATGCTTCCAAGGCGTTCGAGTATAATTACATGCAGGGGCTTAGGTCGCGGGCTTGGCATAATAAAGTGCCGATCGCGATTACGGCGATCCAGCCGGGGTATGTACGAACGCCAATGCTGGAGGGAGCAAAGGACCTGTTCTGGGAGGCCTCGGCGGATGAGGCGGCAGGGCAGATATTCGATGCCATAAGGAAAAAACGCAAGCAGGCGTACATTACGCGGAGGTGGCGGTTGATCGCGTGGCTGATGAGGGTTGCGCCGGACTGGATGTATTTCAGGGTAAGATGATTCAGGACACTTATTTGTTTCCCCAATTTAAAGGACTATATTCTGTTTGGCCTGACGGAAGAAAAGGCGGCTGATTTTTGAACCAGTTATTGAAATATGGCGGAGTTTTCCAAAAAGAGATTGCGCCATCACGAAAGCGGTATCTGGCAATTTTACCATCAGCAAATACGATAAAACCAAATCTGGAAGAATTGAACATAAAACGTTTCTCCAGTTTGAGTTTTTGAAAATGGCTACTATCGCCAGATTGATTCCAGTTACCTTGGGCTTCAAAAAATACTACGGTATTTGGCTCAACTAGCTGTTTCCTGCGATTACCCAAATTTTTATTGAAAACCAAACAACTTTCAATTTTTGGTAACTGGCCGATACCAAAGCTTCCATGCCACTGATACGCCGCAATTTGATCGGACCATGAATTTGCATCCGGGTATTGCTCTGTTGTAATTAGATAAGTCTGAATCAGGCCAAAAGCCTTTTGTGCTATCTTAGCCACATTGTAATTAATGACTCTCCAATCACGAAATCGTTCATTTTCTCGCATAATCGCGGTTAGTGCATATAAAAATACAAAAATGAAGACTAAAAACTGAAGGATTCTAATATGGCTTTTGCTTTTAAATAGCAGAATACTGGACTTTATAAAAACAGCAAATGCCAGCAAAATCAAAAAAAGCAGTGCCCAGCCAACGATTGCAAAGTCATAAAACTGCAGAAACGTATATAAAAAAAAGCATGCAAAAGCCAAAGCTAGACTAAGAAGATACAAATAAAAGTAATGTGTAGTCTTGATTGATGCATAAAAAAATTTCCAGTTCATGCACTTATAGTAGCAATCAGTTATAAAAAATCAAGTTATTTATGGTTGTTTTGGTCGTGAGTTAATTTGTAATTGACATGTGAGGCGAATTGGGGTATTTTTTGCTGTTTACTATCTCGGAGATAGTATAGGCACATAACGCTTGTTGCGTGTGTGCATTAAGAAAACCTTGTAAGATTGAACGGAGGTTTGATTTGAGTAGGGAACTAGCTCGCGAACTTATAAACGCGGGCGTACATTATGGTCATGGTGTGAGCCGTTGGAATCCGAAGATGAAGCCATATATCTTCGGCAAGCGCGGCACGATTCACATCATCAATGTGAAGGAAACCATTAAGGGGCTGCTGATCGCCAAAAAGCTCCTTGCCGATGTGGTTGCTTCAGGAAAAGATATTGTTTTTGTCGGTACCAAGCGGCAGGCCCAAAAGGCAGTCGAAGGTGCAGCACAGAGAAGCGGGATGCATTTTGTAAGCACACGCTGGCTGGGCGGCACGTTGACAAACTTCCGTACGATCCGTTCGCGTCTTCAGAGGCTTGAGCAGCTTGAAGCTATGGAGCAATCAGGTACGCTCGATGCTGAGAGCAAGAAGATGGCTTCTATGCTCAAACGCGAGCTTAAAAAGATAAAGACCAACCTTGACGGTATCCGCAAGATGGGCAAATTGCCCGGCGCTATCATCGTGGTTGACGCTAAGAAAGAACACCTGGCTCTTAAAGAGGCCAAGAAACTCGGCGTGCCGACTATCGGCATCATCGATACGGATTCGGATCCCGACACCGTAGATGTCGCGATACCGGCCAATGACGATTCGATCCGCGCGATCGAAATACTTGTCAACGAGATGGGCGACGCAGCAGCGGCTTCGAGAGCATCTGTCGTTGTTTCCCAAAAGGATGGCGGCCAGGATAAGGGCGGTGCAAGGCCAAGAAGCCGCAGGCCTACGCTGGCAAGAGCGGAAGGTGCTCCAGCTGAATCAGAGCAGGAATCGCAGGCTCCGGCCCAGCAGTAAGTAGTAAAAATATGGATCAGGAATCCGCGTGAAGCGGGTTTGTGATCACAAAAAAGAACGGCCCCTGTGGTTTTGGCTCCAGGGGCCGTATAGCAAATTAAAGTTGAAAATTGATAGCCGCTTTGCGGTTTACAATTTGAAAGGACATAAAGATGGCGGAGATAGCAGCCAGTACAGTTATGAAGCTTAGGTCGATGAGCGGCCAGGGCATGATGGACTGCAAAAAGGCATTGGAGGAAACTAACGGCGATTTGGAAAAGGCCATGGAACTGCTTCGCAAGAAGGGCATGGCGACAATGGCCAAACGCGCCGAACGCGATACAAAGGAAGGCAAGGTTGTTTGCGCACTTGACGCCAACGGCAAGATAGTCGCGATGGCGACACTTTGCTGCGAGACGGATTTCGTCGCCAACAGCGAAGATTTCAAGGCGCTGGCGGCGATAGTTGGCGATTACGCAATGGGATGCAAATCCGATACGGGTGCGCAGGATCTGATGGATACGCTTGTGGGCGGTAAAAAGCTTGCCGAACGTATCACAGACCTGGTCAGCAAGACAGGCGAAAAAACACAGATATGCGATTATGAGAGGTATGCATTAAAGGGCGCAGGGCTGATCGCGTATTATGTGCATTTCAATAATAAGGTCGGCACGATGCTTGAGATCGAGACCAGCAACGACGCTGTGGGTGAAAGTGTTCGTACGATAGCCACCGAGATCGGCATGCATATCGCAGCGATGAAGCCGGTGGGTCTCAATCCGGAAGGCATCGATCCCGCTGTTATCGCAAAGGAACGCGAGATCGCGGCAGAGCAGGTAAAGAACAAGCCCGCCAACATTATCGAAAAGATAGTCGACGGCAAGATAAAGAAGTTCTACGAGGATAACTGCCTCATTTCTCAGCCGTTCGTTAAGGATAACACCAGGACGGTTGAACAGGTACTTAATGACGCGGCCAAGAAGGCAGGCGGCACGGCGAAGATCAAGAGATTCGTCAGGGTCGAAATAGGCTAAATTGCAGGGGCACTGTAGTGGTGCCCTTTTTTATTTCAGCTTCGGCAATTAAGGATTAAGTTAACAGGGAAGTTTTGTGGCTACTTGCAAATATAAACGGGTGTTGCTCAAGTTATCAGGGGAGAGTTTCTGCAGCCAAGACGGCTTCGGTATCGAGGGCGGCCCGCTCGAATCGATAGCCCAGCGAATAATAACCATTTCAAAATTAGGTGCGCAAATCGCCATTGTTGTCGGCGGGGGAAATTTCCTTCGGGGCGAGACATTCTCCAAAAAGAGTCACATTTCACGCAACACAGCCGATTACATGGGCATGCTTGCCACAGTATTAAACGCTTGTGCTCTCCAGGAGACGCTTGAAAAGCTAGGAGTGCCGACACGGGTTTGCAGCGCTATCGAAGTGGCTGCGCTTTGCGAGCCGTTCATACGCAGGCGGGCTATCAGACATCTTGAACAGGGCAGGATCGTTATACTCGCCGGCGGCACGGGAAACCCTTTCTTTTCGACGGATACATGCGCAGCTCTTCGCGCTACGGAACTGGATACCGAGGTGCTGATAAAGGCCACCAAGGTTGACGGAGTCTACAGTGATGACCCCAAGAAGAATCCTGATGCCGTTTTTTATGACCAATTGACGTATCTAGATGTTTTGGCAAGAAACCTGCGTGTTATGGACCATGCAGCCATAAGCTTGTGCAGGGAAAATAATATACCGGTGATAGTCTTGAATATTTTCAAAGAAGGTAATATAAATAAGGCTATATGCGGCGAAAAAGTGGGTACGTTGATCACAAATTAGCGTTTAGCGGGTAGCGTATAGCGTTTAGGGAAGAAGCATGGCCTATCTGCGCTAGACCGTGCCACGAAAATATAGACTGCGGTGCGGAAGTGTATAATCATTAGAAGATGGAGTATTGTATGTCGCTGGCGAAGGCAATATCGGATAATGACGCTAAAATGAAGAAAACCCTCGATTTCCTGCATGAGGAACTTCGCGGAGTGCGTACGGGCAGGGCGTCTACAGGTCTTGTTGAACACCTGCGAGTTGAATATTACGGCAATCCCACGCCGCTGAAATCACTTGCGTCATTATCTGTACCCCAGGCAGACCAGATACTTATCAAGCCTTTCGATCCCGCATGCATCAAGGATATTGAAAAGGCGATCAAAAGCAGTGATCTTTCGATGACGCCGATGGTTGACGGGAAGACGATCCGCCTCAGCGTTCCGCCACTTTCGGGTGAACGCCGCAAGGCACTGGTCGGACAGGTTAAACAAAACGGTGAACATGCCAAGGTTACGGTGCGCAATACCCGCCGCGACACGATAAAGCATCTTGAAGAACTGGAAAAGGCCGGGACCATAACCGAAGATGAACTCGATAAAGGCAAAAAACAGGTTGAGGCCGCCACAAAGGAATACGTCGATAAGATAGATGTCCAGGTCAAAGTGAAGTCCGATGAAATAATGTCGAGCTAGGCAAGCCAGCTCGGTCTTGCCACAGAATGGGGAATGAAATATGGGGGCTTTGGATGATCATACGTCCACTGCGTGCTTGTATTTGAAGGGAAAGCATATGGGAAAAGGTACGTCTGAAGTGAAAAAAAAGAGCCTCTGGAAAAAAATAGCGGTGATAGCCGCAGTATTGGTTGCGCTGCTTATCCTGATCTTACTGCTTATACCCTATTACATATCCAGCACAAGCGGCACGAACATGATCCTGGGCAAGATCAACAGATCGATAACCGGCAAGGTACAGGTCAGCGATCTTTCGATGGGCTGGCTAAGCGGCATTAAGCTTAAAAATGTAAAATTCAACGATAACGCCGGCGCGATGGAGTTTACCGCAAAGAGCGTGTCGACCGACCCGGTTTATTCTTCAATGCTGGGTGGGCAGATAGAGCTTGGCAAAACAATTATAGATTCGCCCGTGGTGCATGTTGATCTTGCAAAGCTTGAGCAGCAAGGCCCTCCGGAGGCAAAAGAGGAACCTGCCCAGGAAAGAGCCGAAAAGCCAGGCCCGCGCCCGGAAGGCCCCAACAGGCTGCCTGTAAAAAGAATGGATTTTGTGCTCAATGACGGCTCGGTGACCATCACGGATTCCAGCGGGAAACGGCCGGCTGTTCAGCTTGCGGGAATTAATACTCTGCTTAATCTCCGTCCTATCGGCAAGCAGACCACTTTTAAAATCAATCTCGTCGCAGCCAATAATCCGATAAGCGCAAACGGAACAGTAACGCCCAGCGAGGAACACGGCTGGAAGCTTGTCGGCACAAGCGGTGATTTCAATATCGACATCGATAATCTTAATCTGGCGTCGCTTGAAAGCGTTATGGCCATGGTTGATCCGAACATCATTGCCAGCGGCATCATTACCGCAAAAGGTAATGTGAAACTCAACGAAGGGCAGTTCGAGAATATTCAGCTTCGCGTAAACGGAAGCAATATTAAGATAAAGATGCCGGCGCTGAAAGGTGATACATTCGCCACATCCAAACTCATTGCGAATGTCAATGCGTCTGCGGCGGCGAACACCTTTAATATTCAGAATTTCGAAATACAGACCGACTGGGCAAATGCCGCTTTGAAAGGTGTGCTGCCCAAGTCATTCAAGAATTTCGCCGAGCTTATGTCGCCGCAAAGTCCCGCGCAGGTGCAGGGCGGCGCTAATATCGACTTGGCAAAGCTCGCAATGCAGCTTCCAAATACATTTGGTTTAAAGCCTGGCACAAAGATCAATAGCGGCATGGTAAAGGCACAGATAACTACGCAGACTCGCGAGTCGGGAAAGGTATTTACCGCAAACGCGAACCTTGCGTCGCTGCAGGGTATCGTTGGCGGAAAGCCGGCAGCTATTTCTGAGCCTATCACGATCGATGCTAAGATCGCGGCCGATAAGAGCGGAGCATTTGTGATCGATCAGCTTAAGGCTTCAAGTTCATTCGTCAACGCCAATGTTTCCGGCACTATGGAAGCCATCAAATACGCACTTGACGGCGACCTCGCGAAGATGCAGTCGGAACTGGGGCAATTCGTGGATTTTGCCGGTTATAAATTTGTGGGCAAGATCAACGCGTCGGGCAATGTAGGAATAAAAAATAGTATTCTCACCAGTGCCGGGCAGGCCGACCTGGGCCAGCTTACGGTTACCAATCCAAAAGGCGCATCAGCGTCCGAGCAGGCAGCACAACTTAAATATAATATAAAGGTGGATCAAAAAACGAATGTGCTTACGATCCCAGCATTCTCTGCAGTTACAAGCTTTGCCGATATCCAGGTAAGCAATGCGACCATTCCGCTTAATGAAAAATCTGATGAATCCGCCAATATGGTGGTAAACGCCAAGGCCGATCTTGGCAAAGCCATGCCGTGGATGGTTGCGTTTGGCGGCGTCTCGCGTGATACGCAGCTTGGCGGCATCTTTAGTTCCAAGCTTGACCTCACGAGCAAAGGCACGGAATATCACATTGTTACGGAAGACACGAAGATCAGCAATCTTTCGATCGTTTCGCCTGGAAAACAGCCTTTTACGCAAAGTCAGTTGACTATCATTGCTGATGTTTTTGTTGATCCTTCTGTTAAAACTTATCGCGTTAAGGAAATGAAGATCACAAGCCCGGCTATAAACATTACGCTTTCCAAGTTCAGTCAGACAGCGGACAAAAATACTTCAAAACTCCAGGGGACGGTCAATGCCCAATACGATCTGGCAGCTGTGAGCGCAATGGCTTCGCCGTTTATGCCGAGCGGCCTGGCCATGACGGGATCACGCAAGGATACGATTACATTCAGTTCGCAGTGGCCTAGTGATAAGCCTGAAATGATGATGGCAAACATGAACGCAAATCTCGGTTTTGGCTGGCAAAGTGCTGAATATATGGGCCTGGAATTCGGGCCTGCTGAAATGAAACTGGGGATCGTAAACGGTAAAATGGATATTGCTCCGTTTACTTGTAAGGTAAATGAGGGCACGCTGAATTTTGCGGCCGTTGCTGATTTCCGCAAAAAACCGACCCTTCTTCAGACCCCCGGCCCGATGCAGATTCTTAAAGATGTGCAGATAAATGATAAGATCGCCGCTGTGCTGCTCAAGCAGGTCAACCCGATCTTTGCCAAGGCGCAGGGCACACAAGGTAAGGCTCAACTGCAATGCAAGACGTTTGTGATTCCTATAGCAGGTGGTTCGCCCAATGATACGCAAATCGAAGCTACTACCGAGATACAAAATCTTAAGCTAAATTCGCCTATTTTGAGCGGCATTGTTAAAGCTATCTCAATGTTGAGGAAGACACAGAGCACAGATAAGACAATGTACCTTCATCCTACTACTTTCGTGCTAAGCAACGGCGTGCTTACATATAATAATATGCAGATCGATATCGGCGATTTGCCTACGTTCTTCTCCGGGCGGCTCGGGCTGGATAACAGTCTCAAGGCTTCGATAGTTTTGCCAGTCACAACTCGGGGGCAGGTCGTTACGAGCGGCCAAACAGGTGTAAGTGGAACAACACTGGCCTTTAAAGGCACAGTTAGTAATCCTGAACTGGACCTCGCAACTATAATCAGGTCTATTGCCCAGCAGGAAATACAAGAGAGATTACTGGGTGGACTTAAAAAACAGGGTACAACTCAGCCATCACAGCCAGGCACCCAACAGCCTTCTTCGCCTGAAGATACGGGTCGCAAACTTCTCGAAGAAGGACTTCAGAATATCCTTGGCGGCTCAAAAAAGAAGTAAATTGCCGCTTTGAGCATCTACTTGCGATATTATGCCCCGTTTAGATAAAAAATGGGGCTTTTTCATGCTTTCTTCGTATATAATACAGATTAGGATTATATAAAGGGTATACAGTAGTTGCAGACATTACGAAACGAATTGAAAGTACAAAAAGAACGTGTAATACTTGTGGGCGCATGGCTCATGGGTGATGGCTGGAAAGATGATGATCTAGCTGAACTTTCCGCTCTTGCTCAATCTGCAGGGGCGCTGGTTGTGGATAAATTCCAACAGAAAGTACGGAAGATAAATCCATCTACATACATCGGCAAGGGTAAAGCACAGATGCTTTGCGACCGTGTCCAGAAATATGAAGCAAATTGCGTCATATTCGATAACGACCTCTCGCCGGGACAGATCCGTGAACTCGAAACTATAATAAAAGCCAAGGTGCTTGATCGCAGCGAGCTTATTTTGGATATTTTCGCAAGCAGGGCAAAGACCCGACAGGCTATGGTGCAGGTAGAACTTGCTCAGCTTGAATACACATACCCAAGGCTCACACGCATGTGGTCCCATCTGGATACCGTCGCAGGTGCAGGCGGCGGAACCGCGGCAGGCGCGGTGGGTGGTATTGGTACGCGCGGCACGGGTGAAAAGCAGCTTGAGATAGACCGCCGCATTGTAAGCAAACGCATCACGGAACTCAAACGTGACCTAGAAGAGATCGATAAACGCCGCATGCGCGAGATAAGTTCCCGCAAAGATCTTTTTAAAATATGTCTCGTCGGCTATACCAATGCCGGCAAGAGCACGTTGATGAATGCGCTCACTGACGCGGGAGTGTATGTTGAAGATCTGCTTTTTGCCACCCTCGATACGCGAACACGAAAGTGGAAGCTCGCCCAAGGCGCAGATGTACTCCTAAGCGATACGGTAGGCTTTGTACGAAAACTCCCTCATCAACTTGTGGCCTCATTTAAAGCCACCCTCGAAGAGGCTGTGAATGCCGATCTGCTGCTTCATGTAATAGATGTCTCCGCACACGATGCGCAGGAACAAATCGAATCCGTGAACAAGGTGCTTGGCGAGATAGGCTGTGGTGAAAAGCCGATTATCATGTTGCTAAACAAATCCGATGCTATTTCAAAACAGGGGCATCTGGAAACTCTCGCGACGATATATCCCAGCGCGATAACGATTTCTGCCAAAACGGGAATGGGCCTGACCAAAGTGCATGATGCGGTATATGATAAATTTTCCGGCGGCTCGGTTGTCGTGCGCGTGAGAAATCACCTCGGCAGAGGCAAGGTGCAGAGTTTCCTGCGAGCAAACGCGATAATAATCAGCGAGGAATATGTGGATAGCTCCGTGCTGATAGAGGCCAGACTCGGCAAAAGCCACCTCGCGAAATTAAGACACCTAGTACCCGATCACCTCGAAGTAGTTGAGTGAGCGGCTTATCGGGCCATGACGCCTGAAAGGTATGGGCTGTAAGCCTGGTCTTCATTGAGGATATGATTGGTGAGCCATGTTTTGAGCATGTTCATCACCGCTATCGTAACATTCCCCTTACCGGCCTTGACCTTGGTCCATAGTTCGTTTGCCTGAGCGGTAAAATCATCATGTATTTTTTTGTGCTTGGCGTAATCAGGATAGCGAGCCTGCTGCATGAATTTTTCCTCAGTGGCGAAATGCGTCCTTGTATAGGTTACAAGGCTTGTAAGTACCTTCTCCATCGCCTCATTGCCTTTACCAAGTGACATCGCCTCGTGCAATTGTTCGACCAAGGAAAATAACTGCTTATGCTGTGCATCAATGTGCAATACGCCTACACTATATTCATCAGACCACGCAAATATCGCCATAAAAATGCCTTTCGGATAAATCTAACAGTTATTTCGGCAGGAAAATGCGTCGGCTTAACATAAGCATGTAAATTTGCCATTTGAAGCCATAGCTACATCAGATAGTTCGCATTGATACAAAGGTGATATTGCCAGCTCACCCGTCAGCAGCGATCCGGCAGAAACGTAAATCCGCCCTCGAATTTTCCATTCTGCAATTTGCTTGTACCCGTGTATGTTATACCATCCCCGCTGCCGTCCTGGTAAATCCCGAAATGTTACAAATTTTTTTTATAAAAAATTATAAAATTCCCAACTACCACTTCCGTAAAACTACGGACTTAATACCCAGCAAATTCCTCATTGTATCGTTTTTAGTTGATTTTTAATTTTATGATCTTTTCACCTCTAGCCTCCTTTTCCTCAAACTTGCGCCAACCAAACCTGTTATAGGACCCTTGCTCCCGCCCCAGCCGCTTACATTTGCTTTGGGGCGGTTTATTTCTTATGTTTTGCTATGGTGAGGGCGTTTAGGCTAAGTTTGGGCTGATAAAACGCTAATGGGGGCTAAAAAAACGTTCGATTCTATAGACAAGCGAGAGGTTTGTCTTTTTTTATGTCCAGGGAATAGATCATGGTGTTTTCGCTGTTCAATAATAAGGCTGCGCCCATCGGTGTCGATATGGGTTCCGAATTTATAAAGATGCTCCAACTTGGGAAAGCTGAGGGCGGCTATACTATTATAGAGGCGGCAGTGGAACAGCGGCCCGCATTTATCGAGGCGGGTTCGAGCGCTTGGCAGCACTGGGCGATCAAGGCAATAAAGCAGCTTGCGATAGACGGCAAATTCAAGGGCAGGAAAGTTGTAACCGCTATGCCCGCAAGCGATGTGTTTATTGATCAGGTAAAGATTCCCAAAATGGCGGAAGAGAAGGTGCGTGAGGCTGTAATAGCACACGTTGCATCCAAGCTGCCATTCGATCCTGCGACAGCGATGGTGCATTATGTTGTGACGGGAACTGGTTCGGAAACTGAATATATCGTAATGGCGACCGACAGAGTAAAGGTTGACCATCATCTTGCTATTTATGAACAGGCCGGACTTGAAGCTCAGGCGATAGCGATATGGCCCTTGGCGATGGTATGGTCTTATGTGAGCTTTTTCGGCAGGCGAAAGAACGACCTGGAATCGACAGTGATGCTGCTGGAGATCGGGGCGAACTTCACAAAGGTAGTTATCTGCAAGCACAGCAATCTGCTTTTCGCAAGGCTGGTGAACATAGGGGTCAACCAGCTTAAGGATGAAAATACAATGCGGCGGCTCATAGATGAGCTCGGAGCATGCGCGAGATATTTCGAGACCCAAAAGGGACGAATCGAGCGGATGATATTTCTGACAAGTCAATCGACCGACAAGATACTGTGCGAGAGCGTGGTTAAGCTTGCCCGCGATCTGCAGGTGCCCGCACAAATAGGCGATGTGCTTGCGGCGATAGAGGTATCGACCGAGGACGGGCAGGCGTGTGGCCCAATAGAGCGGAGGGGAAATATGCTTAACTGGACGGGAGCTGTGGGGCTGGGACTTTTTTCGGAAAATTAAAAGCGAGCTGAGATTATGGTAAACATAAATTTTGTACCCGATGATTACATTCAGAAACGCGAGACGATGCGCACCAACATCATGTACCTGGTGCTGTTTTCGATAGTGCTGGCGGCGCTGGGCGGAGCGTTTACAGTGCTCAAAATTAGGCAAAGAGCGGTTAACGTGCAGGCGCAGGTAATAAACGCGAAGATGAGCCAGGCTAACGACGAAATAACGAAGCTGGAAGAACTCCAGACCAAGCGCAAGGAAATGATGGAGGCGGCACTGGCTACAGCCGAACTGATCGAACCTGTACCCCGCACGATACTCCTGGCAGAACTTACAAATGCGCTGCCTTCGGGGGTCTCACTTCGCAAGGTAAAATTGACAGAGACAGTTACCGCGGCGACAAAAGTTAAAAGTGGAACAAAGGGAAATTATGCTGATGCAAAAAAGGCTGCAGCTGATAAAAAAGGGTTGAAAGATGAAAAGGTCATCCCTGTCGATAACACGGTTACGAAACTGGAGCTTGAGGGGCTTGCGCCTAGCGATATACAGGTGGCTGGGTATATAGCGTCGTTGAATAATTCTATATTGCTTGATGATGTTGCGCTTGTGCTTTCGGAAGAAGCCGACAATAAGAACAAGGAGGAAGAGGTTAACGCGCGAGAGTTCAAATTGACTGCGACGATACGCAAGGATGTGCATCTTTCGCAAAAGGATATCGACGGAATAAGAGCCAAGAGGCAGAGCCTTTTATAAGGTGGGGCGCAAAAAATGAACAGTTCAATGCGAAAAGCGGTGTTCTTTGTGGTGCTGATGGGTATAGCCTATGTGTCGTGGGCATATATGATCAAGCCAGTAAACGCAAATCTTGACAAGCAGAAATCGCAGCTTGAGGCACAGATGCTCAAGCTAAGCGAGCTTGAGAAAGCTACGCTGGCAATGCGCGATCTCGATAATCAAATGACGGAGTTGAAGAACGCGGTGGAATTTTTTAATTCCAAGCTCCCCCCAACCAGCCAGGTACATAAAGTTCTTGAGCAGGTAACGGTGATAGCACAGAAGGAAGGGCTTAAGACCAAGGTCGTGCGGACTATGCCCCAGAAGAACTGGAATAATTATGTTGAACAGCCACTTAAAATGGAACTCCACGGCAATTTTAATTCATTCTATTCGTTCCTGCTGGAGCTTGAACAAATGGCACGCATAACACGCATACGCGATATGCAGCTTAAAAAAGATCCACAGAACGAAGGTGTGGCGATAGCGGAATTCACAGTAAGTATATTTTTCCAGGATAATAAGCAGGCAGCTTCCAAGAGCTAATCGAGCTTGCCAGGCGGAGAACGCAATATGTTAGATTATTTAAAAGAGAGTTCGGCGACAGGTAAAGAACAGCAGGCGACTGCTCCAAATACCGCAGGCGACAGTGGGCTGGCCAGTGAAGGTTATATTACCACAACAGCACAGGATACCACTGTTAAACGCGGGACGTATCTGCTGGTTATGCTTATAGTGCTGGGGCTTGGCGGGCTATGGTTCATGGCCAAGAAGGCAAAGCCACAATCGGCTATTGCCAAGGGCGTGGACAATAAATCTATTGAGACGGCGATAGCTCAGATGACTGGCACGAAAGCTGAGTTCTTCAAAGAGATAAACGGGGTAGTTACAAAGTTCAACGAAATAGCCAATGTCAAGCAAGTGAAGGTCAATGAATTGCAGAAGAATCCATTTAACCTTGAGGAATTCGCAGCTGATTCGGGAATGAGCAGCGAGGATAGCGAGGCATACGCGAAACAGCGTGAGCAAATGGATCTTCAGCAGTCGGCCAGGAAAATGCAGCTTTTGAGCATAATCAAGTCCCCTGCGGGTAATCGGTGCATGATCGACGACAAAATAGTCGGCCGGGGCGAGACGATTAAGGGCTGGACGGTAGAGGAAATCACCGACGACGGAGTTTTACTAAAGGCGGGTGATCTGAAGGTGGCACTAAAGTTCATTCAATAGAACGGGAACATGGATAGTGTTTAATTTCCGATCGAAAAACCATCAAAAGCATACCGCGGCTGCGACCCTTCCGGACCTGGGCACAGACGACCGCGGTTTATGCAATTTATATGACCCACACGAGAGTGAGCAGCTCAAACATGTTCGCGATATAGCGGACGTGCTTGAGGAAATGGGTAAATTGACTTCGGCGCAGATTGGGCAGGTACGCCAGGCGCAAATCCAAAAACCTGAATCGGATCTCTCCGAGACAATTGTCGCAATGCGTTTTGCTTCGGATGACGATATCCTTGCGGCAAGGGCAAGTCTTTTTGGATTTGAGTTCCGCAGGCTTGATCCTGAAAAGGTGGATAAAGCAGCATTTTGTCTGCTCGACGGCGAGTATATAAAATCCAATTCGGTGTGCCCAATAGAATTCGATGGGTCTGTGCTTGTAGTCGCCACGAGCAAGCCTTCTGACATATTCGTGCTTGATGATGTAAAAAGACGAACGGGCAAGATTATAAAGGTAATAGTTTGCGTTGAAAGCGATATCAAAAAGATATGTGACGCTTTGACGGAAACACATCTTGACGGCTCGGTGGACGAGATCATCGAGGACGCCGCCAGCCAAAGCGACATACAGCTCATACAGGACCAGGTACAGGAAAATGAAGACCTTGAGAAGATCGCGGGCGAATCGCCCATTATTAAATTCGTGAATTATCTTATAAGTCATGCGATTCGGGAAGGCGCCAGCGATATTCACATTGAACCTAAGGAGACTAATTCCAAAATACGATACAGGATTGACGGCATTCTTTTTGACGCGATGAAGCCTCCTGCCACGATGCATTCAGCGGTGGTTTCGAGGCTCAAGATCATGTCCAATCTTGATATTTCGGAAAGGCGCGTTCCACAGGACGGCAGGATAGCCGCCATAGCGGGCGGACGGCCTATCGATCTTCGAATATCTACGCTGCCAACTTGCCATGGTGAGAAGGTGGTTATAAGAATACTTGATTCACGGTCGATCTTACGGACACTTGAAGACCTTGGTATGAGCGATGAAGTGCTGGTTAAATTCCGGGCCCAGATAGATCGGCCACACGGAATATTACTGGTGACAGGGCCAACGGGTTCGGGAAAAACGACTACCCTGTATTCGGCACTGAACCATATGGACGGTTCTACAATGAATGTGTCGACTGTAGAAGATCCTGTGGAGTATCACCTTGCCTTCTGCAACCAGGTGCAGGTGACCGAAAAGATCGGACTATCATTTTCCGCTGCGCTTAGAAGCCTGCTGCGTCAGGACCCAGACGTGATAATGCTGGGCGAAATACGCGACAGCGAGACGGCCAGGATAGCTGTGCAAGCGGCTCTGACGGGCCATTTAGTACTTTCGACACTGCATACCAATGATGCGCCAAGCTCGGTAACGAGACTTGTTGATATAGGCGTTGAGCCTTACCTCATTGGAGCGGCACTGAATGCTGTTCTGGCTCAAAGACTTGTACGAAAGATATGTTCGCATTGCAGAGAGATCATGCCAGCTACAGAGAGCTTGAAGCCACTGCTTGAAAAAGTTGGAATAGGTGAAAAAGAATTGTTCCACGGTGCCGGGTGCCAGCAGTGCAGGAACAGCGGGTATTCGGGCCGAATAGGCATATATGAATTTTTGATGGTCGATGATGCTTTCCGGGACATGATAACGAAGGACCCATCGACAAGCAATATGAGGAAGGCTTTCGCCGCGAGCAGACAGGCAAGCTTATTTGACGACGGTATGTTGAAAGTTCGGTCAGGAATGACAACAGTGGAAGAAGTGCTGCGAGTTACGGAATCGCTATAAAGAGGCTATTATGCTGGATTATAAAGTTATACTTGCGACCGCGATCAGTTCTAAGGCATCCGACGTGCACATAAACGTGGGACTGCCCCCTATGATGAGGGTGAACACCGAGCTTAGCGCGATGCCATTTCCCGCGGTAATGCCTGAGGATGCCAAGAAGATGGTGATCGATATGGCAACTCCTGAAAGGCTTGCACGGTTTGAGACCGTACGCGACCTCGATTTTGCCACCACTCTGGATGATGGTTCGAGATTTCGCGTCAATGCACATTACCAGAGAGATTCAGTTGCGATAGCATTTCGAGTGATATCGAGCAATGTGCCCGATATAGACCTGCTGCACCTCCCCCCCATCGTAAAAGAACTTTGCGAACTGCCTCGCGGACTGGTGCTGGTAACGGGGCCAACGGGATCGGGAAAAAGCACGACTCTTGCCTCGATGATAATGTCCATAAATAACAAGTTCGGCAAGCATATTATCACGCTGGAAGACCCAGTTGAATACGCACTTAAAAATAATAAATGCATGATCGAACAGCGAGAGATAGGCTCTGATTGCCCTGAATTCGCAAGCGGCCTAAAGCATTCACTGCGACAGGACCCTGATATTATACTCGTGGGCGAAATGCGAGACCTTGAAACGGCAAGTTCGACGATCACAGCGGCCGAGACAGGACATTTTGTGATGTCAACTCTGCATACTATAAATACTTCCCAAACCGTCGAGCGTATTATCGATATTTATCCTTCGGGGCAGCAAAACCAGATCAGGGCAATGCTTGCGAATACGCTGCAGGCTGTTATATCGCAGACACTGTTCAAGCGAATAGATAAGCCTGGAATGGTGCCCTGCGTTGAAATACTGCTTTGCACGTCCGCGGTGCGCAATTGCATACGCGAGAACCGTATTTACGAGATTCCAAATATTATCGAGACTAGCCGCAAAGTCGGCATGCAGCTTATGGATCATTCCATAGCTCAGATGTATAGCGAAGGTTTTATAGATCGTGATGAGGCGATCGCCAGGTCGGCCAATCCCGGCAAAATGGAAAAGAACCTCATGCCTCACGAACAGGCGGGTATAACCATTCTTGACAAGAAGAACCAGAGCGAATTAGAGGCGATGCTAACGGCCAAGTAGGAGTATTAAGATGGCGGGTTTTGAATACCAGATACGTTCAGGAAATTCGGCAGCGGCTTTGCTTAAAAAGCCCGGCCAGGGTATATCGACGGGACAGGCTTCGCAGAAGGCAGGCAATGCGATTGCCAAATTACAGGGGTTTCGATTTGAATTCGGACCCGGCAGAAAAGACGTGCTCAATTTTTCCAACCAGCTGGCGGTTATGATAAAGGCGGGCATATCGATACATGATGCACTTGAGGCAATTGCCGAGCAGGTTGAAAACCAGAAATTCAAGCAAATAATCATTACCATTAAAAACGATATCGAGGGCGGCAAGAGCTTTTCGCAATCGCTGGCCAGGTATCCAGATGTGTTCAGTAACCTTTATGTGAATATGATGGCGGCGGCCGAGGTATCAGGTTCGCTGGCGTCTATGCTTGAGCAACTTGCGGCGTACCTTGACCAGGAAGCGGAAACGCGGTCTATGATGCGCGGAGCAATGGTATATCCCGCAATTATCGCATTCATGGCCGTCACAGTTACCATATTCCTGCTTACGTTCGTATTACCCAGGTTCGTTTCGATATTCGCCGGCAAGGAGTCTTTGTTGCCTGCGCCTACAAAGATCATCATGGCGGCAAGTTTATGTTTGCGAGGGTATTGGTATTACATGCTGCCTGCTTTGGGCGCGGTGATTTGGGGCTTTTTTTTCGCGATCAATACGCCAACAGGCAGGTATTGGTGGGATAAGGCAAAGCTTTCAATGCCAATAGTTTCAAAGCTATGCAGGAGCCTTTACATAACACGAAGTCTCCATACGATGGGTGTGCTCTCGAGCGCGGGCGTGCCTATCCTGGATACGCTGGCGATAACAGCGGAGATAAGCGGAAACGCAGTGTATAAAAATATGTGGTATGCGGTACACGGGTGCGTGCGGCAGGGACAAAAAATAGCGACAAGTCTTTCGGCCCATTCGCGAATGCCTACAAGTGTGGTGCAGATGATACGCGCGGGTGAAGATTCGGGAAAACTCTCGGATGTGCTCCATGACATCTCGGCGTATTACGCCAGGGAATTAAGGGCGACGATCAAGACAGTCACTGCGATGATCGAGCCTATAATGATCATAGTAATGGGTGTGCTCGTTGGATTTATCGCTATGAGCATCATATTGCCCATATTCAAGATGTCAAGCCTGGTCATGGGGAAACACTAGAGGTCATTATGAACTCACGAAATGAAAAACGGGGTTTTACGCTAATCGAGGCGCTTATATCAATAGTGCTGCTGGGCATTGCGATAGCGGCACTGATGGTATCCAACGGGGCGATGACAAGCGCAAACGGAGCGGGTATCGAGATATCGACGGCGGAGTTCCTTATTGAGCAGATCAGGGAACTTACCGCGGGCTTGCCCACCGTCGACCCACAGACAGGCAAGGTGACGTTCGGGTCTGAAAGCGGCGAGAGCCTGGGCACCTATGACGATGTGGATGATTTCAAAGCTAAGACATACTGCCCACCTATCAATGCCGCCAGGACGCAATTAACTGCGTATAGCGCATATACGCAGCAAATAACAATTGAAAAGGTACTTGCTACTGACCTGACAATGGTAGATACGACGGGCGCGAGCGATTTTTTCAGGGTGACAGTTACAGTACTTTTGAATGGAAAAGAACTCTCGCGGACAAGCTGGGTGCGGGTAGTATTGTAGGATGCCATCATGAATAAAAAAATTTCACGGCAAGTTGCGGGCTTTACGATCGCGGAGGTATTGGTGTGCCTTGCGATTTTCGCGCTGATACTTACAGCCGTGGCTACCGCTTTCTCTGCTGCGGGAAATAATTATAACCAGAACCGGGATATGTCCGACGCAATGAATACGGCAAGGCTTGCACTTACGAGGATGACAACCGAAATGCGAAGCGCAAAGGCGATAGCCGATGACGATCCAGCGGGACAATGCAGCGTTATAACCAGCAATTCTGAAGATATAGTCTTCAGGTATAACAGCGGCGACAAGAAGCTTTATATAGATAAGAACGGCAATTCATATACCCTCTGCGAAAACGTTGAAAATTTGACTTTTACACCACATACCGACGCTCACGGCAATGTCAAAAGCGTTGAGATGTCAATAACGGTGAAACCCGGCGCAAGATCAGAAACGATGTCCTCGGCGGTGGTTCTTAGAAAAATGATCTAACAGCGGGGCTAACATTGCTTGAATTCAAATTTCGACAAAAAAATACTGGCATATAAAGTGGTTTCTGGTATAGTCAACCCGTGTTATCGACTCCTATTTGCAATCTGAAAGGGAGGCAATTGCATGGGTATTTGGAGCCGTTTGTCAGGGCGCATGATGGAACGCGCCGATTGGAAGAATATCGCACTTGTGCTGCTGTTTGTCTTTTTGGTCAAATGCATCATAGCTCAGTGCTTTTTTTTCCTTAGCGACGAGGCCTACCTGGGCCTGTGGGGCAAGAATATAAGCGCGGGATATTATGATCACCCTCCAATGGCGGGATGGGTCGCATACGCCCTCCTAAATATCGGGCAAAGCCCGTTGATCCTGCGACTTGGAACGATCCTGTTTTCGCTGGCGATCGGACTGGGAATCTTTGGGCTTCTAAAAGATTATGACAGGCAAAAGGCATATCTGGCTTTTTTATTGTTCATGTTTTCTCCTTTTGATTTCATGCTCTTTGCGGTTATGACGGATGCGCCGCTTATGTTTTTTGCTTTCTTTTCGATATTTTTCCTATTTAAAGCCCAGAGCAAAGAAAACCTCGTTTATTATCTGCTCAGCGGTATATGCCTGGGGCTTGCGTTTCTTTCCAAGTATTTCGCGATTATGCTTTTTGCGGCGTACGTTGCATATTTTTTCGCCGGCAAAAAGAATACGATACGGGTTACAGGCTACCTGCTGCTTACATTTGTGGCCACTGTTCTGGCAGCCCAGAATATATTATGGAATTATCATAACGGTTGGCCCAATGCGATGCATAATTTTTTCAACCGTATTGAGACACACGCAAACCCCGCTGCATCGCTTTCGTTTCTGGCGGCAAGTGCTGTCTACATGCTCACTCCGGTTGTATGTTATTACCTGTATAAAAATAGAAAGCGTTTTATGGAGTGCCTGTGGAACCGGCATTTCAAGCTGCTGGTACTTATTGTCACGATACCGCTGGCGGTTTTAGTGCTGGGGTCTTTTATCAAGGATATTCGTCCGCACTGGATATTCTTTTTGATGCCTGTGATATTTATTCTGGCTGGAATATTGATCGATCCGACCGATATTGTCAAATGCATCAGGTTCAGCTTCAAATTTTCCATGGTACAGTCGATTATTTTATGCATTGTGCCGTTTTTACCTTTTGGCCTGCTCGCCAGTCGCATAGATAAAAAGGACTTCGCGTCTTTCATGCTGCATCTGGATACCAAGGCGGCCTCCAAAAATCTTGACCCGTATAAAACCAAGTTCGTTATGGCAACGCAGAGTTACTCACTTTCGGCGCTGCTTGAATATGACCTAGGCATTCGAACTGTGGTGTTCGGTGGCGGCTCACAGCACGGAAGACAAGATGATATCTATACCGATTTCAAAGAACTTGATGGTAGAAATTTCGTTATCATTATGAAGGATCAGCAACATACACTCAAGTTCTCGAGAATGTTCGACCATACAGAGACGCGGATGTTCGAGATACAGAAGGCTCCGATTTATCTTATGTTGGGCTATAATTTCAAATACAATGAATACCGACTCAAATACCTGGTGCGCACGCTTAATAAATTCTACCAGGTTCCGGCATGGCTGCCTTACTCACAAAGCTATTTCCATAAGAAATACAATTTTGACCCATCTCGCGCATATATTGAGAAACAATACGACACAGCGGATGCAAATGAGGCTGCAATACAGATGAATGCGAGAGCCTTTTAAAATGCCATTTCACCATCTATCGCACCATATAAGTCTAATCAAAAAAAAGGGTTTACGGTGAGCCTCAAGTTATCGGGTTGCAATTAGAAGATTTTTGCAGACGGCCAGCCAAAAGGAACTGTCGAAAATGTCACGGGCGAACTGGGGCAATCCGAAACCGCGTATTGGTGTGGGTCGAAACGACGATTTTGTTATTGCATGGCCATATAATCTGGCAGATGAACGATATTCATGCTCAAAAATTCAGCGGTGACGCAGTCCTTGCGGCAGTGAGTTCATAGCTTGTTGATTTGGAAGATATTTCGCTTTTTATGAGCAGATGGCTTGGCGATGAACCTGTACTGGATGTTTCTGCGGATGGCAAAGTTGCCCTTTCCGATTTTGCGGTATTAGTGAGTCAATGGTGAATAGCAGCCCGTAGCACATAGGAGGGCAATCTTTTTTTATCTTCCTGAATGCCAAACGCTATCCCATTGGCTATTTCACCATCTTGTGCACATTATCAATCTCGCCCGTACAGCCAGCCCGAATCACTGAATTGCCACTCCGCCATTTCTTCCGGCTTAAAAAACAGTGGTATTTCATAAGCTGCCGATTCCGGACTGTCTGATCCGTGTATTAAATTATATCCCCGCGAACACCCGAAATCGCCCCGTATCGTCCCCGGCTCAGCCGTGTACCCGAATGTCGTGCCCATAATCTTGCGCATCATGGAAATAACATTCGTTGATTCAAGCACGATCACCATCGACGGCCCAGACGAAAGATACCCAACCAAGCTCTCGAAAAATGGCTTACCCTTATGGACATCATAATGCTTTTCGGCAAGCTCCCTGGAGATCGTCATAAACTTTGCCGCAACCAGCTTGAGGCCCTTCTTCTCAATTCGGGTAAGTATCTCGCCCATAAGTCGTCTTGCAACCGCATCTGGCTTAAGAATAATCAGTGTCCGTTCCATAGCTCTTTTGCCTCTGACTTATTTTTAACATAAAAAAACCCCCGTAAGCTCCGGGGGTTTCAAAATTCGGCGTAATTTGAACTTACATGCCTTTAGATACGATATAGATCTCGACTCGCCTGTTCTTTACGTTGCCCTTTTTATTGGGTGCGTTCGGTGCCAGCGGACGGTACTCACTGAAGCCTCTTTCGCTGAGACGCTCAGGTTGGACGCCGAATTCGATAAGCGTATTGACAACCGATATAGCCCTGTGTGCCGAAAGGTGCCAGTTGGTCGGATGTGCCGCTTTTGTCTCAGGCTTGGAAATTCTCAGGTCGTCTGTATGACCCGCAACGATAGCATCATACTTTGCGCCTTCTTCGCTGTTGAGAATCTTCACCAGCGCCTTAAGCCCTTCGGCCGCCTTGGGATCAACCTTATCCGAGCCTGGCGTAAACAGCAGGTCACTCTTGAATTTAACGATACCGCTGTTGGGATCGTATTCGATAAGATCAGGATACTGTGCCGCAAGATCCGACAGCATTGAATTAAGTTCTGCCGGCAGTGCCTGGCCGCCGCGAAGCAGCTTGCCTTGCAATTGTGCGATGAGCTGGTTCTTCTGCTCGATCGCCTGTTCCAGTGCCGCAACCTGCTGCTTCAAAGCATCAACTTCGGTACCGCCGCGGCTCTGAGCCTCCGCCAATTGCTGGCGAAGCTGGTCGAGCTGGAGTCTTGCAGTATTGGCCTCAGACTCAAGCTGGGCGATACGGTCCTGCTGGACACGGTTCTGCGTCTGAAGATCTTTGTACTTCTGTGCAGGTACGCATCCATTCGCCATTAAAAAAGCGAACGATACTACCACGATAGAGACAACTGTACTGACTCGCATATCAATCCTTTCTATTTTGCTTTTAAAATCCGTTCTGCCGATTTATAAGCTATCGGCAAAAGCAGTGTTTGCAAATCAAATTTTATTTATAAGCCTTTCAAGGCTCATTAATTGCTTGGTTATTTTTTAGAACCCATCGCCATACCTATCACCATAACGATCACCGCAACCGCTCCGGCTCCGCCCATGATGTACCAGATGATATCCTGAACCGACATCGCTATCGTCGGCACCGTACCCACTGTGGCACCAGCCATCACGATAAGGCAGTAGATAGCCGCAAATAGCGGCACAAACATAGCGATACCCATCACGTTGCTCGCCATATCCGCTTCCGGCTCCATATACGCTGTCACCATTGCTGCCGTTGTTACTGTGCCCTCGGGCTGGGTGAATATCTGCTCAGCTTCTTCAGCAACCGCAACGGGCCCTTGTGGTGTTCCCGATCCAGCCGGCGAAACATCCGGCGAGGCAGGCAGATCCGCACCCGGATATATTTCGTCAAGAACTCCGCCCAGCGAAGTATCATCAGCCTGCAGCGAAAGGTCCAGTAGTCCCGAACCCGACCCGAAGCTGTCGAGGTTCACATCATTTTCGATCTTCTCAAGGGATGGCTCCTGCCCTTGCCCGGAAGCGGCCGGCATTGCCGTCTTGCCCATTGTGTCGTCTGTGATCTTGAACTCGGCATTATCAGCTTCGCCGAGGATATCCACACCTTTGCCGGTGAGCTGCGTATCTTCGGCCGAAAGGTCGAACTCGTCCGATCCCAGGTCGAATATCGGGGAAGCAGGGGCTGCCGGCGTTGCTGAAGGCATCCTGCTGTCGTCAAGCGGAGTAAGCCCTATGCTTGAGCCTTCCGGCATATCCGGCCCAGCCATCGCATCCACCTGTGAAGCCGGCACAACCGGCCCCTTGGCGTCAGTAAATTGCCGAAGCTTGCCTTCTTTGATCAGCTTTTCAACATCCGCTGTGCTCTTGCCGAGTTTGTCGGCCGCTTGTTGGAGTGAATAATACTTGTCAGCCATAGGATTTTCCTAAATATGAATTATTATTCCAAATTACTGAATATAAATCTTATAACTAAAACCAAAAACTCAAAACAGATTAACGTCTTTAGGCTTATTCGGCTCGAGCACCTTCGATTGATCTATGTCCTTAGCTCCGGGTTTTAACAGTTGCTCAACCACACGCTTTACCTCATCTGGCTTAGGCTGTCCTGTATTGAACTCGTCCAGTAGCCGGTCATATCGGTAGCTCCTTGCCGCGATAAGCCGAAGCTTATTGTACGCAGAAGAACGTGAATTGATCTCGTATACCCAAATTGTCTGTGTTTTGCGATCTATCATCGCCAGCCCATACCCGTCGCGGGCCGTCTGCAATGGTATTACAGTAATATCATCGGATGGCTGCTCTGGCATCACTGCAAATGAATTTGGAACGTGTCCGGGGGCAAAAAGCATCGCACCGCCAGCCGCCAGTATCGATATGAACAGCAGAACCTGAGTTTTTGATTTCATAACTTTAATACACAAACCTTTGAATGCACTGATTATAAGGATGTGCAAAAAGTTTGCAAGTGTTTAACTCCAGCGTTTAGCGTATAGCGTGCAGGGCGGAAAAACAAGCGTGTAATAGTCTTTAATTTACTAGGCGCAAAAACATGGCGAGGTGGTGGAACCGGCTGGGGGGGGAACCGGTGGGCCACGCTGCCTCGCCGAGGATCGATATCAAGTCGTCAAAGACGACATAATAATCATTTCGTTAATTATACGTCCGGCAGGAATAAGGTTCAATAATTATTTCCCCTTTTTTTCCCCCGCGGCTTTTACCCCGCGTGCCCGACGTTACTAACCTTTTGTACTATACTAATTTTGCCCTCGCCTTGCAATAGAATTTTCCCAAAATGGTAAAAAATTATTATACAAGGAGTTATAGGTTAGGGTCACTATTTATCCACAATTAAATCTCTTGCAAATAAAGCGTTTTTACTTACACTTTGGTATTGTATAAAAATGTTTCAGGAGCATTGTGGTTAATGTCTAAATTCGAGATCAATGTCGCCAAAAAGATAATCGAGGCGGCAAAGGATATTCATACCAAAATATTAAAGGATAAGAAGCCCTCGATGGTCTCGCCGGTAAGGTCACTGGCAAATGTCAAGTATGTCGCCAAAACAGGCTACTTCGAACTCCTCGGCAAAAACAAAATGCGTACCCTCACCGTCTCCACGGTTAAGACCTTCGCCCAGACCCTCAAAATGATGGCGCTCTCAAAGGAACTCATCGAAAAAGACGATATGGCCACGAAAAGAGAGGCCTATTACATCTCCAAGAACTGGGGCAAAGCGCGATTCGAGGAACAGCCTGAATCCGATACCATAATGGACGATGTCGAAGCCATGTTTGGCGTCAACCGTGAACAGCTTAAATTCCTCCCCGAAGAAAAGGGCGGCGATGTCGCGGGCAATCTCATTGTACTGGATAAAGACGCCAAAGGTCGCAAGCTACGCATCGATTGCACAAAATTCGGCTCCGGCGCATACTCGATCCCGAGTTCCGTAGAAGAACTCGATTTTGAAAGCGATGCCAAATTCATTCTCGCGATCGAAACCGCCGGTGCGTTTCAAAGGCTTGTCCAGTACGACTACTGGGATAAACAGCATTGCATACTCATCAGCATGGGCGGCGTACCCACCCGTGCCTGCCGTCGTTTCATACGCAGGCTAAGCGACAAACTAAAAATTCCCGTATACGCCTTCGTCGATGGCGATCCCTATGGCTACTTCAATATTTACAGAACTCTAAAAGTAGGCTCCGGCAACGCGGCCCATCTAAACCAGTTCTTTTGTGTGCCCCAGGCAAAGTTCCTCGGCGTAACACCACAGGATATCGTTACCTATAAATTGCCGACGCATCCATTGCAGGATGTCGATATAAAACGAGCCAAGGACGCATTAAAAAACGACCCCTTCGTAAAAGCTAATAAATTATGGCAGGAAGCCATCACAATGATGCTCAACCTCGGCCAGCGCGTCGAGCAGCAGGCTTTCGCAAAACACGGTTTGGAATTCGTTGTCGATGAGTACCTGCCCCAGAAACTTAAACATACTGAAAAATTCTTGCCCTGATTATATGCCCAGCATTACCGAAAATATCAAAATAATTCGTGAAAATATCGCCCGTGCCTGTGAACGTGCACATCGCGATATTGAAGAAGTTAAGCTCGTAGCTGTAACAAAGACCGCTACTATCGAACAGATCGAAGAAGCTGTCGCGGCGGGATGCGCAGACCTCGGCGAAAATAGAGTACAGCACCTTAAAAAAGTATCCGACGACGTCGCTCATTTCCTCCTTGAAAATCCAAAACTTCCCCAGTCCGTAACTTGGCACATGATCGGTCACCTCCAGCGAAACAAGGTCAAGCAGGTTCTCGGCCTCGCTACCCTCATCCATTCCGTCGATACCCTCAGGCTTGCCGAAGAAATAAGCATGCTTTCCGCCAAAATGTCGATAAAGACAAAGATACTCCTGGAGATCAACGCAGCCGAAGAGGTCCAGAAATACGGTATTCCGATAGGCGCCGCAATCCATTTAGCAGAGCAGATCGAAACCTTGCCCAATATCGAACTCTGTGGCCTCATGGCCATGGGCCCACTCACGGACGACGTAGACGCTATAAGGCTTTGCTTCTCAAGAGTCCACGATCTTTTCGTTGAGATGAAAGGCGAACGTGCCGTAGGCAAAAGCTTCCGCCATATCAGCATGGGCATGAGCAGCGACTACGAAATAGCCGTCGAACAAGGTGCCACCATTCTCCGCATCGGCTCGGCTATCTTTAACCAGTAAGATTGAAATTGCCCCCAAAGGGGTGTTTTGGGGGTGTCAGGGGGTGAAAGCAATTATTTTTAATACAGGGCGGTTAGGGGAAATTCGATGATTTGTTTTAATTCGCTGAGGAACTGGGCGGCTATGGCGCCGTCGATTATGCGGTGGTCGGCGGTCAGGGTGAGTTTCATTTCGGGGCGGATTGTGAGTTCGTCTTTTTCATTTACGTTGGCTTTTCGAACGATTGCGCCCACGGCTAAAATCGCGGCATTGGGCGGGTTGATTATAGCGGTGAATTCATCGATGCCGAATGAGCCGAGGTTGGATATTGTGAAGGTGGAATTTTCGTAATCGGCGGCGGTTAGTTTTGCGGATTTTGCTTTTGCTATTAAGTCTGTGAGTTCGGTATCAATTTTGATTATTCCTTTACATAAACAGTTGCGGACCACGGGGGCGACGAGGCCATTTTCGGTAGCGACGGCCAGGGCGATATCAATGCGGCTGTGGCGGACAATTGAATCGTTATTCCAGGAACTGTTCACCTGGGGATGTTTGGCGATAGCCATAGCGGCAAGTTTGAGGAGAAAGGCGTTTAGAGAGATTTTGCGGCCTAGCTGGGCGTTGAGATTGTTGCGGGACGCGAGGAGTACTTCGGCGGAGGCGTTTGTGCGAACGTAGAAATCGGGGGCGGAAAATTTGGACTGAGAAAGGCGTGCGGCTATTGCTTTTCTCATTTGCGTGAGGGGGATGGTTTCATCTTTTAAAACGGCAGGCGGTGCGGATGGTTTTGCCGCGAGGGAATAGGATTGTACGTCGTGCTCGGTGATGCGGCCATCGGGGCCGGTACCGGAGATATTGGTTATATCCAGGCCTTTTTCGGCGGCGAGTTTACGTGCGGCAGGGGAAGACTTCAATTGATTATTGATTATTGATGATTGATTATTTTCTGCTGTGGGTTGCTGGGGTGGAGCAGGCTGTTGGGCGGGCTGCGGAGGTTTTTGCTGGGGGGCGGTGAGATTTGCGATGTCTTCGCCGGGTGAGCCGATGATGGCGATAGGGTCGCCGACACGGGCCTGGCCTGCTTCGGGGACGAGTATTTTTAAGAGAGTACCACTTTGGGCGGATTCGAAATCCATGGTGGCTTTATCAGTCTCTACTTCACAGAGTACTTCGTTGGGGGCAACGGGGTCGTTTTCTTTTTTTCGCCATTTGACTATGGTGGCCTGTTCCATTGTGGGTGAGAGGGCGAGCATTTGTATCTGTGTTGCCATTGTGGTTCCCCTGTGAATTTAATTGTACCTTATGATTAATTGGGGACGAGGGCAAGGGAAAAAGTGAGAAGTGAGTAGTGAGAAGAATACGGGTTTTTGCAGTAGTTGGCTTTAAAAGCAATGTGCATTGCTAAATTTGGGAGATTTGGTAGAATAGGCTTTTTGTAATTTCAGGAAATTTAGGATAAGTATATGAAGGCAGCGTTGATAGGGTTTGTACAGTCTGGTAAGAGCACGATATTGTCGGCTATAAGCGGTAAAGCTATCGGCTCTTCCGGGGCGCCGGCGTCGATAGAGGAGGCGGTTGTGCCCGTGCCCGACGACAGAATCGACTGGCTCAATGGGTTCTACAAGCCCAAAAAGAAGACGCTTGCCACAATAGATGTGCTTGATGTACCCGGTTTTTCGCTTACAGATGAGCATGGCAGGGCGGCGGCAAGAAAGGCGATGAACCAGGTTCGGACGGTAGATATGCTCGTGCTGGTAGTGAGGGCATTTGAAAATCCTTCAGTTACGCCATACAAGAACAGCGTGGACGCGATGAGGGATGTGGCAGACCTAAAAATGGAACTTCTGCTTGCGGACCTTGAACTTGTTACGACGAGGCTGGAGAGGCTTGAGGCACAGTCGAAAAAGCCTACGAAAACGCAGGCACAGGACAGGTTAGAACTTGCTCTTCAGCAGAGGCTCCAGGAAGCGCTGGAGAATGAAAAGCCTATCAGCTCGGCGATACAGACCGAGGCGGAAAAGGAAATGATCAAGTCGCTCAATTTCCTTACGCAAAAGCCGCTGGTTGTGGTTGTGAACGTAAGCGATAAGGATCTGCAAACACAATACAAATTCAATCTGCCGGCGGAAGTGCCGGTTGTAAATCTTTGCGCCACGCTGGAGAAAGAGCTTACCGAACTCGATGCCGACAGCAGAAAGGAATTTATGTCCGATCTGGGTATAACTGAGCCTGCGGCTAAGAAGTTCGTTACAAGCTGTTATGGGGCACTTGGACTGATAAGCTTTTTGACTGCGGGCGAAGATGAGGTTCGCGCTTGGCCTATAAAGAAGGGGACGACCGCACTTGACGCGGCGGGGAAGATCCACAGCGATATTAAGCGGGGATTTATTCGCGCGGAGACGTTCTCCATTGACGATCTCAAAACGCTAGGTGATGAAAAAGCGGTTAAAGCTGCGGGCAAGATGAGGCTTGAAGGAAAGGCTTATGTCGTGGCTGATGGGGATATTATTAATTTCAGGTTTAATGTGTGATCAAATAGGAATAGGGATAGGAATAGCGGATAGGAATAAAGATCGCGGGTTAAAATTTTTGGGAGAAGAAGAGGGTTCCGATTACGCTGGTGGCGTTGAACATGGAGTGCATGATCATTGACTGGAGCAGTGAGCCTGATTTCTCATAAGCATAGCCCAGGCCGACTGAGAGGGTGAAAAGGATGGGGATGTGGACGGGGTCTGGGTGGGCCATGGCGAAAATTATGGAGGTGGCGAAGATCGCAGCCCATGGACCCGGCATGAAGTTGCGAAGCATGGTTTGAAACAGGCCTCGAAAGAGGATTTCTTCAACAATGGGGGCCATTATAACAGCGACAAATACAAGCAGTATCCGGGAAAACAATTCCGGGTATTTTTCGAGCAATTGAAGGCTTTCATGGGGAGTTATGGTCCAATCAGGCCCAAGAAAGAGCCTGCCGATGCCGATTATTAAAAGCATCACCAAGCCGACGACAGGGTAGACCATAAAAAGGCGCAGTGCCGCCATAGGAATATCTTTTTTGAGGGTGCCAAGTCGAATACCGAGGCCTTTAAAAGCCCTGACGAAATTTGTCTTAATTATAAATACGCAAATCGACAGGATGATGACGTAAATAGCGAGAGTGGCGAGGAGCTGGAGTATTTCGAGGTGGTAGTCGGATAATTTTTTCTCAAGACCCTGCAAGATGGCTCCAAAAAGAACGCCCATTGCCATCCAGCTCATAAAGGGGATTATAGGCATATAAAAAGACATGGAGTTTCTGCGGGGGCGGGCATCTAGAAGCGCATCAGTTCCAAAATGGGTCTGGCTTAGCCAATAGACCAGTAACGTTATGGCGGACATAGTCAAAGCCAGTATGAATATATTCGCTATGCCGGTCTGTATGGGTGACAAATCGTCGGCGGCGGTTTGAGCCAAAATATTTATTCTCATCAGCATAAAAGTACTCTTTAAATATTGCCCGTTTAGCCGATTTGTATTACATTAAGCTAGGTTTTTCAAGGGAATTGCGATTTATGGATATTTTTAGCATCGAAGGACCGATCCGTCTTGCCGGTAAAGTCAAAGTAAACGGTTCAAAGAACTCCTCACTTCCAATCATGGCCGCGGCGCTGCTTGCGCCGGGCAAAACAGTATTAAAAGGTGTTCCGCGACTTTCAGATATAGCGGTTTTGGAAAATCTTCTAAGTACGCTTGGTCCGAAAGTTGAGCGGCTTGAGAACGGCGATTTGATTATTGATGCCACAGTGGTAGATAACCCAGTTGGTGAGTATGATATAGTTCGCAAAATGCGTGCGAGCGTGTGCATACTCGGGCCGCTATTGGCAAGATGCGGTCGGGTTGAGGTATCTATGCCGGGTGGCTGTGCGATTGGCGACAGGCCGGTGGATATTCACCTTCGCGGGCTTGGGGAACTTGGGGCAAAAATCAGTCTTAAGAATGGAAATATCGTGGCTACCGCGCCCCAAGGTGGGCTGGTGGGCAAGGATATTTTTCTTGGCGGGCCGTTCGGGGCGACAGTTCTGGGTACTGATAACGTGATGATGGCGGCGGTGCTGGCCAAAGGGACAACTGTTATCGAAATGGCTGCGTGCGAGCCGGAAGTGGCCGACCTTGCCAATTTTCTTAACGCGATGGGAGCGAAGATCAGGGGTATCGGTTCACCAAGGCTCACGATCGAAGGCGTTAAGCAACTGCATGGAATTGAATATACGGTAATTTCAGACCGCATCGAGGCGGGCACGTTTATGGTCGGCGCCGCGATAACCGGCGGTGAAGTGGAACTGGATAATTGTTCGCTTAGTGACATGATGGCCGTGGTGGACAGGCTACGGAACTGCGGCGTCTGCGTTGAAAAGAGTAATGGCGGTTGCATAGTTACAAGGACGGGCGAAATAAAAGCTGCCGACATTACGACACAGCCTTATCCTGGATTTCCTACCGATCTGCAGGCGCAATTTATGGCGATGCTTTCGCTGGCGGAGGGGAACAGCATTATCACCGAAAAAATATTTCCCGACCGGTTTATGCATGTGGCTGAATTAAATCGTATGGCGGCCAATCTTCGTAAAGAGGGTGCGTCGGTCGTGGTGGCCGGTGTGAAGAAACTTATTGCGGCACCGATAATGGCCTCGGATCTGAGAGCGTCGGCGGCGCTGGTGCTGGCGGCTCTTGCTGCGGAAGGTACAACAGTAATCAACCGCGTATATCATATCGACCGCGGGTATGAAAAGATCGAGGAGAAGCTTAATGCGATAGGGGCTAAGATCACGAGGACTAGCGTTTAGGAATAACGTTTAGGGTTCAGAATCAAGAAAAGGGCATACATTTGTGTGCTCTTTTTTTTGCGCGGGTGACATACTGTTGACACTGGGACAGGTTGCTGAGTGCTTATCTATTTTAGATTACATAATATGACGGACAGTTACTTCATTTTCCTATCGGGCTGTCCAGCGGGGGGCAGCCCGGTAGTCGTTTTTAAAGCAAAAAAAAGCCCGCGTTTTGCGGGCCTGGTAATCGAAAAGCGTGCTATAGGTCAGGCGGATTCTTTCTTGCTTTGAGCGGAATCTTGCCTGGCATTTTCGAGCGAGGCTGATCCTTCGATGATCGAGCGGTTAATGACGTACTTGGCGGGCTTTGGCTCGTCTGGAAGTTGGTACATCAGGTCGATCATGATCTCCTCGGTAATAGAACGCAGGGCGCGGGCGCCGGTATCACGCTGGAGGGCTTTTTTGGCAAGTGCCTTGAGGGCGCCTTCGGTGAAATCCAGCGAAGCGCTTTCCATTTCAAAGAGCTTTTTATACTGCTTGATGAGGGCGTTGCGAGGCTTGGTGAGGATATCTATCAGAGCCTCCTCATCCAATGCTGTCAAAGTCGTTATTACCGGCAGTCTTCCGACCATCTCCGGTATCATGCCATATTCGATAATGTCTTCCGGTGTGACTTGGCGAATGACGCTGCTGTAATCGGTCTGCGCGTCGACGGCCGCATTCTCTTGCTGGCCAAAGCCGATCATCTTTCGGCCAAGGCGTTTTTTGACGATGTTTTCCAAACCCACAAACGTGCCGCCGCAAATAAAAAGTATTTGCGATGTATCCATCTGTATATAGGACTGTTCCGGGTGCTTGCGACCGCCTTGCGGTGGAATATTGGCTATCGTGCCTTCAAGCATTTTAAGTAATGCCTGCTGGACGCCTTCGCCGGAGACGTCACGAGTGATCGAGACGTTCTGATTCGTTTTGCCGGTCTTATCGATCTCGTCGATGTAGACGATGCCTCGCTGGGCGGCTTCGAGATCGTAATCGGCATTCTGCAACAGTCTGAGCAGGAAATTTTCGACATCCTCGCCGACATAGCCAGCCTCGGTTACGGTTGTGGCATCGCAGATGGCGAAGGGGACATTAAGTTCCCTAGCCAGCGTGCGGGCGAGCAGCGTTTTGCCGGAGCCTGTTGGGCCGATGAGAAGCACGTTAGATTTATCCAGTTCGATCTCTGTATCTTTTGTCTCGGTATGGACGAGGCGTTTGTAGTGGTTATGTACTGCGACAGCCATGCGTTTTTTTGCCTCGAGCTGGCCGATGACATACTGGTCGAGGTATTCTTTGATCTGCCTGGGGCTGGGAACTTCATTGGCGGAGCTGACGCCTGCTGTGCCAACGCGTTTTTTGCTCTGGCGGACGATGTTGTGGCACAGGTCTATGCATTCCGGGCATATGAAGACGCCATTTGGCCCCTCAACAAAGGAATCGCTCTGGCGGCGCGCACGACCACAGAAACTGCATATCTCACGTCTACCACTGGTGGTAGGATTCTTAGCCATTTATGTACTCCAATATTTCAGAATAGGAATTTTGCGACATTTTAATTTACGAGCGGTGTATAAGCAAGTTCTTATTGCCTCTTTGAAAGGTCGAAAAATCGTGGAAATACAATGACTTTGGAGTGAAAAGGGACCGATACGAGGATTTAAAACGCGTCCGAAGGGATTCGAACCCCTGACCTACGGATTAGAAATCCGTTGCTCTATCCAGCTGAGCTACGGACGCATTAGAGGAGATATTATATTTACGGCGGCGAGATAAGCAAGGGCTATCTTGCGGCGGGGCCAGCCAGGGCGGAGATGCAAATATCGGGGCCGATATGGAGGTATTGTATATTTGACATTGTGATATTTGAGGCAATAGTGCTAAAAATGGCGGAAATATCTGCGGAACCGGAGCGGGCAAGGATCTTGGGGGCGATATAGATGCGGAATTCATCGACGAGGCCGGCGGCGAGGAAGGAAGCCAGGACGGTTGGGCCGCCTTCGACGAGCAATTGGCTGATACCATTTCTCTTGGATAAATCATTGAGGAGGGCCGCGAGATCGAATTTGCTGTTATTGAGAGGCAGGGGGGAACAAATGACGTTCATTTTTTGGATTTTAACAGCTTTTGGGGTTTTTAGGGCCTTGGCGCTAGTAAAAATGAGGACTGGGCATGAGGAGGCGGTCTTAACGATATTGCTGGTGAGGGGGGTCTGAAGGTGGGGGTCCAGTATGATGCGGAGGGGGCGGCGGTCATTAGCGGGGGGGCGCGGGGTGAGGAGCGGATCGTCTGCCAGGACGGTATTGATGCCTACAAGAATGGCCTGGGTGCGGCGGCGGAGGGCGTGGACATCTGCGCGGCTTTGCTCGGAAGTGATCCAGCGGTTATTTGAGCAGGCTAGTTTTGCGTCGATTGACTGTGCCCATTTTAGAATAATCCAGGGGCGGCCTGTAGAGGCATATTTGAAGAAGGGGAGGTTGATTTCTTTTGCTTCTTTTGCGAGGAGGCCATGAGCGACTTCGATGCCGGATTTTTTGAGGAGTTTGAATCCTTTGCCGGCGGCGTGGGGCGAGGGGTCGGAAGTTGCGGCGATTACTTTTTTTACTTTTGCCGCGATGAGGGCATCGGTGCATGGGCCTGTCTTGCCGAAATGGCAACAGGGTTCCAGTGTTACATATACCGTGGAGCCAGCAGGGTTATTGCCTTTTTTGACGCAGTCTTTGAGGGCTTCTATTTCGGCGTGGGGATTGCCGAATTTTTTGTGATAACCTTTGCCTATGATCTTGCCGTTCTTGACGATGACACAGCCTACGGCGGGATTGGGTTCGACGGAGCCGAGGCCTTTGCGGGCTAGCTTTAATGCTTCGAGCATGAAAATTCGATCTGGTTCGGTAAACATATTATTCAAATAAACCTTTTTGGTGTTTGGGGGGTTTTGGTTTTTCGGTGGCGAGCATTTTTTTAAATTCTTGTTCGTCGATAACGGTGACGCCGAGTTCGGTGGCTTTCTGGAGTTTTAAGCCTGCTTCGGCGCCGGCGAGGAGGTAATCGGTATTTTTGCTGACGCTTGAGGAGACTTTGCCGCCGTTGTCTTTAATGGCCTGCTCGATCTCGGAGCGGGAGAAATCTTCGAGGGTGCCTGTGACGACAAACGTTTTACCTTCGAGGGCAGAAGAGGCTTTTTGGCCGCTGTGTTTGGCCTGGACGCCGGCGGCAAGCAACTGGTGGACAACATTCATATTTGCGGGGTCGCGGAAATAGTTGTAAATGCTTTTGGCGAGGATGGGTCCGATGCCTTCTATTGTTTCGAGAGTTTCGATATCGGCGTTAATTATGGCGTCGAGCGAACCGAAATGGTTTGCGAGTATCTCGGCGGACTGGGAGCCGATGTGCCTGATTCCAAGCGCGGTAATGAATCTCCAGAGGGGCTGTTGCTTGCTTTGCTCAATAGCTTTGATGACATTGGAGGCACTTTTTTCTGCCAGGCGATCGAGGCCGAGGAGGTCCTCCTTTTTAAGTTTGTAGAGATCTGCGAAATTATTTACGAGTCCGCTGGAGACGAGGGAATCGATAAGGGCAGGTCCCACGGAGTGGATGTCCATCTGGTCGCGGCCAGCGAAATAGATGAGGCGTTCGTTTAGGGTGCCGAGGCAATCGGGGTTGAGGCAGCGGATGTAGACGCCCTGCGGGTCTTTTACAAGCTCAGAGTTGCAGACAGGACAATTTTTCGGGGGATGGTAAGGTTTTGTGTGAGCGGGGCGGAGGTCTTTTTTAACTTCAACAACCTGGGGTATAATCTCGCCGGCTTTTTCAATTATGACGGTATCGCCGACGCGGATGTCCTGGCGGGCGAGTTCTTCAAAATTGTGAAGGCTGGCGCGTTTGACGGTGGTGCCGGCGAGTACGACGGGGTCGAAAATTGCCACGGGGGTTACGATGCCGCTTTTGCCGACATTGATTTCAATAGAGAGGACTTTTGTTGCGGCTTGTTCTGCGGCGAATTTATAAGACATGCACCATCGCGGTGCACGGCCGGTAAAGCCGAGTTTTTCGCGGAGGGCTAGTTGGTTGATTTTAATTACCATGCCATCGGTCTGGTATGGGAGGTCTTTGCGTTTTGAATCCCAGTCTTCGCAAATTTTTATTACGCGATCAATATCAGCGGCTTTTTGTATATGTGGGTTTACGGGAAGGCCGAATTTTTT
>Ga0079306_1000470_pt1 | contig 37058 bp, 26 predicted proteins | sample Methanotroph_Enr_FD_79181 | JGI IMG/M metagenome (GOLD analysis project Ga0079306, IMG submission 79181) | Enriched soil microbial communities from Old Woman Creek wetland in Ohio, USA - Methanotroph_Enrichment_5 | ecosystem: Environmental > Terrestrial > Soil > Wetlands | place: USA: Ohio... | reverse complement strand
TTCGGGAACAGGCGCTGGAGTCCGGGCACCAGGCCCGGTGCCAGCGCTGCAGCGGTATTCGTCACGGTACGGACCGAAGGGAAGCTGATTTCACGCTCTCCGGCACGGGCCAAGAGTGTGGTGAACACAGTTGGAACGCCGGGGAAGACGGTGATCGATTCCTCCCTGATGCGCTTTTCCAGGACGGCGGGGTATCCGAATCCCTGCTCCAGGATGAGGGTCGCGCCAAGCCGCACGGCCATCAGCAACTGGTAGAGGCCGTAATCAAAGGCCAGCGGCAAGAGGTTCAGGATGCGCTCCCCGCTTCCAAGGCGCAGATACTCGATGAGGCTTCCGAGGGTGAACGTGATGTTCTGATGCGTGATCATCACGCCCTTGGGCTGGCCGGTGCTTCCCGAGGTGTAGATGAGCGCCGCAAGATCCGTCGCCAGGCTGCCGGGATCCAGGGGGTCGGCGCTGGTCGTGCGGAAGACCTCTTCGAGGGTGACAGCGCATCCTTCCGGATCCCCTCCCGCCGCCATTACCAATGGCAGGGGGAGACCCGGATGAAGCTCATCCAGCCCGGCCCGGAACACGCGTTTCAGGCTCGCCTGGGACAACAGGAAGCGTGCGCTGCTGTCCGCAAGGAGGAAGGCAAGCTTGTCCGACTTGGTCTGGGGGTTGATGACCATCACCACACCGCCTGCGATCCAGGTGCCATAGATGGCCACGACGGCGTCCACGCCGTTATCCATGAAAACCGCGACGCGATCCCCCGAAAGGAGCCCTCGGTCCTGGAGGGCGCGGGCCAGTCGCTGGGAGCGGCTCAGCAGATCCTCAAAGGACAGGCGAGTTCCCTCGCTCACCAAGGCCACCTTGCTTCCGGCAAGGCGGGCGGATTCGTACAGACTGTCCTGGACGAGCCGGTGATGATACCTGGCCATCACGAGACCCCCTGGCGGCTGCCTGCATCGGCTAGCTGGCCCCCGATCACCAGGCGTCTGGCCTCGGGAAGGGGCGCCAGGTCGGGATTTCGCCCCATCTGTTCGTGCAGAAGCTGAATCGAGAGGACGCCCACGAATGCCATCTCGTCCATCTCGCTGACCTCGTTCTCCCGGTTCCGCTGGCACTTGTCCCAGAGGAGCCCCACCGCGCGAGGGGCGAATACGCCAGTCCTTGCCAGACGGGATGGTTCGAGCAGTTCGGCCACGTAGTCAGGAGCATCGGGGCCCACGAACGCACGGAGGATCGGAGCCCGGTACGGCCGTTTGGGACGGCTTGCGATTTCAGGCGGCAGCAGGGGGGCCATCGCCTTGCGCAGGATGCGCTTGTCGCGAAGGCCCCGGAGGCGCATGGAATCCGGAAGGCTGGCCGCGAACTCGGCGACACGGTGATCCAGGAACGGGAACCGGCCTTCTACCGAGCGACCCATGAGCATCCGGTCGCCCTGGCTATGGAGCAGGTAACCCTGGAGGAAGGTTACGATCTCCAGGTACTGGGCCTTGGCCAGGTCACTGAACGATCCGAATTCCCTGGGGAGGCGCGCGAGAAGCCGCTCTGCAGGGGCCTCCCCGGGAGCCAGGGCGCGGAGCAGGGCGGGATCGAGCAAACGGAGCAGTCGGCCGGTGGTCCCGAACCGGATGCGATGGCTGTAGAGAGGATCCCCTGTCTCCAGCAGGCCCTGGCCGAAGAACTGCCGGGTGAAGCCTGGCATGTTCGCGATGCTCCGTGCGAGCCAGGGATAGATCCGCTCGAAGAGCCTGGGGCGCCGCAGGGATTGCGGTTCTCTGGCCCAGAATCGCCGGATCTGGGATTCGCGGAAGAGATCGTATCCGGCGAAGAGCTCATCGGCCCCTTCACCCGTGAGGACGACCTTGAATCCGTGATCATGGACCAAGGAGGACAGGGCGAGCATCGGCGCGGGAGCCGTTCGCAGGAGCGGCTTTTCCGCAAGGGCCACCACCTCCGGGAACAGCCTCGCGATATCGGGTGGGGAGATGGTGATGCGGTTCAGGTCGACCCCCAGGGCCTCCGCAATCCGATCCTGGTGGGGAGCCTCATCGAAGCGTGGATCCGTGAACCCGATGCCGAAGCCGTGGAGGTTGTCACCGCTCACCTTCCGGGCCAGGGCGGCGATGGCCGATGAATCGAGTCCCCCGCTGACGTAGGCGGCCACGGGCACATCCGCCCGCAATCGCAACCGGGTAGAGTCCTCGAGAAGGCCCGCCAGTTCCTCGGCCAGCTCATTCTCGGATTCGCGGCGCTGTTCCTCCGGAAGGGCAAAGCGAAGGTCCCACCAGACGCGCTCTTCCTGTTCACCCTCGGGCCCGATCCGGATCCAATGGCCCGGCGGCAGTTCCCGGATTCCGCAGAAGGAGGTGCGATCGGGCAGGGGAGCCCAGAGCGTGAAGGTATCCACCAGGGCCACCGGATCGAGTGCCCGGACGGCTTCCGGATGCCGCAGGAGCGCCTTCGCCTCTGATCCGAAGACGAATTCCGGTCCGTACTGGGCGAGGAAGAGCGGGCGCACGCCGAATCGGTCCCTGGCGAGGAACAGGCTGCGATCCCGTCGATCCCAGAGGGCAAAGACGAAGGGTCCATTGAACCGGTCGAGGCAGTCCTGGCTCCACTCTTCATAGGCGTGGACGATGACTTCCGTATCGGAGTCCGTACGGAAACGATGTCCCAGAGTCTCGAGTTCCAGCCGCAATTCCGGGTGGTTGTAGATCTCGCCGTTCTGGATGACCCAGTACCGCCCATCCTCGTTCCCGATGGGCTGGTCCCCCCCCGCGAGGTCGACGATGGACAGCCGGGTGTTCACCATTCCGAGGCCCGCATCGAGGTACATCCCTACGCCATCCGGGCCCCGATGCCCCAACTCCCCGGCCATCGCCAACAGCAAGTCCGGCCCCGGCATTCGGGCCGATCCAGAATGGATGCCTGCAATCCCGCACATCCGTGAAGACCCTTAGTGGAAATGCCTGAACACTCCCGAGAACGCAACGCACCCTGAGAAAAGGTGAGGTTTGGTGGCTATCGTCGATTCGATGTCGGGGCACCGGTCGGCAAAACCGAACTGAGAGGAAGGAGCCCCTGGGTGGTTCTTTGGAGAATATATTCCAAAGATGATCATGCGCTCGTCATTCTTTTGTCCCATGCGACTCCACGTCCCGGCGGCATGGTCGTGGCGTTCTCTTGGCACCGGAGAATCCGGTGTGGGATTCGATATCTTGTAAAATTAATAAAAACATACTGGAATACATACTCACGACTTGTTCATGAATGATGGATTTACCGATGGAGCATGATTTTTTCACCGTGAGGGGGATAGAGCGCCTACACTTTTGAGAACCAAGTGTTCCCAACATCCATGGACAGGAAGCCAACCGTGGAAGGACAAGCCCGCCCTCTCGCCATGCCCGCCCTCTTCCAGGTCGAGAATCCCATGCTCCGGCAGGCCGGGAAGCAGACGATGGACGGGCTGCTTGCGGCCACCGCATGGCTGATTGCCGAAAACCTGTGGGCGGGATCGGACTGGCAGCTGAGGCGGATGGGCATCTGGGCCTTGATCTCGCTGGCGGTCGGTGGCCTGTTCCAGCTGACAAGGCACGTCTATCGGATGACGGACCTCCGGGACTCGATCCGCCTGGGCATGGCGACCCTCACCCTCATGTGCCTCTCGATGTTCCTTGAGCTGCTGACGGGCCCTCTCTCCCTGTCTCCCCAGATCCCGCACATCGCCTTCGGGGCAAGCATCCTCACGGGGGGATTCTGGGGAACACTTCGGATCGGATGCCGCTGGTGGAGGGAAACCCAGGTCCGCCAGACCATCATTCCTGCCAGGATTTCCGAACGCAAGAACCGGACCCTGATCGTGGGAGCCGGCCAGGCGGGAGCGCTGGTCCTACAGGAGCTGTTGCGCCACTCCGAGCTGGGCTTCCTTGTCGTCGGTTTCATCGATGACGATGCGTCCATCAAGGGTGAGCGGATCCATGGCATTCCCGTCCTGGGGGATACCACTCGCCTCGAGGAAGTGGTCCGCAAGTACAAAGTGTCCAACGCCATCCTTGCCGTTCCGAGTGCTCCAGGCCTGGTGGTTCGAAGGCTGAATGCGGTTCTCCAGGCGCTGCATGTCCAGGTCAAGACGGTCCCGGGGCTCTATAACCTTCTGGGGACCCAGGTCTGGAAGCCCGTCATCCGCGACGTGTCCATCGAGGATGTCCTCCGGCGGGACACGGTACACCTCGACCATTCGGCGCTGCTTGAGGCGATCGAAGGCTCGGTGGTCCTCATCACCGGGGCGGGCGGGTCCATCGGCAGCGAGTTGGCCCGCCAGATCGCCACCTTCGGGCCGAAGCACATGGTGTTGCTGGGCCGCGGCGAGAACAGCCTCTGGATGATCCAGCGGGAGTTTCAAAGGCTGTTCCCCGGGCAGGCCTACTCTCTGGAGCTCATGGATATCCGCAATCGGACAGGGCTCAGGGAAGTCTTCCAGCTCTATCGTCCCGATATCGTGATGCATGCGGCGGCCCACAAGCACGTCCCCTTTCTCGAGACCCACCCGGTCGAGGCCGTCCTCAACAACATTTTCGGCACCATGAACGTGGTGGAGGCCGCTTTGGAGAGCGGCACCCGCTCCTTCGTCAGCATCTCCACCGACAAGGCCGTGAACCCGACGAACGTCCTCGGAGCCTCCAAGCGCATCGCGGAATGCATCGTCCTGGAGGCATCCAAGAAAGCCCAGGCGGGCTCGCGCTTCGTCAGTGTCCGCTTCGGCAACGTGCTCGGCAGCCGTGGCAGCGTCGTCCCCGTCTTCAAGGAGCAGATCGAGCACGGCGGGCCGATCACGGTGACCCATCCCGAGATGACTCGCTACTTCATGACCATTCCAGAAGCAAGCCAGCTCGTTCTCCAGGCGGGCCTCCTGGGGGAGACCGGTAAGGTCTATGTGCTCGATATGGGCGAGGCGGTCAAGATCCTGGACCTCGCCGCGGACATGGCCCGGCTCTCGGGGCTCACCCCGGGACGGGACATCGAGATCGAGTTCGCAGGCTTGCGGCCGGGAGAGAAACTCCATGAAGAACTCTTCCTGGACCAGGAACGCTCCAGCACGGAACTGCATTCGAAGGTCTTCGAGACCAATCCGCAAGGCATCAGCCCCGATAAATTGTTCGAAGGCCTGGAGGGTTTCCGCAAGGCCGTCGGTCTTCCCTACAGACAGAGGCAACCCGAAATCGTCCGTCTCCTCCAGTGGATGGTTCCCACCTACACGCCCTCCTTGCTCGGGGTGGGCCGGTACGGTGGCTTTGCCTGGAACCGCCGGCAAGCGAATCTCCCCGTGGCCCCGGACAAGCCATGCCGACGGAAGAATCCGCCCCAGAAGGATGCGACCGCGCCATGGTTGGTCCAGAACAAGTCCAAGATCTGACCTGCGAAGAGGCTTCCGTCCCCGCCCCGATCCCATTCATCCAGGCTCCGCATGAGATGGAATGAGTTCAAATCGAGGCCTGCGATATCCCAGCCAATATGAGGAAGGCTGCTCATGGAAATCCTCTACGTGTCGCGGCTCTGCTCGGAGAAGTGCCTGGTCGGCCTGTTGCGCGATCAGCCGGTCAAGCCTCCCCTGCAGGAGCAGAAGTTTCATGGGCTCCTGGCCCGAGGGCTCGCCTCCTTTGCCAAGGGGGTGACCGCCCTGTCCGTGCTTCCGCATCGGCCCGGGACGAGCGGGTTCCCTTCGATGGCCTCCGAATCGGAGCAGGGCATCACCTACCGTTACCTCTCGTTGCGGATGATCCCAGGACTTTCGCATGGGATCGTTTTCGCCTGGAGTTTCATGTCATGCCTGCGCTGGAGCCTTGCCCAGCGAGCCCATCCCGGATTCATCGTCTGCGACGTACTCGACTTGTCTGTCTCGGCCGGGGCGCTCATGGCATCGAAGCTGGCCGGGATCCCCGCGATCGCGATCGTCACGGACATCCCTGACTATCTCCACGACTACATCGGGGGAGGGGATTCGGCCTTCTCCCGCCTTCTCATCCGTGCGTACCGTGGCCTGTCCACCTTCTTCATGGAGCGGTACGATGGCTACATCCTGCTGACAGAAGCGATGAATGCGCTGGTCAATCCCCAGGGGCATCCACACCTCGTCATGGAGGGCATGGTTGATGCCGGGATGGGGGAGGTCGCCAACTCGATGGACGGGAAGTTCCCCGAACAGGTGATCCTCTATGCTGGAGCCCTGTATCGGAAATATGGGGTCGGCTCCCTCCTCGATGCCTTTCTGGACGTATCCCGGGAGAGCGCCCGGCTGTGGCTTTACGGCTCCGGCGAGCTGGAACAGATGATCAAGGATTACGAAGCCAGGGACCCCCGCATCAAGTACTGGGGCGTGCGGCCCAATCCCGAGGTCGTCTCGGCGGAGGTCCGGGCGACCCTGCTTGTCAACCCGCGCCCGTCAGGCGAAGCGTTCACGAGATTCTCATTCCCATCCAAGAACATGGAATACATGGCTTCCGGTACGCCGGTGCTGACCACGTTGCTTCCGGGCATGCCCGAGGAATACCTCGACCATGTCTACACCTTCCCGGACGAGTCAGTGGAAGGCATGGCTTCCACGCTGAACCGCCTCCTGGATCGACCACGGGAGGAACTTCATCTCCGAGGGCAGGGTGCCAAGACCTTCGTGCTGACCCGGAAGAGCAACCTTATCCAGGCCGGCAGGATCCACACCTTCCTCCGGGAAACGGGTGCCAGGCGAAGCTGAAGATCCGGGGCCGGGCGGCCGCACGATGGCCCCCCCGTTCGCTGGGCACCGGAGGGAGAGACCGGGGCCGCCGGGGCATCCTCCAGGCGGGTCGAGGGCTGACAGCCCAGGGCCTATCGACGATCCGGCCAGGTCACCTTCTGGTCCAAGGCCGGGAGGCTTCCTTCAGGAGGGTGCGTGGGTCCGGGCGATGCGGGCAAGGGCTCCAGCGGGGATCCGGCGGAGGCAGCCGACCACGTGCGTGGCCCAGTCGCCTCCATAAGGGACGTAGCACCGCAGGGCGTACCCATCGGCGACAAGGCGTTCCTGGAGTTCCGGTTTCACGCCATAGAGCATCTGGAACTCGAAGGCATCCTTTCCCAGGCCGAGCTGCTCCTGCAGGGCTTTGGTCCACGCGATCGCCTCGGCATCATGCGTGGCGATTGCAGGTGCGGTTCCGCGTGTCAGGAGCCGCTCGATGTCGCGTTTGAAAGCGGCATCGATTTCCGCCTTGGTTCGGAACACCACGTCCCATGGCTCCCGGTAGCCCCCCTTCACGAGCCGGATACGCGCGCCACGATCCACCAGATGGTCGAGATCCCCTGACCGGTGCCGCAGGTAGGACTGGATGACGAGACCGACGGTTTCGCCGCCAAAACGGTCATGCATTTCCTCGAACGTCCGGAGGGTCTCATCGACGTACCTCGACTCCTCCATGTCGATCCTTACGAACCCCCCGGTCTCGGCGGCGCAGTCGAGAATCCGGCGGAGCTCGGTGCGGCAGAGAGCCGTGTCCACGTCGAGGCCGATTTTCGTGAGCTTCACCGAGACATGCGAATCGATACCCTCCTCGCGGATTCGCCGGAGCGCCTCGATGGCCTGATCCGCGGCGCTGGTGGCCTCTCCCCTGTCCCGCACATGCATGCCATGGAAATTCAGGGAACCCTTGATGCCTGTGGCGTTCAGTCTGCGCACTGCAGACAGGCCCGAAGGCAGGTCGTCCCCGCCGACGAACCGCCCCGCGAGATCCCGGAGGACCGGCGTGCTCATCATGAATTTCCTGAACCACGACTGCCGGGCAAGGAGGGAGGCGGCATTCCTTATCATGGTGCCTCGGGGAAGCGGTGTTCTGGCCCGGGGGTCTGGAAGGGGGAGCCAAACGGCATCAATGATCCCGGGGCTTGGAGATCAGGAAGGGACCGAGGGCAAGGTGAAGCAGCCCCGACCGCTGCATGACATCGATGGCATCGGCCGGCGAGGAGACGATGGGCTCGCCGTGGATGTTGAACGAGGTGTTCAGGAGGGCGCCCCGTCCTGTCCGCTCCTGGAATCGCTCGAGGATGCGGTGGTAGGTGGGATTGTGGGTCTTGGTCACCACCTGGGGACGGATGGTTCCATCCTCGGGGTGGCATGCCGCCTTGACCTCGGGGGTGTTCCGGGAATCGAAGGCGAGAATCATGTAGGGGGCTGAAAAGCCCTTGGGGTTGTGGATGTACCGGTCCGCGCATTCGGACATCACCGAGGGCGCGAAGGGCATCCAGAAATCCCGGCACTTGATGGCGTTGTTCACGGTTCGAACGACCTCGGGGCGGGTCGGATCCGCCAGGATGGACCGGTTTCCGAGCGCCCGGGCCCCGAATTCCTCACGACCCTGCGCACGGGCCACGACCTCCCCCTGGCTCAGAAGTTCCGCAATCTCCGCCTCGAGATCCGCAGGGGAGGAGACCTTCCATCCGAGTTCACGGGCACGGTCGGCTGCCTTGCGGTATTCATCCGCGGTCGGTTCCGGGCCGAGGTAGAGGGATTCGAGGGGCTCGATCTGGCCTGCCAGTCCGCGGTCCACCATGAAGGCCCAGGCCGCGCCGAGGGCGTTCGTCTCATCGCCGCAGGACGGGAACACATAGAGGTCGTCCACTTCGGGCAGTTCCCCGATGGCCTTGTTGAGCTTGACGTTCATGAAGACACCGCCGGAGAGGCGGAGCTTCCGGCGGCCGGTCTTCCTCAGCCATCCCTGGATCCAGGAGGTGATGAACTCCTCGGTGAAGCTCTGGAGGCCGGCGCAGATGTGGTCGAAACGCGTGAACTCCAGCCGACTTCGCCAGAATTCGTAGGCGTAACTGGGATCCGGAATCCCTGGAGCCAGATGCCAGCCGCCGTTTGCGAGTTCGTAGGCGCTGCTGAAGAGCTTCTTCGCCTTCTCCGCCCGCTCACCGCTGGCGTAGGGCGCCAAGCCCATGAGTTTGTATTCGTGTTCCATGGGCACCATGCCCATGAGCGCGGTGATGACCTCCCAGAGGTTGCCGATGGAGTGCTGTTCGTTGATGGTCGCGATCCGTTCCAGGTGCCCGTCGGGCCGGGGCAGGGACACGGTGGCGCAGAGGGAATCCCCGGCCCCGTCGACCGTGATGACGAGGGTGTCCTCCTCGACCCCGCGTCCGAAGTAGGCAGTCGCCGCATGACAGCGGTGGTGCTCGATGGTGAAGATACGTTGGCGTTCGACCTGGTGGGCCTGGAGTCGCTGGATGTGGCGTTCCCGTCGCCAATGATGGACAAGACCCCGGGCCGGCGTCTGTTGGGCCAGTCTTTTCGCCTGTCCGACCAGCCCGGAGGCCTCCTTGTAGCTGCGGATCCGGCTCGCCGTCTCGTTCACCCCGAGCTTGGTGTCGGCATACGATCCGTAGCCGCCGAAGACGTAGGCGTCGACGTCCTGCCAACGAAGCCCCTGGTGCTCGAGAAGACGTCCGATCGCCTGCTCGGGGAAGCCACGACGATTCTTCTCCCGCGTGGGCCGCTCCTCCTGCAGGGCGCTGACCAGCCGCCCGTCGCGCAGCAGTGCGGCGGATGAGGTGTGACTCGGGTTGATTCCGCAGATCAGCATGTTCCGTCCTCCGATTCCTGGATTTCGTGTCAGACAGGGAGGTGTTGATGACCCTCGTGATGGCGATGAGCGGACTTGGACGTCGCAAAGACTGGATGGGGTGTGGGAATTCGAGTTGGAGGGTCCGGACGATGTCAGATGCATCTTAGCCTGATGCTGGATTTTTCTGATCGGACTTCCGTCTTTGCTGCATTAGATGAGAACGAGACCAGGATTAACCAAGGGGATGAGGTGATCCACGGATGGGAGGGGGAGCCCCCCCGGCTCGATCACCCTCCGGTCTCTGGATGTCGTTGTTGGTCCTGAGCCCCGTCAAAGAAAGGTGGCCATGGTCGAACCCATCGTCAGCTATCCTGATTCACAATTAAGGTCACCAGGCGGAAAAAATGGATGATAATGGATTGCAATCCATGCCTGAACCCATCCGTCCGTCCAGCTGGTCCTTCACCCCCGCCAGCCACCGTGGTACCTCGAAAGAAGCCAACGCAGCGCACGACATGAGTCGATCCGCATTCTTCCAGCCAGTGGTCCGGCCCACCTGGGTCTTCGAGTGCGGCGTCATCCGCCCAGTCGAGGCCGCCGCGGGGGGCAGGAAAGGGGTCGGCGGCCGGTTCGGTCGGTCTGATGCCGCGAGGATCGGGAAGCCGGATTGGATTGAACGACCGACGGCGGTCCCCCCCTCTTCCGGGTCCCTATGAACGCGGACGTTTTCGCTGAGTGGTTGCGCCGCCAGGGCCACCGTGTCGTCCGGACCGCGAGCAGCTACTGGTATAACGCCGCTCCCGGCGTGTTCCAGGCCTTCCCCTACCACTGGGTCATCACTCCGACCGAGTCGGAGATCAAGAACCTGATGTGGCGGCATGGCGCCATCGCTGTCCGGTACTCGGCCCCCCTGGCGTTTTCCCGGGGGCTGGTGAGCTACCACGTCATCCTGAACCAGCCCTATTCGCTTGACCTCTTGAAGTCCCAGGCCCGGAACGGGGTCAAGGCGGGGATGAGCCATTTCAAGATCGAGCAGATCTCCTTCGAGCGGCTGGCCAAGGAGGGTTGGCTCCTGCAGCAGGACACCCTGGCGCGTCAGGACCGCCTGCGCAGCATGACCCGCGAGGGGTGGGAGCGACTCTGCCTCGCGGCTTCCGGCCTTCCGGGGTTCGAGGCCTGGGCTGCCACCTCGGAGGGTGAACTCGCCGCGGCGATCATTGCCGCCCGCCTGCAGTCCACCTTCACCGTGCCGTTCGCCCTGAGCCATCGGCGGTTTCTGGGTGAGCACGTGAACAATGCCTTGTTCTACTGCGTCAGCCAGGAGCTGCTGCAGCGCGAGGGTGTCGAGGGCCTCTTCTTCACGGTGCAGTCCCTGGACGCTCCCGCCAATGTCGACGAGTTCAAGTTCCGCATGGGGCTCCAGCCCAGGCTCGTGCGCCAGTGCGTGGATTTCCATCCGTTCTGCCGGCCCTTCACCGGGCCCACCGTGCACGGCTGGGCAAGGAAGCTGCTCCAGCGTGACCCCTCGAATCCGCTCTTCGCCAAAGCGGAAGGCATGCTCCGGTTCCACCTCGAGGGCCAGAAGCCGATCGGGGAACAGGCCTGGCCGGATCGCCTGCTTGCGGAACGCTCCCGCCTGGCTCCCCAGCCCGCGCTCGTCTCGAAGGAGAAGGGCTTCCAGGTGACCTCGGCGACGCCCTTCGACGTCTCCGCCATCGTGGAGTTGCATCAGGCCTGTTTCGCGACGGAGGACACCCTTTCGGTCCTGCTGGGGAGCCCCTTTCTTCGAGCCGTCTACCGGTGGTTCGTGAGTTCTTCGGAGACCTTCGTCCTCGTGGCGAGGCAGGGGGACCGGATCGTCGGCTTCACGGCACTTGCGGATCGCCCCTACAACCTGCCGATGGCGAAGGCCTGCCGGCGCGAACTGATCCAGGGCTTCCTGAGGCACCCCTCCGCCATCCTCGACAAGAGGCTCCTCCAGCGTTTGAAGCGGGTCCTCGTTCCCCCCCGGGTCGACCTTGACACTGAGCGGGTGGCGCAGGTCGCCTACACGGCCGTGGATCCGGCTTTCCAGAACCAGGGCATCGGGAAGGCCCTGAAGCATGCCTCGCTCCGGATGTGTCGGGAACGGGGCGCCATGGCTGTCTCCTCCGGCGTCTGCCGGGAGAACCTTCGGGCCCGGCACCTGAACGAACTTGCCGGATTCGTGGAAGTGCCCTCCAGGGGCACCGGTCGGCTGGTCTACCTCCGCATGAATCTTGATTGCGGCAGGTCCCCCGTCCAGGATTTTCCTGGCTCCTCGGTCGATCGAACCATGAACACCCTCATGGAGCCCCGGCTGACCGGCGAGGGGCTGGAATCGCACCTCGGCCAGGATGAGCAGGACCTGCCCGGCCCTTCCGCCCCGAGGAAGCGAGCATGACCCTCGAACCCGCAGGTGAGCGACCCGAAATCCGGACGGATCCCTACCACATCGTGATCGTCACCCCGTACTACTGGCCCATCCTCTGCGCCTCGACCCACCTCATGAAGGCCCTGGCCGAAGGGCTGGCCGAGGAGGGTCATCGGATTACCGTCCTGACCAATGGCCTGGGTTCGATGGCCCAGTCCGCACCCGACGAACCCCCCTTGAGGGGACGCATCCATCGGGCCTGGAATCCTTTCATTCAGCGGCTGGGAGTGCTTGCCAAATGCTGTGAATATACATGGTTTACATTTTTTTTCATCCTTCGAGGGCTGGTCGTCCGGAAGGTCGACATCATCTTCGTGGCGTCCAATCCACCCCTGGCGGGTTTCCCTGCCGGCCTGCTGGCCCGGATCAAGGGCGCCAAGCTGATCTACAACCTCCAGGACATCTTCCCGGACTCGGCGGTGGTGGCGGGAATGCTCCCGGCCGGAGGGCGGGCCTACCGGTGGCTGCGCAAGGCGGAGGAGGCCACCTACCGGGTCTCCGACCTGGTGGTCTCCATCAGCCCTTCTTTCTCCGAGTACGTCCAGAGGCTCGTCCCAGGCACCCTGGTTGCGACGATTCCGAACTGGGTGGACACGGACCACATCCGGCCCCGGGAGGCATCCGAAGACCCCGCCATCGCAGAGTTCCGGGGCGGAGGGGCCTTTGTCGTCCAGTACGCCGGGAACATCGGGTACATGCAGAACCTGGAGGTCCTGCTGCTTGCCGCCGAACGCCTCAAGGGTGTACCCGACGTCCGTTTCGTCTTCATCGGGAACGGGAACGCGAAGCAGGGGATGCAGGACCTGGCCCGCCAGCGCGGGCTGGCCAATTGCGTCTTCCTGCCCCTCCAGCCCCTCGATCGAGTGCCCTCGGTCTACAACGCCTGCGATGTGGGCATCATTCCCCTGAAACCCGGAGCCGCCCAGATCGCTGTTCCCAGCAAGACCTGGAATTACCTGGCTGCAGGCCGTCCGGTCATCGGCTGCGTGGAGGCGGACAGCCCCCTGGCCGAGGCGATCCGGGAGAGTCGATCAGGGTCGGTCGTTCCACCCAGTGATCCGGAACGCCTGGCCGAGGTCATCCTGGAGTACCGGAATGCACCGGACCGGGCCAGGCTTGAGGGGAGGCAGGGACGGGACTACGCGGAGACCCACCTCTCCCGTCGAACGGCCATCCAGAGCTTCCTCGCGATGTTCGACCGCCTGATGGGCAGATCTGCCGAGGGGATGTGATGCGTCGACCCATCTTGTCGACCTCGTTCGCCCGGCGCGCAGGGTTCAACCACCGCCCATCCAATCTCGATGTCCTGGCCTGGACGATCCTCCGGGCCCCCATCCTGGAGGAATCGACATGAGGAAGGAATTCCTTTCCTACAACCCTCCGAGCATCGGCGACGACGAGCGTTCGGAAGTGATGGATACCCTCCAGTCCCCATGGGTGACCACGGGGCCGAAAACGGCGGCCTTCGAGGCGGCCCTGAAGGCCTATCTCCAGGCCCCTGCCGTGGTCGCCCTGAATTCCTGCACCGCGGGGCTCCACGTTGGCCTCGTAGCCCTCGGGGTGGGTCCGGGGGACGAGGTCATCGTCCCCAGCCTGACCTTCTGCGCCACCGCCAACGTCGTCGAGCATGTCGGTGCCAAGCCCATTCTGGTGGATGTGTGCCCGGACACCCTGACCATCTCGCCCGAGGCCGTGCAGGCCGCGATTACCCCACGCACCAAGGTCCTCCTGCCGGTCCACTACGCGGGTCATCCGGTGCAGATGGACGAACTGGACGCCCTGGCGGAGCGACACGGCCTCGCCATCCTGGAAGATGCGGCCCACGCGATCTCAAGCCGCTACAAGGGGCGCATCATCGGATCGAGGCCCAACCTGGCGGCCTTCAGCTTCTACGCAACCAAGAACCTCACGACCGTCGAGGGGGGCTGCCTGACGGGTGATCCGGCGCTGGTGGAGAAGTCCCGGATCATCGGGCATCACGGCATGAACCGGGACGCCTGGAAACGCTTCGATCGGTCCGGATCCTGGTACTACGAGGTGGTCCTCCCGGGGTTCAAGTACAACATGACTGACATGCAGGCCTCCATCGGCCTCCAGCAGTTGAAGCGGCTCGAGGCCTTTCAGAAGCGGCGACGGCAGGTGGTGGCCCGCTACGAGGCTGGACTCAAGGATCTGACGGCCCTTGAGCTTCCCGTGGAGCGCCCCTGGGCCGAGTCGAGCTGGCACCTGTACGTGATCCGGCTTAGGACGGAGGCATTGCGGATCGACCGCAACGCCTTCATCGACGAGCTGAAGGCCCGGAACATCGGAACCTCCGTCCACTACCTGCCGGTGCACATGCATCCCTTCTACCGGGACAAGTACGGGTACCGTCCCGAGGACAACCCCGTCGCCGCGGACGCCTACCGCCGGATGATCAGCCTTCCCCTGCACGCGGGACTGGCGGACGAGGATGTCGACGACGTGATTCAGGCCGTGAGGGACCTCGTCCTCTCGAACCCGGCGTGACGATGGCCAAGCGGGTCTTCGATCTGTTCTGGTCGATCCTGGGGCTGGCGGTGCTCTCGCCGCTGCTGGTGATGGTCGCCCTCCTGGTGAAATGGGAGGATGGGGGGCCTGTGTTCTTCCGACAGGTCCGCATCGGACGCGACGGTCGGCCGTTCCGCATCTGGAAGTTCAGGACCATGGTCGTGGACGCGGAACGCCAGGGGCGGGCCATCACGGTGGGGCTGGACGTTCGGATCACCAAGATCGGCCGGCACCTTCGGAACACCAAGCTCGACGAGATCCCCCAGCTCCTGAATGTCCTGTTCGGAGACATGAGCCTCGTCGGACCCCGCCCCGAGGTGCCCAGGTACGTGGAACTCTATTCAGAGTCCCAGCGAGCCATCCTCGGATTGCGCCCCGGCATCACGGACCTGGCCTCGATCAAGTACCGGAACGAGAGCGAGCTGCTCGCCGAGGCCGAGGACCCCGACGAGACGTACGTCCAGACCATCCTTCCAGACAAGATCCGCCTCAACCTGGCCTACGCCTCCCGGGCGGGTGTCTGGTCGGACTTCCTGGTCATCCTCGCCACCCTCGGACTCTTCCCGCCCGCGCGGATCCACATTGGGCAGGCCTGAGGTCAGTCCTTCCGCCAGACGAAGCGATTGACGTAGTCGACATAGCTGAAGATGGCCCGGACGACGGTCTCGGATACCTGGGGGGCGTCGTAGTCCTTCACGATCCGTGTCCGCCGGCCCGACCGGATTCGTGCAGAGCGCAGGACCTGGAGAGCCTGCTCGACGCGGTCGATCTCCATCCCCGTGAGGATCACGGCACCTTCCTCCATGCCCTCGGGGCGCTCATGGGCCTCCCGGATGTTCAGGGCGGGGAAATCGAGGATGGAGGATTCCTCCGTGATGGTCCCGCTGTCGGAGAGGACCGCGAGGGCATGCTGCTGGAGCTTGACGTAGTCGAAGTAGCCGAAGGGCTTGATCAGCTCCACCTTGGGATCCGTCGTGAATCCGCCGGATTCGAGCCGCTTCCGCGTCCGCGGGTGGGTGGAGACGATGACCCGCTTGCCGTGGGTCTCCGCCAAGTGGTTCAGGAGGGCGACGAACTTGGGCAGGTTGACGTCCGAATCGACGTTCTCCTCCCGGTGGCAGCTGACGAGGAAGTAGCCCTGGGGTGCCAGGCCCAGGCGCTGGAGGATCCCCGAGCCCTCGATGCCCTCCCGATAGTCCTGGAGCACTTCGTAGATGGGGCTGCCGGTCTTGATGATGCGGTCGGTGGGGACGCCCTCCCGCAGGAGGTTCTCTCGGGCGTGTCCGCTGTAGGGCAGGTTGATGTCCGCAAGATGGTCCACCACCTTGCGATTGGATTCCTCGGGAACCCGCTGGTCGAAGCAGCGGTTCCCTGCCTCCATGTGGAAGATCGGGATCTTGCGTCGCTTGGCTGGTATCACGGAGAGGCAGCTGTTGGTGTCTCCGAGCACGAGCAGGGCATCCGGGTGCCGCTCCTCCAGCACCTTGTCGATCCGGATGATGATGTTCCCGATGGTCTCGGCAAGGGATCCCCCAGCGGCCTCGAGGAAGTGGTCAGGCTTGCGGATGCCCAGATCCTGGAAGAACACCTGGTTCAGTTCGAAGTCGTAGTTCTGGCCGGTGTGGACGAGGATGTGGTCCGTCGCCTCCTCCAGCCGGGCAAGGACCCGCGACAGCCGGATGATCTCCGGACGGGTTCCCACGACCGTGAGCACGCGCAGCTTTTTCATCGGGCCAGTTCCGGCTTGATGCCCCGTTCGGCGAGGGCGTCCTGCACGCAATCGAGGGTGAGGAGCAGTTCCTTGATCTCGCCCAGAGAGAGGCGCTTGGCATTGTGCGAGTGGTACTCCTCGCTCTGGGAGACCTCGATATCCCCCACGGAGAAATACTTGGAGTAGTTGAGGTCGCGGGTATCGGCGGGGACCCGGAAGTAGTCTCCCAGATCCTCGGCCCGCACCCGCTCCTCCCGCGACAGCAGGCTTTCGTACCGTTTCTCGCCATGCCGGGTGCCGATGACCTGGATCTCGTTTTCGGCCTGGAGGAGTTCCTTGATGGCCTGGGCGAGGTCGTGGATGGTGGAGGCCGGGGCCTTCTTCACGAAGGTGTCGCCGTTGTGTCCGCGGGAGAAGGCAAACTCCACCAGCTCGACGGCGGAGTCCAGGTGCATGAGGAAGCGGGTCATCTCCGGGTCGGTCACCGTCATCGGTTTCCCGGCCCGGATCTGGTCGATGAAGAGGGGAATGACCGATCCCCGGGAGGCCATCACGTTCCCGTAGCGCGTCACACAGATCACCGACCCCTCGGGCTCCAGGTTGCGGGATTCGGCGAGGGCCACCTTCTCCATCATCGCCTTGGAGATCCCCATGGCGTTGATGGGGTAGACCGCCTTGTCGGTGCTGAGGCACACGACGCGTTTCACCTTCTGCTGGATGGCCGCCTGGAGCAGATTGGAGGTGCCCAGGACATTGGTCCGCACGGCCTCGAACGGGTAGAACTCGCAGGAAGGCACCTGCTTGAGGGCGGCCGCGTGGAAGATGTAGTCGACCCCCCGCAGGGCCGTGGACACGCTGCGAGGGTCCCGGACATCCCCGATGTAGTACTTGATCCGGTCGTCCTTGTAGAAGTGGCGCATGTCGTCCTGCTTCTTCTCGTCGCGGCTGAAGATCCGGACTTCCCCGATACCGGTCCCGAGGTACTTCTGCAGCACCACGTTTCCGAACGACCCCGTCCCGCCCGTGATCAGGAGCGTGGCGTTATTCAGATCAAGATGGCTGGACAAGGTCCCTCCAGGTCATGGATGTCTTGGCTGGATGTGCTTGGAGATGATTTCGTACGACCTGCTGGAAGTAAAATGCGATTCAAGGTAGCGGCGGCCGGACGCGCCCATGCGGGCGCGCAGCTGCGGATCCGAGGCCAGCCGGTCCAGGTTGCGCTGGAACGATGCCAGGTCTCCGGTATGGCACCAGAGCCCGGCCTCGGCCTTGTCCAGCATGCTGCCGAAGTCCGTGGCGCGGTCGAGCGCGGCCAGGACTGGCATCCGGATCTCGAAGTAGGACAGGACCCGGGACGGGAAGTTGGGGATGGTGAACCGGGGATCCAGGCAGACCATCCCGATGTCGCATTCCCTTGCCAGCGCTTCGTATTCCGGTCGGGGAAGGTGCGAGATCAGCGTCACGTGATCCAGTCCCTTGGCGGCGATGACCTCCGCAATCCGCCGGCGTTCCGTGCCTCTTCCCACCAGGAGGAAGTGAAGATCGGACCGGTGGCGGTTGGCCTCGAAGACCTCCAGGAGGAAATCAAGCCCCTGGGGCTTGCCCATGTTGCCTCCGTAGAGGGCGACCACGGCATCCTCCGGGATGCCGTGGCGCCTCCGGAGGGGGCCGGGCTGAAGCAGCCCGTCGTCCGGGCCGGGCGTCCGGGTGTTGGGCAGAACCTCCAGGTTGTCTGCGGGGATCTCGGGACTGTGCTGGCGCAGGAACGCGGCGTTGGCCGGGGACATGCAGCCGATGACATCGGAGGCAGCGTAGAGTCGGCGCTCCTGCCACTTGAAGTAGGCGAACACCAGCGGGTTCCGGATGATCCGGAGGTCCCGCGCATTCTGGGGAAAGATGTCCTTCAGCATGAGGTAGGTCTTCACCCAGGGCTGGCGGCGTTTCAGTCCCTTGATGACCCGGGAGAAGGTGACCGGGGGAGCTGCGTACAGCACCAGGTCGTAGCGGCGTTCGGGAAGATGTCTCCCCATCGCGCGGAGGAGAAGCCAGGGCAGGGCGACGAAGCTGAGGCCTTTCTCATAGGAACCGACATCGTAGATGTTCCCTGTGCGGACCCTCAGCACCTGGAAGGGGCCCTCCTGGGAAAGCCGCGTCGGCCGGCCGTTCTTCCGCTCATCGACGGCCACGACGTCCACTTGATGCCCTCGCCGGCAGAATTCCTCCATGAGCTGCATGATGTCCGATGGGGTGGACGGCTGGGCGGGCAGGGGGAATCCGAGGGCGAGGTAGAGTACGTTCATCGCCCGCCGCCTGTACCTGGCGACGGCCGGTTTCCCGCGCCGGTGGGGAGAGAGGGCGGCGAAAGCCGGGTCATGCCGAGGGCCTGTACCGGTTGACGACCACCATGAACTTCCCGGAGGCGAGCAGCGGGATCTGGTCGACATGCACCACGGATATCGAAGCGTCAGCACCCAGGAAACCCTTGGCCAGATCGACGAACTCCTCGTCTCTGTACTGCCCGTCTGCATCGTTCAGGATGAGCTGGTACTCTCCCCTGGCCTCCTGGATGAACTGGAATTGCCTCAGTCGAGTGAAGGGCCAGAAGTGGTTGCCCACCACCACGGGGGAGAGCAGCCGGTCCTTCGTGTCATAGATGAAGTCCAGCCTGCGGCCCTCGACTTCGCGCAGGGTCTCAGTCGTCCATCCGCAGGCGGCGGAGGGCTGCCGGATCACGACGTCCCCCGTGTCGTACCGGATCATCGGCATGGCCCGGTTGAACAGGTCCGTCACCACCATCCGGGCACGATCGCCAGGTTCGGCCGGGCAGTCCTCATCCAGCTTGAGATACTCGAAGACGTAGCTCGCCGTGTTGAGGTGGAACTCTCCCCGGTCGGGACATTGCTGGGCAAAGATCCCGTTCTCCTGGTTGGAATACCGTGAGACCACGGTGCATCCGAAGCGGGATCGCAAAGTCTCCCGCAACTGCTGGGGGAGCCGCTCCGAGATGCTGATGATCGACGTCAGGCCGAAGGATTCCGGGCCGTCGCCCCGTCGTTCCAGGTGACTGACCAGGGGCCCGAGAGTCGAGGGGTAGCCCAACATGCACCGGATGTCCTTGTCGGTCTGGAGGAGCACCCGCAGCGACTCCATGCGCGCCTCGTCCAGGGACGAGATGTCGAACATGATGGCGTTCTCGCGCAGGGCCACGTGCCAGGGCTTCCGATTGTGCCGGCTCCAGACGCGAGTGAAGACGAACCGGTCCCCCACCTGGTAGCCCGCCCTTTGCCCGAAGCAGATCATCTCGGCGAGCACGCGGCGCCGTTTGTCCGGGTCCTGCAGGACGGCGAAAGGGGTGCCGGTCGAGCCGCTCGTGCGCATGACGTGGAGGCGCTCGCCTGGGAAGGCATCCGACTTGAAGGCCTCGTAATGCCTCTTGATGATGTCCTTGTTGAGGACCGGAAAATCCTGCAGGGAGCCGAATCCTCGCTGGGCGGCAAAGAACGGGGTGTGCTCGACAGCGAACCGGAGCAGCGCTTCCAGCCGATCGTCAGAGCGGGCTCCCGAGGCCAGCCGCGCCTCGATGTCCTCGCAATGCTTCTGGATGGGCGAGCCTTGGAGGAGATCAGTCGCCGCGAAACCCCAATTCCGTATCCGTGCGGCCAGCATCGCGCCATTCCTTTGAGGAGATGGTCCATTAGTCTGTCAGGTTCATCAATATATTACATAGTATGATCAGGAAAAACACGCCATGCCAATCGAAGGGAGGCCGGAATGTTCAGGTTTGTTCCGCTGGGGTTGAACTCGAGGTCGGGGAGTCTGCGATGAGGACCGTCAGGCCATGAGGTGGGCGGCGCCCCTCATCCTTCTCCTGGCGGGTCTCGCGGGGCTTCCGGGTCCGGCGGGCGTCCCACCCAGGCTCATCTTCGTGTCTCCAGCAGGCCGGGATTCCTGGTCGGGTCGTCTCCCGGCCCCGAATCGCGACGGTACGGACGGACCCTTCGCCTCCATTCCAAGGGCGCGAGACGCCATCCGGGACCTCAGGGCGGGAAAACCGCTGGCCGAACCGGTGACGGTCCAGATCCGGGGAGGGCAGTACTTCCTGGAGCGACCGATCACCTTCGGCCCGGAGGATTCAGGGACTGAGAAGGAGCCCATCTCCTATGTGGCCTATCCGGGCGAGACCCCGGAGCTCATCGGGGGGCGCCGCCTGACCGGGTACCGATCCACGACACCGGGAGGGGCCCTCATCTTCGACCTGCCGGACCCGGGAACCCGTCCATGGGGGTTCCGCTCCCTCTTCGTCGACGGACGGAGGGAAGTTCGGGCCCGCTATCCCAACGTTGATCCCGCGGATCCCATCCGGAAGGGGTTCCTCTACGCCGGGGCTGATCCCAACCGGGTCTCCTTTGGAGTCACGGTGGGCGGCATCCACAATGCGGGGGATTGGCTGGAGTACCGTCTCAGCGTCCCTGAAGGGGGGGACTACGTTCTCTGGCTGCATTACGGGGCCTTGAACGCACCCTACGGCCTGACCTCCATGGCTGGCCGGTCCTCGGTGGCCGTGGACGGTCGTGGTCCGTTCGCCCTCGCCGACCTGCCGGACACGGGCGGTTGGAGCCCCACGCGGTGGTCCCGGTCGACCACCCTCCATCTGGCGGCCGGAGAGCACCTTCTGCGCTGGCAGAACCAGAAGGGCGGCGGCCTCGCCCTCGATGCCCTGGTTCTCTGTGACGACGCGGCCTGGAGCCCTGTTGGCACCGATCTCGCCCCGCCTGAGCGAGGGCATCTGGTGAGCAGATCCGCGAAGGACTTCGTCCGTTCCCGTGGGCGGCAGATCACCGTGAGCGGAGCTGGAGCGGGACCGAAGGACACCATCTGGTGCGCTCCCGGTGACGTCCATGAGGCCTGGCTTTCCTCCCCCGAGGCAGAGGTGCACATCTTCCAATCCGCGGACTGCCGGGCCTACTCGGAGATCCTTTCCATTCAAGGCTACGATCCGAAGGAACGGCGGCTCCAACTCGGCGGCCCGGAGGCCCGGTCCTCCCTGAATCCGGGAGACCGGTACTTCGTCGAGAACGTGAGGGAGGAACTGGATGCCCCGGGCGAGTGGTACCTGGATTCCCGGGCCGCGACCCTGGCCTACCTGCCCAGGCCCGGTTTCAGCCGCGGGAGCGAAGTGATCATCCCCCGGACGACCCGCCTCCTCCAAGTGGACGGGCGCGGATCGACACGGAACCCCGTGCGGTACCTCCGGTTCAAGGGCCTGACCTTCCGGGACACGGACTGGACCCGGGGCGGGGCGAGCGCGGGCTATGGCGTGGGGGACGATGGCGCGGTCTACCTTCGCAACGCCGAGGCATGCGTGGTGGAGGACTGCCGGTTCCTCAACCTCGGCGCCTATGCCGTGTGCCTGGCCCAGGGGCGCGGCAACACCGTCCGGGGCTGCGACGTGGCCCATGCGGGAGGCGGGGGCGTCCTGCTTCTGGAGAGCGGCGGCGACGTGATCACCGACAACCACCTGCACCATCTCGGCGAGGCCTACAAGCATGTGGGCGGGATCGTCCTGGCGGGCCTGGGCGCTGCCGACAACACCCTCTCCCACAACGTGATCCACGATTCCTCCCGCTACGGGATCTCCCTGAAGGAGCCGGGACGGCACAACGTCATCGAGTTCAATCGCATCCAGAACACAGGCCTGGAGACCTCGGACATGGGGGGCATCGAGGTGACCCAGCACGACCGCGCCTTCCGGAGCGGCAGTGTCATCCGGTACAACCTGGTGGCCGATACCATCGGCTACTCCTCCACCTTCGGCACGCCCACCTACCTGTCCTGGGGGATCTACCTCGATTCCTTCGCAAGCGGCTACGAAGTCTATGGGAACCAGGTGTGCCGAACCTGGAACGGCGGGATCATGCTGCAGGGCGGGCGGGACAACCGGGTCGTGAACAACGTCTTCGTGGACGGCCAGGTGGCCCAGGGGACCCTGGCGAACTTCGACCACCGCTCGGCAGGCCTGCAGGTGATGTCGAACGTCTTCGCCTACTCGGCCCCCGGGGCGATCGCCCTCGACACCGGGGCCCTGGGGCCGGAGGTCATCCGGATCGACCGGAACCTCTACTTCCCACCCCGTGGCGCCCTTCCTACCTTCGGATCGGGCGGGACCATGAGCCTCGCTGAATGGCGGCAGCAGGGGCGGGATGCCTCCTCGATGGTGGCCGATCCGCGTTTCCGGCAGCCAGGAAGGGACGACTACTCCCCCGGCCCCGGGTCTCCAGCCTTCCGACTGGGGTTCAAGGCTCTGCCGCCCGGTCAGGCGGGTCCCAGGATCCGAGGATGCACCTGTCAGATTCGTCCCGCTGGGCGGGTCTTCTGGGGGAAGGGCACGACGGGGGCGCCCTGAAGAGGAACCGGAAGAGCCCAGAAAAATACGCGGGATTGACGTCTCGACGATGGAGGGATCCAATTGGAATCACGAGTCCAGGTCTGCACGGCACCTTATGATCACCGCACCTGATCCACCTTCGACCCATTTAGCAGGGGGCTCAGCCTGAATGGACCCCCTGGATTCAATCCACCTCGGCAAGGAGTAATACATGGGGAAAGTCGTCGTGACGGGTTCGCAGGGCTTCATCGGCCGCAACCTGATCGCCACTCTGTCCACCCTTCCCGACATTCAGATCCTGACATTCGATGTCGAGGATGCCCCGGAATCCCTCGCCGCGCGGTTGGCCCAGGCCGAGTTCGTGTTCCACCTCGCCGGGGTCAACCGGCCCCAGGATCCCGGCGATTTCACGCACGGCAACGTCGACCTCACCCAACGGGTCCTGGACATCCTGCGATCGCTGGGCCGGCCAATCCCGCTGGTGATCAGCTCCTCCACCCAGGCGGCCCTCGGTAATCCCTATGGTGCGAGCAAGAAACACGCGGAGGACCTCGTCCGCGCCTATGGGAAGGAGACCGGCGCGCCGGTGTTCGTCTTCCGCCTTCCCAATGTTTTCGGGAAATGGTCCCGCCCCAACTACAACTCGGTGGTCGCGACCTTCTGCCACAACACGGCCCATGGTCTGCCTCTGGAGGTCCATGATCCGGCCCGGGAACTTCAGCTGGTGCACGTCGATGACGTCGTCGCGGAGTTCATCTCGGCCCTGCAGGGGAAGCTCCATCGAGGGCCGGATGGCGATCCGGCTGTGTCCAGGACCTTCACGATCACCCTCGGGGATCTCGCCGAGCGGATCGGGCGGTTTCCCCAGACCCGTCTGACGCGGGAAGTCCCGGACGTGGAAGATGACCTGACGCGAAGGCTCTACTCGATGTACTTGAGCTACCTTCCCCCGGACCGTTTCGCCTATGCGCTGGACACGAAGCGGGATCCGAGGGGATGGCTCGCCGAAATCCTGCGGGGCCCTGCCCTTGGGCAGATCTTCGTTTCCGTGACCAGGCCCGGGATTGCCCGTGGCAACCACTGGCACCACACCAAGACGGAGAAGTTTCTCGTCGTGAGCGGGGAGGCGGTGATCCGGTTCCGGCAACTCTCCGGGTCCGAGGTGATCGAGTACTCGGTATCGGGAGGGGAACCCCGGGTGGTGGATATCCCGCCTGGATACACCCACAGCATCACCAACACAGGTACCGATGACCTCATCACGCTCTTCTGGGCCAGCGAGCCCTTTGATCCAGGGAGGCCGGACACCTATGCCCTCCAGGTCTGACCATTCTGGACGACCCCTCCAGGCCGAGGGGATCATGCCCCGGGCGCACCGTGGGCCTTAGGAACCTCCTGTCCCGTCAGAAGACGAGGCTCACCCGCAACCGGCAGATTCTCGGTTCGGTGGCGGCACTCTTCGGAGGCAACATCACCTCCTCGCTCCTCGGGGCGATCGGGGGGCTTCTGGTTGCCCGGTTTCTCGGGCCCGATGTAACGGGCCGTTTCCGGGTCTACACGATCCCCCTCATGTACCTCACGTTCCTCCACCTGGGCACATTCGATGGGCTGTGGCGTCAGATTCCCTTCTATACCGCCAAGAACATGCCGGAGAAAGTGGCCTCCCTCGCCGCGGCCGCCGGGGCCTGGAACATCCTGGTTTCGACGCTGGTCTCGGTCGCGTTCCTGATCTGCGCCCTTTTGGCCCTGGTCCGCGGGGATTTCTACGGCGTTGCGGGTTGGCTATCCCAACTGCTCTGCTGTTGGGCCGTCTTCTACGGGGGCTATCTCAGCGCCACGTACCGGACCATCCACCAGTTCGTGGCCCTGGCGAAGATCCAACTCGTCCAGGCGCTCCTCAACTTCGGCCTGGTGCTGATCGTCCCGTTCCTGGGGTTCTTCGGGCTATGCATCCGGGTGGCGGTGCCGTCCATCGCGGGGGTGGGCCTCTTTCACAAGAACCGTCCCTTGAAGATCCGCTACCGGTTCAATCTGAAGGTCCTGATGGAAGTGGTCCGGATCGGACTCCCCTTCAGCTTCTGGGGGAGCCTGTACACCTCTGTCTGGGCCGGCACCGAGAGTGCCCTGATGCTGTCCCTGGGCGGACGTACAGGGCTGGGGCTCTTCGCCGTGGCCTCGGTCATCCGCGAAGGAATGAATGTCCTGCCCCAGTCGGTCTATCACGTCATGACCCCTCGTGTCGTGGAGGCCTATGCGCGAGAGGGGAGCGTGCGCAGTGCCAATGCCCGGTCGCTGCTGGTCACGGCGGGACTGACCGGAACCATGGTCGTTCTCGTCGTGATCTGCACCTACCTGCTCGGGGTCCTGGTTCCGCTGGCGATCCCCAAGTATGTGGATGGGATTCCCCTCATGAAGGTCTCCCTCTGGTTCTCCGTTCTCCAGGCCGCCGCACTGCCGTTCAACACCCTCTTCGCCACCGGGCGCTCCTGGCTGTACGGTCGGGGCGTGATCGTCGGGCTGATCGTGTTCCCGCTCAGCGCCTATCTCCTCCGGCCCGTCGTTGGCGGCATACTGGCCGTGGCGCTGGGATCCCTCATCGGACGGACTGCCAGGACCCTGGTGGCCTATGTGGAACTCGCCGTGCTGAACCATCGAGAGGTGCCATGAACCAGTTGAACCTCGCGCTTGATCAACCCGACGTGCTGGAAAGTCCGGTGTCCTCCGTCCTGCTGCCCATCGCCCTGGGGATGGCCGTCAACCTCCTGTCCCTCGCCATCGGCGACCCCTACCGGATGGCGGCTCTCGGTCTGGTGGCCGCCGTGGTGTCGACCCTCGCCTGGTCCGACCGGCCCATCGCATGGGCCCTCTTCGTGGCCGTCCTGGCGGCGAATCCCGCGAACCCAACCACTCCGATCGCTCTCAATCTCTACTGTGCGGCCGTCTTCTTCGTGTTGATGAGAAGCGCGGGTTTGAAGGCGCTACCGAAGCTGGTCCAGTTCGCTCTCGGCTTCGCCGTGCTGTCCATGATCATCAGCATCCTTACTTCTCATGCATCGCACCGGGCGGTCCCGTCGATCTACTCGACGGACGTCACGCTGCCCCGGCCCTACCTGACCACCTGGGCGGGCGGGGCCTCCATGGATATCGTGCTGACCCAATTCCTCGCCATCATCAACTTCCTGCTCGGCCCCTTCCTGTTCATCCCCCTGGTCTTCTCGAGAATCCAGCGGGACCACGACCCGGAACCCCTGCTGAAGGGCCTCGTGTTCGGCCTGATCATGCCGACCCTCCTGTTGTTCTTGCTGGCCCGGGCATTCGGACGGCCGACCATGGACCCTAATGTCCTGGGCGATGACCTGTTGAATGTCTCGACCTTCCGACTGGGAAAGATCGACATCCAGATGATCCGGACCCAGTCCGGGATCATCCTTGCCGCGCTCATCTGTGCCGCCTTTGCGGTGGCCATCTCCCCGATCCGCCGGGGGACCCGGATCGCTGCGACCGGGTGTCTGATTGCCGCGACCTATCTCATGCTCATCACTGGCAGCGTCGGCAGCAGCCTCGCGGCGATGGCCGGGATGGGCCTGATCCTGGTCCTGGGCAAGCGCCATTTCTCCATCAGACGCTATTTCGTCCTGCTGGTCGTAGGTGCGGGCCTGGCCCTGACCACCTGGACGATGCTGCCCCAGGGCATTCAACAGTATGCCGTCAGCCGGTACGAGGTCCGCATCGGGGGAACAGGCTCCCCCGTGGCGGACCGGGCCTGGCGCTGGAAGAAGTCCCTCGAGTACCTCCGTGAGAATCCCAGCGGCGTCGGCTGGTCCCTCTATATCGAGCCCCTGGGCATCTACCCCCACAACGACTACCTGACCTATGCCATCGCCTACGGTGTCGTCTGCGGGCTTGTCTACCTTCTGTGTCCCGCCGGCCTGCTCTTCTCCTTCTTCACCTTCAAGCCGAAGGGCATGGACCCATCGAGGTTCGCTCTGGCCCTCGCCGGAGCGGGGGTCGCCACCGTCATGCTCATCAATTCCATGTCCGACCACATGACCGCCAATCGGTGGTACTTCAACGTGGTATGGTCCCTGATCTGGTACGCCTTTTTTGCCAGCCGGGCCGCCAAGACCCCCCTGTTGCCCTGACCCCATCGTCGACTGTGAGGAGCGGGATTCCTATGACGGACCTGGCCATCGTCGTCGTGGGTTATGATCGACCGCACTCCCTGTCGAGGTTGCTGGATTCCCTGAATCGCGTGGCCTTCGATGGCCGCCGGGTCCCGCTGATCATCAGCCTCGACCGGTCCGGTAACGAGGCCGTCACCCGGGTGGCGGAATCCTTCACCTGGAACCACGGCGACAAGACCGTGAGGACCTTCCCCCAGCGGCTCGGGCTGAAGCAGCACATCCTGACCTGCGGCGACCTGACCCGGGACTTCGAGAATCTCGTCGTACTCGAGGACGACCTCTACGTCTCGCAGAACCTGTATCGTTTCGCCGTGCAGGCCATCGAGTTCTATCGGGACGATGATCGGGTCGCGGGCATCGCCCTGTACACGCATCTCTGGAATGTGGCCTGCCATCGGCCCTTCCTGCCCCTGGACGACCCCTCCGATGGCTTCTTCATGCAATACGCCTGCTCCTGGGGCCAGATCTGGTCACGGGAGAAGTGGCGCCGGTTCATGGACTGGCATCGCCAACACGACGACGACTTCCATCCGGATCCGGCCATCCCGCCCTATGTGGCGCAGTGGTCCGACCATTCCTGGCTGAAGCACCACATCCGCTACTGCATCGAGACCGGGCGGTTCTTCCTCTACCCGAGGGTGGGTCTGTCCACCAATTTCAGTGACAGGGGCCAGCACAATGCCGGTCAGGAGAACGGCTACCAGATCCCGTTGCAGGAACCGTACGCCAAGGCCTACCGGTTTCCCGCGCTCGACGACTCGCGGGCCGTCTATGATGCCTTCTTCGAGTCCATGACCCTGGGCGAGGCCCTCGGGATCGATCCCGGCGAACTCTGCGTGGACCTCTACGGCCTGAAGGGGAACCGGGAGGGCCGACGGTACTGGCTGACTCTGGAACCTGCGGCGTTCAAGATCCTGAAGTCCTTCGACCTCGCCTTCCGACCCCAGGAGGCGAACATCCTGCACGGCGCCCCCGGGGAGGCCATCAAGCTGTACGACACTTCTGTGCGGTCCGCCTCCCGGGTCCCCTTTCCGGGAGACCTCCGGGATGCGCTGGTGAAGTACGATGTCCGCAACATCTCCTACAAGGACCTCCTGCGGTATTCCCTCCGCTTCCTGGCGATGCGGTTGAAGACCAAGGTGGCGCGGAAGGGGCGACCCGGATGATGGGCAATCTGAAGCAGTTCATGAAATGGTTCAAATTCAACCTCCTCGGGCGCCGGCGCGGGATCCGGATCGGTCGGCGGTGTCAGATCGGATTCAGGAGCGAGCTGGAGGGTGGCAACACGATCCTGGATGGCACGACCTTCAGCGGGCGGCTGGGGTACGGGTCCTACCTCGGGGAGAACTGCCGCATCAATGGATCGGTGGGCCGGTTCTGTTCCATCAGCGCGGAGGTCGCCACCATCCCCGGGCGACATCCGACCTCTGGATTCGTCTCGACTCATCCGGCCTTCTACTCCCTCAAGGGGCAGGCCGGATTCACCTATGCGAAGGCCCAGCTGTTCGAGGAATACGCCTTCGCCGATCCAGAGAACGGGTACGGCGTCGTCGTCGGCCACGATGTGCTCATCAGTTACGGCGTGCGGATCATGGAGGGCGTGACGGTCGGGGACGGGGCCATCCTGGCGGCGGGGTCGCTGGTGAGGACCGACGTCGAACCCTATGCCATCTATGCCGGTGTCCCCGCCCGGAAAATCGGACAGCGCTTCGACGACGACCTGATCCGGCAGCTGATGGAGATCCGGTGGTGGGACCGGAGCCTCGACTGGATCAAGGCGCACGCGCCGCTCTTCCCGGATGCCCAGAACTTCCTGGCCGCCTGCCGAAGGGAGGTTCCATGACGGGGGCGCGGCGGTTGCTGGTCTTCCCCTGCGAACCAGGGAAGGGGGACGGCTACAGCATCGCCGTGTCCGCGGACGTGGCGAGGCTGGCACCCGAGGCCGACGATGTCATCATCTACCGGACCTCCCGACCCTCTCCCCCGCGGGGGAACGCCCGAACCATCGGGACCCCCACGCGCGTCGAGCAGGCCTGGAACATCCTCAAGGGACGGCCGTCGTCCGAGTTCTCGGGAGGCCAGCTCCGGCGATGCCTGGATGGCGTCCAGGGGGAATTCGATGAGATCTTCTCAGGCGAAATCTTCTTCTACCGGGCCCTCCGCCGCCTGTTCCCCACCACTCGGATCCACGTCCGAACGCACAACCTCTTCAGCCTGGTCCGGTGCCGCCAGATGCTGGGTCACCCCCCCACCAACTTCCGGCATGCGCTCAACATGCACCAGTACTCGAAGCTTGAGATGGAGATCCTGGCGGACAGGAACGTCACGATGCTTTTCATTACGGAGGAGGAACTGGCCTTCGCGCGGCTCCTGTCTCCGCACCTCCGCGGCGAGTGCTGGCCGGTGGTCGATCCCGGCCTCGCCGTGTCCGGGACGCTTCGTCCGCCCACGGTGGCGAGGCTGGTCCACTTCGGCAGCTCGGCCGCGGCCCACACGGCCATCGGGCTTCGGGTCCTCTGCCGGACGGTCTTCCCCCGCCTGAGGGCTCGGATGCCCGAAGTGGAGTTCCACCTCTTCGGGCACGGCTCCGAGCGCTACCACGATCCGGCCCGCGGAATCCTGGGGCACGGGCGTTATCCGGGCGAGGGGCTGCCCTTCGACGGGGACGCCCTGTTCTGCATCCCGGACATCCATGGCATGGGGATCAAGCTCAAGGTCGCGGACCTGCTGAAGGCGGGAGTTCCTTTCATCTCGACGCCCCTGGGGATGTCGGGCTACCACCTGTCTCCCCATCCGCACATCCTGGTCCGCGAAATGGACGACTGGGCGGAAGCCATCCAGGCCTACTTCCAGTCGCTGGGGCTGGCGGAACCGTCCGGGCCCCGCCCTGGGGAAGAGGTCAGCTCCCCCGGCGCAGGGTGATCTGGACGATCTCCGGCCGGCAGCGGAACCGGAAGGGGAGCCCGGTGCAGCCCAGTCCCCGGGTGACGAAGAGGCTGTCCCCGTCCTGGTGGTAGAGGCCGTACACGTAGGGGGTCCGCTCCAGGGCCGCGTTGTAGAAGGGACTGAAGTTGACCTGCCCCCCGTGGGTGTGGGCCGCAAGGGTCAGCTCCGCGCCGTCCTGCCTGAACAGGGGCCACTGTTCCGGGCTGTGGCAGAGGCCGATCCGGAATCCCTGGGGCCAGGGCTGGCCCTTCCAACGCGGGGGGTCGGTCATCTTGTCCTCCGCCGGATAGCGCGTGCCGATCAGCACGAGCCGCTGGCCCTGCCGCTCGATCACCAGGTCCTGGTCCAGGAGCATGATCCAGCCGTGGCGGCGCAGGCGGTCGGCCACCTCGTCGGTGTGGGAGTACTCGTCGTGGTTGCCGAAGACACCCACCTTCCCATCCTCCGGATGGAGGAACTGGAAGGCCACGCCAGTCCGCTCGGCCTCCTCCGGGGTGTGGGTCACGAAGTCGCCGGCTCCCACCAGGAGGTCTCCGGGCACCTGCCCGATGGCCCGGGCCCAGCGGCCCATGGTCCGGGTACCCGCATAGGGACCGGCATGGACGTCCCCGAAGAGCACGATCCGGTAGCCGTCGAAGGCCGGTGGGAGGTCAGGGAAGGCCAGGGCCACCTTCGTCAGGACGGGGGGGCCATAGGCCTCTCCCAGGCCCCAGGCATAGCCCCCGAGGATCAGTCCGACGCCAAGGAACCTCACCCACCGCCGCCAGGGCAGCAGCCGGGCCAGCCCCTCGACGCAGATGACGGGGCCCAGGATCAGGTGGATGGTGAGCCAGGTGGCCACCGGCGAGAGGGCCCAGACGCCGGAAACACTTAGGCTTCGGTCATCGCGGGCATACCAGATCATCCAGGCCGCATCCAGGACAAGGAAGAAGAGTGCCGTCGCCCGCTTCCAGGGGCGGGGCAGGAGCGTCCAGCCCAGCGACTGTGTCGCGAGACCCAGCAGGATGAGGATGAAGTGGCTCGACCTCATGCCCCCGCCGGGCATGGCCGAGTTCGGCAGGAAGGGTGGGGATTCACAGGGTGGGGTCTCACCAGGGAGAAGAGATCGTGTTCTTTCCAGGGGGCATCGGGCCGATCAGCTGTTCGCGACGGCCCATCATCCCATGGGGGCGGTCCGGTCTACCGTCCGTTGTTGCATCCAGCCCCATCGACCGGAAAGGACCATCCCATCCATCCTGTCCCCCCCCTCCTGGCCGGGCGATGGTGGGCCCGGGGCCGGGTGCGACTGCCTGCTCCAAGCCGAGGTTTCTCTTCGGGGTCGAATGCCTCGAGGTGGCGTGCGGGCGCCTGCCTGAATCGCCATCCCCAGGGTTCCAAGGGCTTGGCTGCCCTTGGCTCAAGTTGTAATGATCATCATAAAAAATATTACATAAATTGGGGAAATTGCGATTGTTTGATGTATCTTTCTCGTCTGAATCCCCCTTTGTCCGCTCCTGGGAGGCCTCCATGTCCACCCTTCAATGTCGAGTCCCGCATCTTTCGATGCTCTCTGGGATCGCTCCGATCCAGATCGGCTCGGTTCGGACCAGAGGAATCAGGTTCGGGTTCGCCATGGCCGCACTGTTTCTCCTCGCCGCCTGTACTGCGCCCGGCATGAAGCTGAACGTAAAGCCTGGACGGCGCGAGACCACGATGCAGATGGATGGCCTCAACATCAAGCTGCACTCCCTGAGCGCCGAGGTCCTGCGGCCCCAGCGGCCCCGTGAACTCGACCCAACGGCCGCCGAACTGCTCAGCGACAAGATTCCCTCCTACCGCATCGGCCCCCAGGATGTCCTTCTCGTGACCGTCTGGGACCACCCGGAAATCACCTTGCCCCTGGGCCAGTACCGCCAGGACACGGCCTCCGGAATCGTCGTGGATGAGAGTGGGCAGCTCTACTTCCCGCATGTGGGGACATTCAAGGTGGCGGGCCTGACCACCTCGCAAGTCCGGGATGCTCTCACCTCCCGCCTTTCCAAGGTCCTGCAGAACCCCCAGATCGACGTCAAGGTCCTCGCCTATCGCTCACAGAAGGTCTACGTGGGGGGCGAGGTGAAGAACCCCGCCGTCTACAACGTCACTGATGTCCCGTTCACGCTGGCCGAGGCGATCAATCGTGCGGGGGGATTCCTCCCCACCGCGGATGACAGTCGGCTGATCCTCACCCGCGGTGATCATGTCTGGCGCCTGAATTTCCAGGCACTGCTCACTTCGGGAAATCGCATCGGCCAGATCCTGCTGAAAGACGGCGATTCCCTCCAGGTTCCCAACAATCTGGAGAACCCCGTGTACATGATGGGGGAATTGGTGCGGCCCGGCACCCTTCCCATGGTCCACGGCAACCTCTCTCTCGCCCGGGCCATCACAGAGACGGGGGGCATCCAGGGTGCGAGTGCTGATGCCCGTTCCATCTACGTGATCCGGCAGGCCGGCACCGCAAACACTGTGGATGTCTTCCACCTGGATTCACGCAATCCCACGGCCATGGTCCTGGCCGACCGGTTCCCCCTGAATCCCCGAGACATCGTCTACGTGGATGCCGGCACCCTTGTGCGGTTCAGCCGGGTCATGGGCCTGCTGGTACCCACGGTCACGGCTGTAACCTCGACCGCGATCGCAGTGGGTGAGACGGACTATTTCATCAATCGGGTGAAGTGATCCGTTCAGCCGGCTCCCCGGGGGCGTTCCTCCGCCCGCTTCCCTATTCTCCTCAGGCCAATCCCTTGATATCGAATCCCCCAATCCGGTCCATCCTCGTCCTTTGTGAGGCGAACCATTGTCGTGCGCCCATCGCCGAGGGGCTCCTGCGGGCGGCGTTGGGACCGTCCATCCGGGTCACCTCGGCGGGACTGAACGCCCTTGTGGATGCCCCTCCGGACCCCGAGGCCGAGCGGCTCATGAGGGACCAGGGGCATGACATCTCCGCCCACCGCGGACGGCAATTCACCCCGGAAATGGCCCATGGCGCCGATCTCATCCTCGTCATGGATTCTCCGCAAAAGGAGTGGTGCACCCAGCTTGCCCCGAGCGCCCGGGGGCGGGTCTTTCTCTTGGGACACTGGCTGTCCACGCCTCCGCATGAAATCGCAGATCCTTTCTGTCTGGGCCAGGTGGCCTTCCGGCGGGTCTTTGAGGACATCCACCATTCCGTGTCGGCCTGGGCGCCGCATCTCATCTCTGAGCAAAGGCTGGCATGACTTCCTCGCTTCCCCCCTCCCTGCGTCCCGACCAACTGGGCGCCACCGGCACCTTCTCGAGACCGAAAGGAGGCTTCGACGACTCGCGTGAGATCGACCTCCGAGACTGGTTGATGAACCTCTGGGGGGGGCGCTACCTCCTCCTGGGCAGCATGCTGGCCCTCCTTGCCTTGGGTGTGTTCTACATCTGGTGGACCACCCCGATCTATCAGGCCGAGGCTCTCCTTCAGATCGTGCCTCCCAAGACGATGCGGGATTCCGATGCCGCCTACACCCGCATGGAGAACCTGTTCTCTGCCCCTTCCGACGCCACCACGGAAATTGAGATCATCGGCAGCAACCTCGTGCTCGGGCGCACCGTCGAATCCCTCAACCTGGACCTCGTGGCAAAGCCGATCCTGCTTCCGTTCATCGGGGAAGCCCTGATGCGAGGCAAGGCGGATGCGCCCCGGATCGAAGTGGACACGTTCCAGGTTCCGGATTCCATGCGGGGACTCGCCTTCCAGATCGTCGCCCTCCCCAATGGGGCCTTCGCCTGGAAGACGCCCCTCGAACCTCCCGCCATGGGAGGGAAACCCGGTGCGACCTACCCGAAGAACCAGGTGATGGCCGTGGGGTCGACCGGGAAACTCGTCGAGGCCACCTATGGCGGGGAGACACTGAAGCTGCAGATCGGGCAGCTGGCAGCCAAGACCGGCCAGGAGTTCCTCCTCGTCCGCAGACCTCTTCTGGACGCCATCACCGACGTTCGGAACGACCTGGAGGCCGCCGAGAAAGGCACGACTCAGACGAACAAGTCCACGAACCTGCTTGCCCTCACCTTCCGCTACCCCAACCCAACCAAGGCGGCGGAGATCCTGAACGACATCATGAACCAGTACATCCGCCAGAACATCCAGCGGAAGAGCGGAGAGATCTCCCGCACTCTGGAGCTGCTTCAGCAGCAACTCCCCGATGTTCATGCGAGGCTCGAATTGGCCGAGAACCAGTTGAACCGGTTCCGGGCCCGAACGGGTTCGGTGGACATTCCGAGAGAGGCCGACCTGGCCCTGCAACAGGGCTCGAGCCTGGCTGCCCAGGTCACCGCCCTGAAGCAGAAGAAAGAGGAGTTGCTGCGGATCTACCAGGAGAATTCGGACGTCGTGTCGACCCTGAACGCCCAGATCGCCAAGCTGGAGAGTGAATCCGCCTCGGTGAACCAGAAGGTCCGCTCCCTGCCGCTCAACCAGCAGGAACTGGTGCGGCTCTCCCGGGATGTCCAGGTGAACACGGAACTCTACACGGCGCTGCTGAACAACATCCAGCAGCTCCAGATCACCCGGGCCGGAGAAGTGAACAACACTCGGGTGGTCGACTCCGCCCTGCCGGGGCTGAAACCGATCAAGCCCAAGAAGGAGATGCTGCTGGCCGTATTCCTGGTCGTTGGACTGTTCGTCGGGGCGGGGCTGGTCATGCTGCGCCAGTCCCTCCAGCAGGGGATTGAGGACCACCGGATCATTGAGACCAAACTTGGACTCCCGGTGTTCGTGACGATACCCCACAGCAAAGCCCAGGAGGAGCACTACAAGGCCATTCGCGAGAACCGTTCAGGCCGGCATCTCCTGGCCCTTCACAACCCCGAGGACCTTGCCACGGAGAGCCTGCGCAGCCTGCGGACCATGCTCAACTTCACCATGGGGAATACCCCCAACCGGGCCATCATGATCACCGGGCCCTCTCCCAAGGTCGGGAAATCCTTCTTGAGTAGTAATTTTTCAGTGATTCTCGCGCAAACAGGGGCCCAAGTGCTGGTGGTGGACGCCGATATGCGCAAGGGTAATTTGCACAAGTATTTCGGACTGGGAAACCGACTGGGCGGCCTATCGGAAGTCATCGCCGGACTGTCGACGTGGAAGTCTGCGATCCACAAGACGGAGGTCCCTGGCCTTCACATGATGAGCTCCGGGGAGATCCCCAAGAACCCGACTGAACTGCTGATGTCTCCCGGCTTCTCCACCTTCCTCGCGGAGGTGTCGGAGGAGTACGACTTCGTCATTATTGATGCCCCCCCTCTGCTTCCAGTCACCGACGCCACGATCATCGGCTCCAAGGTCGGCACCGTCCTCCTTGTGGCCAAATCTGGGCAGCATACGCTTGATGAACTCCGTGCCTGCCAGAGCCGCATTTCGTCCGCAGGAGTTCCCCTGAAGGGCTGTGTCTTCAACGATCTCATCCCGATCGGACTGGGCTACTACGATCAGCATTACCGCTATGCCTACCACTACAAATACGGCCGAGCCGATAACGCTTGATTGAGGGGTGCCCCTTCCAGGGGGTTGCACCGCTTGCCGGAGTGGCGCCAGCGGCTGCCGTTGACCGCGCGCCTGAATTCCAGGCGTTCCGGGTTCCTTCCCGCATGCCCCCACTCGCCGGTCCGCCTCCTGGGCCCTTCCGGAAGGCAGACCCAGGAGGGGCAGGCGGTCTTCGGTTCCGTTCCAGGACCCGGGTCTGGCTTCCCGGGAAACCCGATTCAGGCGCCAGGTCGGGATGGCTGACGGTGCCTCAGGAAGTGGAAGACGGTCAGATCGACGGAGGGCTGGATGATGGCCAGCCAGATGGCGCCGTAGACGAAGGACAGGACCACCTTGACCCAGTTGGGGTAGGCCGGGATGCTGCCCTGGTAAATCCAAACAGGAAGGATGGAAAGTGAAATGCAGGAAATAAAGGTGATGTAGAACGTGGTGCGGAAGGTCTGCTTGCTGACCCCCAGCAGTTTTTCGCAGTCAGCGAGGTCCTGGTTCCGGCTGACCTGGAAATAGGCCTGATAGGCGGCCAGGATGGTGTGGCCCGAGCTTTCCGCGATCCGGCCCTGCAGGTTGTGGAAGCGGGAGAGTTCCAAGGGGCTGAGGAACTGGATGGCGGTCCCCTCCATGTCACTCCGGATCACAGTGCCCTCGGTCACGATGCGCTTGATCCCTTCACCGCCGGGCGCTGGAATGTCCAATCGAAGCTTCCTCCCCACGGGAAGGGGAGAGGCCGCCTTCAGCAAGACCCCACCCATCCCGAGGTTGATGGCCATGGCATAGGCCACCATCCGCCCCATGGAGACCACCTTGACCTTTTGGCCGAACGGGATGCGCTCGAAGGTTCGCTGATCTGTGGATGTGATCATGGCTCATTCCTACGGATTGATGATAAGTCTCCCGTGGACATTTGCAAGGAATGGTATAAAATTGGTTTGATCAAGGCCCACCCCTTCCGCATTGAACGGCCATCTCGTCGCACAAGGGGCTCCCATGCATGCTGGGAGTATTCAAGTCCGCCTTCTGGGCATCCTGGTTATCGGGGTGATCTCTTCCCTGATTGCCTGTAGTGGTGGAAGCGCTGCCTCCCAGCCCGCCCCATCGTCGAATGCTCTGGGGGCCATCGGATTGACCCTGACCCCGAGCGCCACCAGCATCAGTCTGGGGGGCGCAGTTCCCCTCACTGCCACGGTTTCTGGGACCACCAACACGACAGTGTCCTGGAGCGTGGATGGGATCTCGGACGGGAATGCCACCGTGGGCACCATCACCGGAACCGGCACCACCGTCACCTACACGGCTCCCAATTCCGGCGGCGCCCATACCGTCACGGTGACGAGCGCGGCTGATTCCACCAAGAACGCGGCTGCCGTCATCACGGTCCAAGCCGGAGTCGTGGTGGCCTTGAAACCGGGGGACTCGGCCATCGCCAGCGCGGGCACTCTGTCATTGACGGCGACGGTGACGGGTTCCGCCACGACCTCCGTCACCTGGTCCGTGGACGGTGTTGTCGGCGGGAATGCCACCGTGGGCACCCTCACCGGAACCGGGTCCACGGTCAGCTACACCGCTCCCCTGGCCGCGGGCACCCACACCATCACAGCGACGAGCACGGCAGACACCACCAAGAGCGCTTCGTCGACCATCACGGTCCAGACGACGGCAGCGGTGACCGGGGTGATCGTGGCTCCGAACGGGGTCCTGGGGAATCCAGGGACCCTGGCGGCGCCCACGACCCTGGAAGGGGCC
>Ga0079306_1000462_pt1 | contig 37508 bp, 30 predicted proteins | sample Methanotroph_Enr_FD_79181 | JGI IMG/M metagenome (GOLD analysis project Ga0079306, IMG submission 79181) | Enriched soil microbial communities from Old Woman Creek wetland in Ohio, USA - Methanotroph_Enrichment_5 | ecosystem: Environmental > Terrestrial > Soil > Wetlands | place: USA: Ohio... | reverse complement strand
TCGATATTGTCGAGCGCGATGACGAGACCCTGGAGGATGTGAGCGCGCTCTTGGGCCTTGCGGAGCTCGTATTGAGTCCTTCGAGTGATGACGTCTTTCTGGTGCTCGATGTAGTAGTGCAGCATCTCCTTGAGGCCGAGCGTCCTCGGCACGCCGTCGACGAGCGACAGCATGATGACTCCGAAGCCCTGCTGGAGCTGCGTGTGCTTGAACAACTTGTTCAAGACGACCTGCGGGATGCCGGCGTTCGTCTTGAGCTCGATGACGACCCGCATGCCCTTGCGGTCGGACTCGTCGCGCAGGTCGCTGATCTCCGTGAGCTTCTTCTCGCGGACAAGGTCGGCGATCTTCGAGACAAGCTTCGACTTGTTCACCTGGTACGGGATCTCAGTGATGATGATTCGCGTGCGGCCGGTCGAGGTCTGCTCGATGTGGGCCTTGCCGCGGACGGTGAGTGATCCTCGCCCTGTTTCGTATGCCGAGCGGATCCCGTCTCGGCCCATGATGATGCCGCCAGTCGGGAAGTCAGGCCCGGGCATCTTCGTCATCAGCTCTTCGACGGTGGCCTCGGGGTTGTCTATGAGCATCGTCGTCGCGTCGATGACCTCGCCGAGGTTGTGCGGCGGGATGTTGGTGGCCATGCCGACCGCGATACCGGCCGATCCGTTGACCAGCAGATTCGGGAAGCGGCTCGGGAGCACGAGCGGTTCTTGGAGCGACTCGTCGTAGTTCGGCCCGAAGTCGACGGTCTCCTTGTCGAGATCGCGAAGAAGCTCCATGGCGAGTCGCTGCAGCCGCGACTCCGTGTAACGCATGGCAGCCGCTGAGTCACCGTCGACGGAACCGAAGTTGCCGTGGCCGTCGACGAGCGGTGCACGCATCGCGAACGGCTGCGCCAGGCGCACCATCGTCTGATAGACCGCGACGTCGCCGTGCGGGTGGTACTTGCCGATGACTTCGCCAACGGTCCACGCGGACTTCTTGTAGGCCCGCGTCGGCGTGAGGCCGGACTCGTTCATGGCGTAGAGAATTCGCCGGTGAACCGGCTTGAGGCCGTCGCGAACATCCGGGAGCGCTCGAGAGACGATGACGCTCATTGAGTACTCGAGGAAGGACTTCCTGATCTCTCGCGCGATCTCGATCGGCAGCGTGGTCGTTCCGCTATCGTCGATCGTCCCGTTCTCGTCTGCCACTTAGAGCACTCCTTGCTGTCGCAATGACTTGACCACCAGCCACACCCCTGCACCGAAGAACCCCAGCCCGGGAACCAAGAGCCCCATCACCAAGAAGGTTCCGGTTGCCCCCGGCTCCTTCGGCGTGAGGAGGGCAACAACGCCCCACGTCGACACGCCGAGCCCGATGACGGCTAGAGCTATCCCGGTGACAATCGTGACCTTCCAGTACGCCTCATCCACGCGAGGCTCTTCCGCTCTCAGCCCGGTCAGGAGCACCTCGATGTGCTCGTCGCTCAACTTCCTCGCCTCCGGGCCCACCGCCTCTTCCGAGACGGCGGCTTCCGGCGGCGCGATCTCGGCCTGCTCCGCTACCGCGTCCACCGCTTCTTCCGATGCGGCCTCGGGCTCGGGTTCGACTGGAACAACCGGTTCTTGCGCCTTCTTCGTCCGTGCCAATTCTTCGAACTGTTCGCGCTCCCACGGCGGAGGCTCGAACTTTGGCGGTTCGCGCCGCTGGCCAGGCGGGAAGTGGATGTCCGTGTCACTCACGCGAACGCACCTCCCGCTTCCGTTTCACTCGCCGGCCCTAGATATCCAGGAACCGCACGTCTTTCGCGTGCCGTTGGATGAAGTCCCTGCGCGGCTCTACGAGGTCGCCCATGAGATCGGTGACGGCCTTTTCCGCGGCTAGCGCGTCATCGACCGAGACCTGCAGCAGCGTTCGAGTCGAAGGCTCCATCGTGGTCTCCCAGAGCTGCTGGGGGTTCATCTCACCCAGGCCTTTGTAGCGCTGGAGCGAGAACTTGGCCCCCTCGGCAAGCTTGCCGAGGGCCTCCTGGAGCTGGGCGTCGTTGTACGCGTATGAGTTCTTCTTCCCGACGCTGATCTTGTAGAGGGGCGGCTGCGCGATGTAGATGTAGCCTTCCTCGATCATCTGCGGCATGAAGCGGTAGAAGAACGTGAGGATCAGGCACCGGATATGGGCGCCGTCGACGTCGGCGTCCGTCATGATGATCACCTTGTGGTAGCGCGCCGTCGTGATGTCGAAGTCTTCGCCCACGTTAGCGCCTATCGCTGTGATCATGTTCTGGATCTCTTCGCTGGCAAGGGCGCGGTTCAGACCGGCTCGCTCGACATTGAGGATCTTGCCGCGCAGCGGGAGAATCGCCTGGAAGCTTCGATCTCGCGCCTGCTTGGCCGAGCCACCCGCCGAGTCGCCCTCGACGAGGTAGATCTCGCACAGCGCCGCATCCTTGATCGAGCAGTCGGCGAGCTTGCCGGGCAGCGTCGAGGATTCCAGCAAGCCCTTGCGGCGCGTGAGTTCACGGGCCTTGCGGGCAGCAGCTCTCGCCTTGGCCGCCTGGGCAGACTTCGTCACGATCGCGCGAGCCGGCTTCGGGTGCTCCTCGAGGTACTCCGCGAGGCCCTGCGTGACAATCGACTGCACGAGACCGCGCATCTCCGTGTTGCCGAGCTTGGTCTTCGTCTGGCCTTCGAACTGCGGGTCGCGCAGCTTGACCGAGATGATTGCGGCGAGCCCTTCTCGGATGTCCTCACCGGAGAGGTTCTCTTCCTTCTCCTTGAGAATGCCCTGACGACGAGCGTACTCGTTGATCGTCCTGGTCAGAGCGTTCTTGAATCCGTCGAGGTGCGTGCCGCCCTCATGGGTGTTGATGTTGTTGGCGAAGGCGAGCACTGAATCCGAGTAGCTCGTGTTCCACTGCAAGGCAACCTCGACGGATCCTTCGGGGCCCTCCGCCTCGAAGTAGATCGGCTTGCTGTGGATTGTCTCTTTGTTCTCGTTGATGTACTTCACGAAGTCGACGATACCGCCGGCGTACTTGAACTCCTCGACCCGGGGCTCGAGTTCCCGTTCGTCCGTGAGCGTGATAGCCATGTTCTTGTTCAAGAAGGCGGTCTCGCGGAAGCGGGTCGCGAGCGTGTCGTAGTCGAAGACGATGGTCTCGAAGATTTTGTCGTCGGGCCAGAAGGTGATCTTGGTCCCGGTTCCCTTGGCCTTGCCCGAGTGCGCAAGAGGCGCCATCGGCTTGCCGTGGTCGTAGGACTGCGTCCACGTCGTACCGTCGCGCTTGACCTCGACATCGAGTCTCGTCGAGAGCGCGTTGACGACCGACGCGCCGACGCCGTGCAGACCACCCGACACCTTGTAGCCCTCGCCGCCGAACTTGCCGCCGGCGTGCAGCACAGTCAAGACGACTTCGACCGTGGGTTTCTTGAGTTTGGGATGCTTGTCGACGGGAATACCGCGGCCGTTGTCCGTCACGCTAAGCGAGTTATCTGCGTGGATGACGACTTCTGCGTGCGTGCAGTATCCGGCGAGCGCCTCGTCGACCGCGTTGTCGACGATTTCGTAGACGAGGTGATGTAGTCCCCTCGGCCCCGTGGAGCCGATATACATGCCCGGGCGCTTCCGTACCGCTTCCAAGCCCTCGAGTACCTGGATGTCTTTCCCCGAGTAGCTCGCTTCTTTGGCCACGCGTGCTCCTTCTTTGGTGTAGAGAACATGACAAGCGAGACCGCCTAACGGCGGCCACGATATGTAGTGGTTACGACCCCTATGGTACCACAACAAGTAGGGTGAAAGGCCTGAGAACGGGCCTCAGGAGCCTTCTCGCGGCTCCTCGCGGCCGTTCTGGGCGGCGATACCCTTTTTCCACTCGAGATCGCGGATTGTGGCCCGTATGACCGCCTGCCTCAATTCCGCATCGGGGATGCTGGCGGCTGACGCCTCTACCTGCGCCCGTTCCGTCCCGGTCAGGGCGACGGGCTCAACATCGTCCTCGCGATAGAACTCCTCGGTGGCCTGTTCTTCCGCCTGCAGCCGGCGCTCGTCGGCGACCTTCCGAGACACATTGAACGTCACCTTCTTGACCATTTCCTTGCCAAGTTTCGCGTTCATCTCCGAGCGGTACCGCTCGGAGAGCGCTGAGAGATCGTTTGCCCGAGCATGGGAGTCCACGTACACGACCATCGCTCCGTCGCGAAGGTGGACACCGGTGGTGTGCGCGGCCACGAGCGGCCCGGCAATCTCCTCCCACAACAGATCCACACGCGCCGAAGTACCGGCGCCCGACGACTTGCGGTCGAGCCTCGAGAGCAGTCCGCCGAGCGCGTTCGTGAGGTCAGTCGACCTGCCTTGGCGCCGCGTCATGGTATGTGTATCACTTTGGCTCGCCTGATCATGTCTCCCTCGAAGTAGCCGAGATTCGTAGTTGTCACAAACGTCTGAGCGGCCCCTCCCACAAAAGAGGCAAGGGCGTGGCGCCTGCGCTCGTCCAGCTCAGACATCACGTCATCAAGAAGCAGAACCGGCGGCTGCCCGGCAATCTCCGAGATGACCGACACCTCCGCCAGCTTCCACGCGAGGGCGATCGTCCGCGTCTGGCCCTGCGACCCGAAGGACCTCGCGTCGCGCCCCCCTATGAGGAAGGCCACTTCGTCCCTATGCGGGCCTACCAGGGTCAGCCCGCGCGCCCGTTCTTCCGAAGCCCGCTGCCCGAGGGCGTGGGCCATCAGCTCCACGGGATCTCCGTGGGAGAGCTCCCCTCCTCTGTCCCAGGACGGGATGTACTCGGCCGAGAGGGTCTCGCCCGGAGAGAGTGTCTCGTAGACGTCTGACAACTTCACGACTATCCGGTCGAACAGTCGCCTCCGGTGCCCGCAGAAGGACGCCCCGTGAGCGATGAGCCGTTCGGTCAGCGCGTCGAGTACCCCCTCGTCGCTCCCTGGGTCCTTGAGAAGCGCGTTCCTCTGTCTGAGGACCCGCTCGTATTCCATCCTGGCGGCCAGATACGCAGGGGAGAGCTGGTCTCCGACATCATCGATCGCGGCACGCCTCTTGTCGGCGGAGTCTTTCACCATCCGGAGGTCATCAGGGGTGAATACAACACACGGAATGATGCCGGCGACCTCGGCTATCCTCCGTTTCGCCTTGCCGTTGACCCGGTAGGAGCGGCGTCCGTCGCTACTGACCGTCAGGTCGGTACTGAAGGCTCGACCGTCACCTCCGGCCTGCAGAGAGACTTGGCACTCTGCGCTCCCCCACCGCACGAGCTCGCTCCACTGCGGTCTTCGAAACGAATTCCCCGCAGTGACAAGCTCGATGGCCTCGATTGCGTTCGTTTTGCCGACCGCGTTTTCCCCGACGAGGACAGTCAGATGGCGATCGGGCTCGATCTCGAACAGCTCGTAGCTCCTGAAGTTGCGCAGGGTCAGTCGTGTTACTACCAGCCCCATGTTCTCTATCCGAGACGGACAGGCATGAGAAGGTAGAGGAACCCGTCGTCTCCAACCGTCTTGAGCAGACCTGGCTTCAGCGCGTTTTGGACTTCCAGTCGGACATCCTCCGTGTTTGCGGACGTCAGACCGTCCATGAGGAAGCCGTGATTGAAAGCTATCTCCACATCCTTGCCGTCAGCCTTGACCATGAGGTCCTCAGACGCGTCTCCAACGTCTTGAGTGGTGGCCGAGAGCGACAGCGTCTGATCCTCAACATTGACCGCGATCCTGAGCGGCGTGTTGTGGAGCGCCATGAGCGACACTCGCTTGACGGCAGCCGTAAGCTCCTCGCCGGACACCACGGCCGTCGTCTCCGGCTCCTTGGGAATCAGCTGCTTGTAGTTCGGGAAGGATCCTTCGATCCTGCGTGTGACGAATACTGTGGTCCCAAACTCGAAGACAACCTGGTTCTCGCTTACGCCGAGGACTACCTCGTCAGCGTCGCCGGAGAGCCTGGTGACTTCCTCCAAGGCCTTACCGGGAATGACAACTTCCACGTCTTCGCCGGCCACCTTTTCTAGGACCACTTCTCGCACCGCCAGCCGATATGAATCCGTGGCAACCATTCGAACGGTCGGACCCTCTATCACCAGGAGGATGCCTGTCAGGACCGCTCTGGTCTCATCTCGGCTCACGGCTCTTGATACCTGCTTGACCATGCTGGACATGGTTGAAGCAGGCAGCGATATCGACTTGTCGACCGCCACTTCCGGGAACTTCGGAAAGTCCGCCGGGTTAAGAGTCCTGACCGTGAACGCAGAATGCTGGCATCGCACATGAGCCGTGTCGCCGTCTACCTCGATCGTGACGGCCGCTTCCGGGAGATTCCTCACGATATCGGAGAGCAGCTTGCCCGGCAGAACACTCTGCCCTTCTTTCTCGATAAGAGCGGGCGCCGAGCTGCGGATGGAAATCTCGAGATCTGTTGACTGCATTTGGATCTCTGAGCCTGAGGCTGAGAAGAGGATTCCGGAAAGGATCGGGAGGGTCGATCGTGCCGACATGCCCTTGGTGACAATGGACAGCGCGTCAAGCAGTTCGCTCCGGGCGATGCTGACCTTCATGTATTGATCCTTTCTTCTTTGAAACGTAGTAGTAAAGGTAATAAGGGCTGTGGGTATGTGGATACTCGCCGTTTCTGCAGGTGGTACTCGGCGTCTCTATTCTTTTGTCCCTGTGGAAGATGAGCTGTGTCTGTCCACTCTCTCCCCAGGCTAGCTCTTCGTCCAGTGGTTGGCCGAAGTTGTACGCAGCTTATCCCGAGGTTATCCGCACACTTTTCAACAGGCAGAGCATTCCTGATACGCGTCAGTTCTTCTGTTTGATCGAATTCGTGAGCTGCTGGACCTGGTTGTACACCTCACGCTGTTCACTCATGAGCTTCTGGATCTTCGCGGTTGCGTGCATGACGGTCGTGTGGTCCCTACCTCCGAACTCGTCCCCAATCTTCGGTAACGACAGATCGGTCAGCTCTCGAGAGAGGTACATCGCGATCTGGCGAGGATAGACGATCGACTGTGACCGCTTGCTCCCCACGAGGTCGCCGTGGGAGATGCCAAAGAACCGACAGGCCTCGCGCTGGATTGATGATATCGATATAGGCCTCATAGAGTGCTCAGGGAAGACGGTGAGGAGCACTTCCTTCGCCATATCGAGGTCCACGACAGAACGCTTGGACAGATGGAGCCAAGCGCCGATTCTCGTCATCGCTCCTTCCATCTCGCGGATGTTGGGAGTCGTGATGTCGGCTACGTATGAGAGAACATCCGGCTCGATAGGCATCCCCTCGTTCTCGACGTACTGCCGGAGGATAGCGAGACGAGTCTCGTAGTTTGGGGGCTGGATATCGGCTTGAAGCCCGCTGGCGAACCGCGAACGGTAGCGCTCCTCCATGTTGATATCTTTCGGCGGCCGGTCCGAAGCGAGGACGACTGCTTTGCCATGGCGCTGGAGCTCGTTGAAGGTGTGGAAGAACTGCTCCTGGATACCTTCCTTCTTCTCCAGGAACTGGATGTCGTCGATCAGGAGCACGTCGACGGAGCGGTACTTCTGACGGAACCGGTCGGTCGTCTTGGGTCCGAGAGAGTCTATGTAGTCGTTGGTGAACTGCTCGGACGTGACGTATATGACCTTCTTGTGTGGGAAGTTGTGCGTCACGTAATGGCCCACCGCGTGCAGCAGGTGGGTCTTTCCGAGTCCGGGACCCCCCCAGATGAAGAGCGGGTTGTATTTCAGGCCGGGTTGCTCGGCGACAGCAAGCGCCGCAGTCCGGGCGAAGGCATTGGAGTCTCCCACGACGAACGAGTCGAAGGTGTATTTGGGGTCGAACTCCCCCCTCTCGGACGAAGAGTCGACAACGTCAATGCGGGCCGGCTCGGCCTCCAGAGCCTGGGCCGTCTCGTCCGGGGCGTCGGGAGGGGCCACAGAGCCGTCAACGACGATGCGCACGGTGAGGTCGTGGCCGACGACCTGCGAGAGTGCGGCGCTGAGGCGCTGCGTGTACCTGTCCTCCAACCAGGCGCGCGCGAAGTCATTCTGAACTCCGACGGTGAAGATCCCCGCGTCGTTCAGGCCGAGCGCCTCGGTGTGCTCGAACCAGGTCTTGAAGCTTGGCTCGTTGAGTTCTTCACGGACTATCTCGAGGACGTCTGTCCAGATGGACGTGATGTCGGGCATGGGTATCCTTCTACGCGTTCAGCGGTCGGTACTAGCGGGTGACGAGATGGTCGAAGCACACGAGACCTTCGTCAGTGAGCGTGCGCTTGCCTCCGTCGGAGCAGATCAGGCCCATGTCTTCGAGCGAGGCCAGATCGCGATAGGCCGTCGACACGCCGACCCCGAGTTCCTTGGCAACGAGACTTGGGCCGGCGGAGCCGGACTCCATCACAAGTGCGAGCACGTGCTTCTGGCGGGTCGACAGCCGTGGTTTGCTGGCCGATGACGGCAAGGGGAACGATTCCTGGGTGGTACCGTCGGAGGCAAAAGACTCCGTGAGGCCAGACGGGGTGGGGCCATTCTCGAAGCCAGGTCTGCCGGCACCGTGTGTGTCCGACGCGCGGGCCCTGAGGGTGACCACCGACCCGCTGCCAAGGTTGTCCTCGATCAAGAGCGAACCACCCGAGTACGACAGGTAGTCCCTGACGATTGGAAGTCCAGAGCCAACACCGCGGATGTAGCGCTTCATGTCGCCCTTCGCCGTGGTGAAGCCCGGAAGTACGGCTCGCTCCTTGTCGGCGATTCCCGGACCCTGGTCGGCGAAGCGGATGGTCATGCCACCATCCATGATCGAAACGACTGGATCCGCGAAGTCCGCGTGAATGAAGTTCTCGCTGACCTCACGAATAGCGGTGTACGGTACGGTGCCACCTTGCTCGCGAGCCAGCTCGTAGACCCTGGTGGTGAGGTTCTCGATGTACTCCGGAACCGGAGCGGGTGCCACATCCTCGACGCGAGGAGCGGCGCCGGGAGCGTCGTACACTGCAACGCGCGCGCGCATTCCTATATAGGTGTGTTCCGAAGAGTGCGGCCGAGACGCGGTGTCGATCTCGGAATCCAGGACTGACGCACGCGCCTCACCCATCGAGTAGAACGACTTCATGCCCCCATGCCTTCCACTGACTCCCGGCCGTCCACGTGTTTGTCCACACGCTGCGCGACCCCATGCCCCGCCAAAATCCCAGCTCAGCGCCGTATCTACCGTTTCGCTTTCCGGTGGTCCCCAGAAGGGCACCGCAATTGACCTGCGGTTTTCCGCCTTGTCCACAGACCTTTCCACACTTGTGGAAAGCATTGCGGCAAGAAAACCCTTCGCGGTGCCAAATTCCCTGTTCCGAGAGCGCGTTCGCAGGGAAACCGCCCCTCAATGATGTGGAAAGCTGCAACCCCAGGCCATCACGACTGTGGAAAGCTGATTGCGGACGCGATCGAGTACTTTCGCGGGCCGACAGCCGGTTGATCGCGGGAAGAGCCAAAATGAGCTCTGAGGCGACGAACGGTCGATATTCCTCACCAAGCGGTGTGTTTCAAGGTCGAGAAGCGAGTTATACACAGGTTCTCGTGAGGGGGCGATGATAGCAAAGCCGCCAGGGGGCAACAACGCGAGCGCGTTGGTTATCCACAGGTTCCACAAGCGTAAGTCCTGCGTTTTCCACAGTATCCACAGATTGTCGTCTATTTTTCTTGCCAGGCGCGCTCACGCTCCACAGACTGCGCGAGCACGAGTATCCGGAACGAGGCGGCGCTCGTCGCGGACGCGGCGGCTCGCGTGCGGGCGGGTGGGCAGTGCTGGGTGGCCGCGAGAGGTTCGTCCACATTGACACTGCGGAAAGACCCCGCATATAATCGTCGGGCTTTGCCCCAGAACCAGAGGGGCGCTTCGAGGAGGAAACGTGAAAAGGACTTACCAGCCGAATGTCCGGAAGCGTGCGAAGACGCACGGCTTCCGCGCCCGTATGGCAACCCGCGGTGGTCGAGCTGTGCTCGCCGCTCGTCGTCGCAAGGGGCGCAAGGTTCTGAGCGCCTAGCTCTCGATCGGTGAGAGAAGGCCTTCCGACGGGACGTGGTCGCATGAGCACGATCAAGTCTACGCGGGAGATTGACACGGTCTTTCGCAGCGCGAGTCGCTTCGCGCACCCGCTCGTCATAGCGCTCGTTATGAGCACACCAGAAGGGCGCGGCCAAGAAGGCCGCGTCGCTTTTGTTGCTGGAAGAAAGCTCGGCGGAGCTGTACTGCGCAATCGCTGCAAGAGGGTGTTGCGCGAGGCGGTCCGGCGCCGCGGCCATGCGTGGGGCGGGCGTGATGTGGTGCTAATCGCCCGTCTCGGCACCGCCACGGCCTCCCCCGCCGCCCTCGACGGAGCGTTGTCGACCGTGCTCGCGAAGGCTGGAATCGGCCAATGAGCAGGATTCTCAGCGTGATTCTAGGAATTCCTCGGCAGATCGCCGCACTTCTCATCCGCTTCTACCAGCGGTTCATCTCACCGGGCCTACCCAACTCATGCAGGTTCACGCCGAGTTGCTCCGCGTATGCGCTAACATCAATCGAACGGTACGGACTCATTAAGGGTGGATGGCTCGCCGCCAAGCGAATCGGGCGCTGCCATCCTTGGAATCCAGGCGGATACGACCCCGTCCCCTAGGGGGCGGCACATATACGAACTCAGGAGGACTCCCCGTGGGTGATGTGTGGGCTAATTTCCAACAGGTGATCTTCAGCGCGCTTCTCTATCTGCAGCAGAGCATTACCCACGACTGGGGCATGGCGATCATTCTCCTGACTCTGCTCATCCGCGTCCTCCTGCTCCCACTCACGTGGAAGCAGACGAAGTCCATGGTCGAGATGCAGCGGATCCAGCCGCAAATCAAGGCCCTGAACGAGAAGTACAAGGACGACAAAGAGAAGCTCCAGGAGGAGACGCTCAAGTTCTACTCCGAGAACAAGGTGAACCCGCTTGGCGGCTGCCTCCCCTTGCTCCTCCAGATGCCCATCTTGTTCGCGCTGTACAGCGTTCTCGGACCCGGCAAGGCCGGTCACCCCGGCCTCATGATGGCGCACCTGCAGAGCACCGGGCAGATTGGTAGGTTCTTCCAGCTGATTCCGGATCTCTCAATGACCCCCAAGGCGGTCTGGGCGACGCACAACTACGTCATGTTCGTCCCCTACGTCTTGCTCGTCCTTCTCTTCGCCGTGAGCATCTGGCTTCCGCAGGCGCTCATGCCCGGCGACAAGCAGCAGAAGATGATCGGCGGCTACATGGCGATCATGATGCTGTACTTCGGCTGGGTCAGCCCCGCCGGCGTGTTGCTCTACTGGGACGTGTCGTCAATCTGGGGCGTCGTGCAGCAGCAGATCACGATGTCCATAACCAACAAGCAGATTGCGGAGGGCAAAGACCCGGTGGTTGCGAAAGCGATCGCAGTGGCCGAGGAGGCCGGCATCTCCGACAAGGTGGAAGCCAAGAAGCCGTCCAACAAGAGCGGCAAGAAGTCGAAGAAGAACTAGACACCCCGCGCCCATGGGCGCTGTGCAAAAGGAGCGTGTCTCAATGGATCGTGAGTGCATCAAGGAGGCGCCGACCGTCGCGGAGGCTGTCGACGCAGCCCTCGAGGAGCTCGGCGTGCAGCAGGACGCAGTGGGCTACGAGGTGCTAGAGGAGCCGAGCCGCAAGGTCTTCGGCATCGGTGGCGACCGCGGGGCCAAGGTGCGCGTATGGCTGAAGGACGAGTACCTTGCTGAACTCGAAAGCGCCAAGCGCGTTGCACTCGAGGTGCTTGAGGTCTCGGACGTCGAGGGTTCGTCGGTCATCGTCGAAGACGAGGTGCCTCGCGATTTGCTTGTGAAGGCCCAAGACGAACTCAGCGACGAGGATCTGGACAAGGTCGCGGATACCGCCGTCGAGGCGCTGCGCTCCATCCTCGAGAAGTTCGGAATCGAAGGTAGCAGCATCGAGGAGTACGAGGGCGACGAGGGCGAGATTATTCTTGACGTCGTCGGTGGTGATCTCGCCGTGCTGATTGGTCGTCACGGACGCACGCTCGACGCGCTCCAGGCACTCGTGTCAGCGATAACGAGCCGCTCGCTCGGTTTCCGGTATCCGGTGGTGGTCGACGTCGAGGGGTATCGACACCGCCGCCGGCAGAAGCTTGAGGACATCGCTCGCCGATCGGCAGACCGTGCCGCAAGGCAGCACATCCAGGTGCGGCTCCGCCCAATGACCGCCTACGAGCGCAGGGTCGTCCACGTTGCGCTTCGCGACGACCGTCGCGTCGTGACGGCGAGCGAGGGCGAGGATCCGTTCCGCATGGTCGTGATTTCGCCGAAGTAGGCCACTGTACATAGCGTAGACACGACAGGGCGCCTCCGGGCGCCCTGTTTGCGTTTCGGAGAAGACTGGCCTTCATGCGTCCCGCATCCGAACCGTAGAGCGAGCCGCCTCTCCAGAGCCGCCCGGCCGAGCGGTGCGGTGTACCGGGGATGGCCGCTCGGCGTACGCTGGGACTGGTGGCCGTACCGTGTCAGGCGGCGCGCTCGCCTCGAGTCGCAGAAGTGCGGAAGTTGGCCGAGGCCCGACGCTGTCGTGTAGATGCTGAGCCGAGCGGGCGGAACCGTGCCGGAATCGCTGCCTGAGGATGGCGAAGCGTGGACTCGAGGCGGCGCGGCGCCAGGGGACCATCGAAGGATGAACGATTCACCGTAAATGAGTACTGTGATCCCCCGATCGGTTGTGGCTGCGGCTCGCGGCGAGGCACGTCGACCCCGCCTCCGCGAAAGCCCTCTGCCCTGACGCGGGTTCGGTGCGGCGTGCCGGGTGTTGGGCGCAAGGCGAAACCATCACTGCGTAGTTGGGGAGCGCCGGCGCGACTGAAGTTGCCGAACCAGAGGTTTTGGGCACGCGAGCGGGAAAACGACGCTCGCGGGCGTCAGTGCGGCCGGGCGCAGAGAGCGTTGGCTTCCTGCCGGCCGCGCATGGAACCACCCTGAGCGTACCGCTCCGGAGCGTCCGATGTTTCACGTGAAACATCCGCAGGGGTGTACAATCCGTTGGAGCTGCAATCCCGGAGGTTTCACGTGAAACATCTAGACGTCTCGGCCGTTGACTATCTACGCCGTCTGACCGACGTGGCCGGCATCGGCGGACTGACGGCGGCTGCACTCGTTTCGATGGTGGAATACCTCGACGCCCTGATTGAGACCAACACGCGGATCAATCTCACGCGAATCGTGGAGCCCGAAGTCGCTGTCCGGCTGCACCTGGCGGACTCGTTGCTGGCCCTGCCAGCCGTTGCTGGAGCGCCGGACGGGGCGCTGTTGGACATCGGGACGGGCGGAGGGATTCCGGGTGTGCCTCTCTGCATCGCCACTGGCAGGCGCGGAGTGTTGCTGGATTCTGTAGCGAAGAAGGCTACCGCAGTCGCGGGGATCCTAGAGACGGTCGATCCTGCGGGGCAGATCACGGTTGTTGCTGCGCGTGCTGAAGACTACGCACGCGAGGCCGCGTCCTCGTTCGCGGTGGTTACCGCGCGAGCGGTGTCCGAGTTACCGGCCATCGTCGAACTCGCGGCCCCGTTTCTGATGATGGGGGGACGCCTGGTGGCTCTCAAGGGTGCACCGGAGCTCTCGGAGCTCGAACGCGGCGCGGCTGCGGCGACCATATGCGGGCTGACGGAGATTGAGATATGCCATCTCACCGTCCCCGAAGGGACCGAAAGGCGAACGATTGTTGTGTACGAGAAGTACGCACAACCTACCGAGAAGCTGCCTCGCCGCGTCGGCCTAGCCCAGAAGTCACCTCTCGCATAGGGTGTTCAGGTTTGGCAGGTCGACTATAATCCTGAGCTGAACTCATTCGCTCGAAGGGGGACGCATGGAAGTCCGTGCCGATACGAACCAAGGCCAAAGCGCGAAGGTTCTGGCCGTCGTGAATCAGAAGGGTGGCGTCGGCAAGAGCACTACGGCGGTGAACCTCGCTGCCGCCCTCGGCCAGGCAGGGAAGAAGATACTCCTGCTCGATCTCGACCCTCAGGGCAACGCGACGTCGGGGTTCGGACTCAACAAGAACCAGCGGGAGCTGTGCATCTACAACGCGCTTCTCGGCGACACGGCCCTTGCGAGCATCATCGAGCCGGTGGAAATCGAACACGTGTTCGTTGCGCCAGCAACCATCCAGCTGGCCGGCGCCGAAATCGAGCTTGTCTCGGCTATGAGCAGGGAAGGGCGCCTCAAGGCGATCCTGGAGCCGGTCAAGGGCGATTTCGAGTACATCATCATTGACTGCCCCCCATCACTCGGGCTTCTCACGATCAACGCTCTCACGGCCGCAGAGGGGCTCATCATCCCCATCCAGTGCGAGTACTACGCGCTCGAGGGGCTCTCGAAGCTTCTCGACAGCGTCCGCTTGGTCAAGACACATCTGAACCCGGGCCTTGATGTGTTCGGTGTCGTGATGACCATGTATGACTCGCGCACGCGGCTTGCACAGCAAGTTGTCGACGAGGTGCGCGACTTCTTCGAGGATAAGGTGTTCAAGACCTTGATTCCGCGCACGGTGAGGCTCTCCGAGGCGCCGAGCTTCGGCCAGCCGGTTCTTCTGTACGATCCCAACGGCAAGGGTGCAGATGCATATCGGAATCTCGCTGAGGAAGTGATGAACCGTGACTAAGAGAGGGCTAGGGCGCGGCCTTTCGGCACTCATCCCGAGCGCATCGCAGGAGTCGCAGACCTCCTCGGAGGTCACGGAACTCGCGACCGACATGATTTCCCCCAATCCCGAGCAGCCTAGGACGGATATCTCGGAGGAGGGGGTCGCTGAGCTGGCGGATTCAATCAGCAAGGTCGGCCTGCTTCAGCCGATCATCGTCCGAGCTCAGGGCGAGGGATACCAGATAATTGCAGGCGAACGTCGCTGGCGGGCTGCCCGCGTGGCCGGGCTCGAGAGGGTACCCGTGCGCGTGCTCTCGACGAACGCAACCGAGTCCCTCGAACTGGCGCTCATCGAGAACCTTCAGCGCCAGGACCTCAACGCGATTGAAGAGTCGCGAGGCTATCGCAAGCTGCTGACTGAGTACCGGATGACCCAGGCCGAACTCGCGGACAAGGTTTCCAAGTCGCGGTCCACGATTACGAACGCCCTGAGGCTCTTGGATCTCCCTGACGAGGTCCAGGAGCTCGTGTATGAGGGCAAGATGACGGCCGGTCACGCGCGTGCGGTGCTCGCGGTACCCGATGAGACCGCTCGCATGAAGCTGGCACACAAGGTCGTCGACGAGGGGCTTTCCGTCCGGGAGGCCGAGAACCTCGCTAGGCTCTTCGCCGCAGGTCAGACCGAGCGCGCTCCTCGTCCAATCGCACCGAAATCGTTCAAGGTCGTCGCTCGGAAGCTTCGTCGCATGCTGGCAACCAACGTCCGCGTGAAGCAGACGAAAGACAAGGGCAAGATAGAAATCGAGTTCCAAGGTGAGGCGGAGCTGGAACGCATCTACAATTTGCTCGCGTCGGTTGAGGCGGATGCGGTGGAGGGAGGTGAAGAGTGAGACGGAACATGGAATATCTTACCATCGGCCTGATTGTCGGGGCGGTGACGGGTTTCGTCGTGGGGCTGCTCTTCGCTCCGAACAGCGGATTCAAGACGCGGCAGCGTCTTGCGAATGAAGCGCTGCGCGTGGCCGACGTGGCTCGCGGCATCGCGGAACGCGCCGAGTATGCCGCCGAGGTAGTCGGCGGGCGCGTCGAGCACTACCTTGGCCGCGACGAGGAAGTCGCGTGGCGCAAGGTGCGGGAGATCCGTGAGGGCGTGCAACGCTACACGCAGGCTCAGGAGTAGTGTCAGACCCGTGTGTCATGTTCCCGTCCAGAGGATGGGGAGCATGACATGACGTTGCACGTGATTACCGGGCGGGCCAACGCCGGCAAGTCGGGCGCTATTGCCGAGAAGATACTCGCGGCGCTGAGTGCCGGCGAGCAGCCTGTGCTCGTCGTGCCCGGCGTGAGCGACGAGCGCCGCGCCGTGGGCGAGTACTCGGACAAAGCACCGGTCGGCGTGCGGATCGCGGCGTTGGACCGTTGGGCTGACGGCCTCTGGCTGCTGCATGGCGACGGCCGTCGCATCGTGGGACGCGCCACGAGAGATGCATTGGTCACACGGGCGATCTCGGAGTCTCCTGAGTCCTCGCTCGCGGCCGTTGCCGCCACGCCGGGCTTCCGGACGCTCATGTCCGAGCTCGTCAGGAGCTCATCAGGCGCGTGTTTCACGTCGAACACACACTCCGCGACGACGCGTGGCGTGGTCGCAATTCGCGCTCGGTACGAGCGGCTCCTCGAGGCAGCCGGGCTGATTGAGCCCGCACACGCGCGGCGGCTTCTCGGCGAGAAGGCTCCTGTGCTGGACGGGCCGGTAGTGCTCAACCGCTTCACCGAATTGGATGAAGCTGCCAGCTTGCTCGTTCTGGGACTCGCGTCCTGCAACGACGTGACCGTGGCGCTGACGTGGGAGGAAGGGTTCCCAGCCACCCGGGCTCTCGACGAGCTGCTCGCTCGTTTGACGGCGCGCGCCGAGAGGGTCGATCACATACCCGAACCTGCAGACGAGTCCGAACTCCGTGGTCTATCGGACCGACTCTACTTGGACGGCGGGCTGGCGGCGACGGGTGCCGTGCGGCTTGCAGTCACAACTGGAGGTGAGGCCGAAGCGGCGTTCGTCGCCGGTGCGGTAGCCGAGGCGATTGGGCAGGGAACCGCACCGGAACGCATAGCAGTCGCGTTTCCGGATCTCGGTGCCGTTGCGCCGGCGCTCGCGCCAGCGATGGCCGCGGAAGGGATCCCGTTCGAGCTGGACCGCGCGCGGCCGGTGAGCCAGAGCGCGTTCGGTGTCTCGGTGGGCGCGCTTGTGGCGATGGCACTAGGTCGCGGCGACCGGACGACGGCCCTAGGGGTACTCATGGGACCGCACAGCGACCTCTCGCCGGAGAAGGTCGCCGAAATCGATCGCACGTGGCGCACGAAGCGAATTGACGAGCCGCGGCGGCTTCTTGTAGACATCGAGGCGGCCGAGGGCCGCCTCGGGCAAGCCGTCGCTAGCGCTCGGGCAGTGAAGGGAACGGTCAACGGCACGAGTGCCAATAGTTGGAATACGCTGATAGATGCGCTGCTCAGCGTCCATTCGGACAAGCTGACAGCAGCCGGCGACGACGCTGCAGAACTTGCCGCATCCCTTCGCGAGGACGTTGCGGCAGCCAGAGAACTGAAGCGGGCTATCGGCGACATGGCTTCCGCAGAGGGCACGCCCTTCCGCGCGGAGGACGTCGTCGACGCGATGTCGGCCCTCTCAATCGGCGGCACCTCAGGGGAACGCCCTGGGTTCGTGCAGGTGACCGAGCTGGCCCGGCTGGGATCGCGCCGGTTCGACGTCGTCGTGCTCGGCGGCATGAGCGCAGGAGAGCTCTCAGCGCTCGGGGACGATACGCTCGGAGGCGAGCTTCGGTCTGCGCTGGGGATGAAGCCCGTACCCAGCGGCGAGGAGCGTTTGCGGCTGCGCTTCTATCACGCTGTCACACGCGCGCGCAAGCGCCTGGTATGCGTTCGGCGGGGGTCGAAGCTGAATGGGGTAGAGGTGCGGCCATCGGTCCTGTGGGACGAGCTTGTGGACGTGTACCGCACGCCAGACGACGAACCCGGTGTGTGGCCACTGCATGCGCCCCCGCCAGAGACGGTCTCAGCGGCCGACATTGCTGTGACCGCACCGGTCTTCACCCAAGGTCGCCGAGAGGCGCGTGCGGCAATCACGGCGGGCGTCGGGAGCGGTACAGGGAAGCGCACGATTCACGGCGCGCTCACAGACACGGACGTAGTGGCGACCCTCGCGCTGCAGGATACGTTCTCGGCCACGGAGATCGAGTCCTATCTGTCGTGCCCGTACCGGTGGTTCTACGAGCGTGTGGTGCGCCCCGAGGAGATCGACGTCGAGGTTGACGCTCGTGCCATCGGGACACATGCCCACAGGCTGTTGAAGGGGTTCTATGACGAGCTGCCCACGCGGACTGGCCTTCGGCGCCTCACGGCCGAGACGCAGGCCGACGGGCTCGAGCTTCTCGACACGATTGCGGGCGAGCTCGCTCCTGCCTTGCGTGCGAGTTCGTTCGCCGAAAGGCTCGACATCGCTCGGGCTGTGAAGTGGGCCCAAGCGACTCTCGTCGACGACGCGTCGCTGCTGCCCCGGTTCGTGCCCGTTGCCCACGAATTCGGGTTCGGCTCGCCAGGCGAGAGCGGCGTCGAGCTTGGCGGCGTTCGGTTTCGCGGGCGAATCGATCGAATCGATCTGTCTGACCAGGCCGTGTTCGTGACGGACTACAAGTCGTCATCTGTGGTGGGAGTCGACAAGTTCGAGAAAGAGAACCGGATCCAGGCCATCGTGTACGCCTTGGTCGCGAGCAAGGCATTCAGCCTTCCGGTGGCTGGTTCCGTCTACCGGTCGCTGCGCTACCGCCAGTTGCGCGGGTTCTGGCGGCCGGATCTTGTCGGCGGCGGCCTGGAGCGGGGTCGCGAGGAAGACATCGTCGGCGAGCGGGAGTGGGTGGAACTGCAGGAGCAGGCGGCAGAGCGAGTTGCTCGGGCTGTGGAGGGAATCCGTGCGGGGCGGATTCCGCGGACCCCGGCGGACACGAAAGGCTGCGTCTTCTGCGCCTTGAGGGTGCAGTGCGAGGGGGTGCGCCCATGAGCCACAAGCTGAATGCCGGGCAGGAGTTGGCTGCCCGCTCGCTCGAGGGCGCCGTCGTGGTGACCGCGGGCGCGGGGTCGGGCAAGACCCGCATGCTCACCGAACGCTACATCAATGCCGTGACTCCAGGGGCTGTTGCCGGGTGGGAGCCCGCGACTGTCGACCAGATCGTCGCTATCACGTTCACGGAGAAGGCCGCCGGCGAGATTGCGGAACGGGTTCGAATCGCGCTGCGGGAGGCGGGCCTGAAGGACGAAGCCCGCCGCGTCGACGGCGCGTGGCTCTCCACCATCCACGGGCTCTGCAGCAAGCTGCTTCGCCGGCACGCGTTCGAGGCGGGCGTGGACCCCTCCTTCGCGGTCGCTGACACGGTTTCGGCAGCGCAGCTGCGGGCCGACGCGTTCGAGCGTTCGGCGCTGCGTCTAGTTCAAGGCGACCCCGAAGTCGAGGCCCTGTTCGACGCGTACTCGTACCCGCAGGTATTCGGGGCGGTACTCGCGATCGCCCACGAGCTGGAGGTTCGCGGCCTCACGCACGAGAGCATCGCTCTCGAGCCTTGCCCGGCGGTCGAGCGGCTGTTCGAGGCGGCGCAGGAGCTCCTGACCTGCGGCAACACCGTATGTGACCTGTACTCGGGTACTGCGAAGTCCGCATTCACATTCGCCGAGAAGTGCGACGCGCTGCTCGGGCAGGTGCTCGAACTGGAGGCGGCGCGGCATTCTGCCCAAGACGCGCTCAGCGCGCTGGCGGCGCTCTTCTCGGGGTTCAAGCCGCTGCGCTCTCTCAAGGGCATCGAGGGCGAGTGCGAGGAGATCGCGAGCCGATGGGAAGCGTTCAGCGGGGAGCTGGGCGCGGCGCTCGCTGCTCCTCACGCCCGCGCGTTGCGCGCTCTCGTCGCGGTGTACGGGAACGAGTACGACTCGGCGAAACGTGCCGCATCCGTGCTCGACTTTGAGGATCTGCAGCGTCGCGCCGTGGATCTACTTTCGGGCTCACCGCACGTGCGCGAACGGTACCGCAACGCCTTCCGTCTCGTGATGATCGACGAGTTTCAGGACACCGATTCACTGCAGCTCGCTCTTGTCGAGCAGCTGTCGGACGGCAACCTGTGCACCGTCGGCGACGAGAAGCAGTCGATCTACCGCTTCCGCGGCGCCGACATCGGTGTCTACCGCGCTCACCGCGCTGACATGGCCAGGCGGGGCGCACTCGGGGTCGAGCTCGACGTGAACTACCGGTCGCATCCGGAAGTGCTCGCGTTCGTGAACGCCGTCTTCTCCTCGGCTGAGTACTTCGCTGGCGATTTGCTGCGCCTGGTCCCACCGGAGACTGAGCGCGAGCCGCAGCGCGCCGATGAGGCCATCGGCAGCGGCCCGAGAATCGAGACGATCTTCGTGGACCGGCACGGTCTGTCCGCGGACAGGGGAAGGGCGGCCGAGGCGCGAGTGATTGCGGCCCGACTCAAACCGCTGCTTGCCGACGGCATCGATCCGGGTGATGTCGCGATCCTCGTCCGCGCGTACTCGAGCGCACACATCTACGCGAATGCACTCTCGGATGCAGGCATTCCCGCGCTCATCGTGGGGGGAGCGCGCTTCTTCGAGCTCGAAGAGGTCGCGATCATGCGCGCGCTCACTCGTGCGATTGCCAACCCTGCCGACGGAACGGCTCTCGGCGAGCTGCTCGCATCGGAGTTCTGTCCGGCCTCCGACGACGCCCTCGCGCGCCTGCGGCTGGCTGATGATGCGCGGCGGGCACCGCTGTGGCAGGTGCTGAAGGATGGCCCCACAAGGGTCGACGATGCGGACGCGGCATCTCTTGCGCGGCTTGTCGGCACGATCGAGGCCGCCCGCCAAAGCATAGGACACCGACCACTCGCCGATGTCTTGCTGGGTGCAGTCGAGCAGGCCGGCTACGACCTGAGGTTGCTTTCACGGGGCAACATCGGCCGTGACGCGTTCGCGAACGTGCTCAAGTTTGCCCGTCGGGCGCAGGAGTATGAGGCGGGCGAGGGGAGCGGCCCGGCCGGATTCTCGGCGTATCTCGATGCACGTGAGCGCTTCCGCGAGGGCGAGGCGCCTGAGGCGCTGGCTGATGACGGCTCGAAGGCCGTGCGCATCATGAGCGTGCACGGGTCGAAGGGGCTCGAGTTCCCGGTTGTGGTGGTGCCGGACTTGGCCAGCAGCGGGCCTGGCAACAGCGCGCTCGTTCGGCTGCGGCCGAGCAGCGGCAGTCTTGAGATGGCCCTGAGTGCACCGGTGACGGCGGATAACCGCAAGCCGCCGAAGAGCGCGTGGGGTACGGAGATGGCGGAAGGCGAGAAGGCCGCCGAGAAGGAAGAGTCCGACCGCGTGCTCTACGTCGCCTTCACGCGAGCTCGCGACATGCTGATTGCAAGCGGTTCGTGCGATCTCCGTCCCAAGGAGCCGTCGAACGCGAAGGACCACCTGCACCGCCTCGCTACCCTTGTTGGCGTCAACATTCCCGTGTCAGGGCCGTGCGACGTCGAAACGGCGCTGGCAGATGGGGCAACTGGGACAGCGGCGCGCTGTCGCGTGAGGGTGGTTCCGGCCGAGGAGTGGCTGGGCTCGGAGCCGGCGTCGGAGGAACCTCGCACGGAGCCGCCCGGCTCAGCGATCCCGGCTCTGGACGCGCAGCCGATTGCCGCGCTGCCAGTACCTCCGATTGCCCCCGAACGCGTCTCCTACACCGCGTTGAGCACGTTTGAGCGCTGTCCTCGACAATACTTCGTGCGCTACGTACTCCGGCTCGCCGACATCGAGGTTCTGGAGCCCGGTGCGGTCGACCCGGCGCGTTTCGGCAGCGCAGTCCATGCGGTGCTTCAGGTCGTCGGGAGCGACGGCGCCACCCCAAGCCCCGAGCGAGTGGCCGCAATCGCCCGCCAGTTCGAGCTGGATGCCGAGCAGACCGCGCGCCTCGATGCGGCGGTCGGATCGTTCCTGGGCTCGGCGACAGCCGCCGAGGCTGTCAGGATGCGGCGCGTCGCGCGGGAGATGCCCTTCGCGCTCCCAATCAGCGACCGGGGCGTGCTGCTCAACGGCAACATCGACCTGTACGCTCGAGGCACGGATCACGCGCTCATCATCGACTACAAGTCCGGCAGGGGAGGAGAGCGCGAGGAGCTCGAACGACGCTACGAGCTGCAGGGGAAGTGCTACGCCCTCGCGGCGCTGGTCGACGGGTGCACCTCAGTCGACGTTGCCTTTGTCTACCCCGAAGTGATCGGCGCCGACGGCGAGCCGGTGGAGATTCGCACGACCTACCACGCCGATGACGAGCCTCAGTTGCGCGCGGCGATCGGGGAGATCTGCGAACGGCTGATTTCGAGCGACATGCCGCATTTGCCCCGGAGAGTCGAATCCGTCTGTGCCGACTGCCCTGCTCCAGAGGGCCTGTGCCCTAACGCTCGCCCCCGCTTGTAGCGCGTTGGCGCAGTTGTCCGCAGGCGGCATCGATATCGGCGCCGCGCTCCGCTCGGACAGAGACTTCGACGCCGGACATGTGTAGCTCGCGTTGGAACACGGCGATGCGGTCGTCCGGCGAGCGCAGAAAGCCGGTCTCGCGAACCGGGTTCACCGGAATCAGGTTCACATGCACGAGCAGCTTGCGGCAGAAGCGCACGAGTGCCGACAGCTCGCCCGCGGTGTCATTCACGCCAGCAATGAGCGCGTATTCGAGCGATGGGCGGCGCCCGCTCTTCTCGGCGTACGTAATCAGCGCGTCTCGCAGTTCGGAGAGCGGCCAACCACGCATCCCCGGCATGATCTTGTCGCGCGTTGACTGGACGGCCGAGTGGAGCGAGACGGCCAACGTGAACTGCTCGGGCTCCTCGGCGAAGCGTTTGATGCCGGGCACGATACCGCAGGTCGAGACGGTAAGGTGTCGCGCGCCAATGCCCACATCTTCGGCAGCGTTCATGAAGCGCAGCGCGCCGAGAGTCGCATCGTAGTTCGCGAACGGCTCTCCTTGACCCATGGCGACCGCGTTCGTGACCCGGCGACCGAAATCCGCCGCCACCAGCCGAATCTGGTCGATCATCTCGCCGGGTCCCAGGTTGCGCGTCAGCCCTGCGATACCAGTGGCACAGAAGGCGCAGCCCATCGCGCACCCCGCTTGCGAGGAGAAGCAGACCGTCAGCCGATCGCCTGCCGGGAGGCCGACGGTCTCGATCGTCGCGCCGTCAGCGAGCTCGAGGAGGTACTTCCTCGTGCCGTCGGTCGACTGCTGGCGCTGTCGGATGATGGGCGTGGGAAGTGCGAGCCGGTCTGCGAGGGTGTCCCGCAGACCGGCCGGTAGATCGGTCATCTCGGCGAACGACTTCGCGCCACGGCCGTAGAGCCAGCGCTCGAGCTGCTTGGCCCGAAAGCGCGGCTGGCCAAGGTCGGCAACGAGGGCCTCGAGACCGGCACGGTCGAGAGCCTTGATGCCTGCGACGTCGATCGCCCTAGCCACTAGGCCTGCTCGAGTTCGGCGAGCGCGGCGAGGTAGCCCTCGCGGTGCTCCTTCTCGTATCGGCCTACCGAGCGGAAGTACGTGGCGATGACCCCGAGACCCTCGGCCTCGGCGGTCTCTGCGAACCCGGGGTACATCTCCGTGCACTCGTAGTCCTCGCCACCGGCAGCGGCCTTGAGGTTCTCGGCGGTCGTGCCGAACCCGCCCATGTAGGCGAGGTGGCCGAGAGCGTGAGCGGTCTCCTCGGCCGCGGCGCGATCGAACGCGGCGAGGGTGGACGCGGGCGCGCCCTCGAGCTCGGCGATGCGGCGCCACAGCGTGTACTTGCGGTTGGCCTGGGACTCGCCGGCGAAGGCGGCCTTGAGGTTCTCGAGCGTCTTGGTGCCATCAAGGGCGGGGAGCTCGTCGACCTTGGTGAACGCGGAGGCGGGGGCACCGCACACGGGGCAGTGCTCGGGCGCGGGACCGACGTGGAGGTAGCCACAGGTGCAGCGGTTCAGCTCAATCATCAGACATTCCTTTCACGACGCGACTGGAACAGCTTACGGCATCTACAACGTACCCCGTGGGCGGGGCACTAAATGTACCCGCGATGGTAGCAGATAGAATCCGTTGCACGGCAACCGAGTGCTGTGCGAAGAAGGCCCCGACGCTGTGCCGGGGCCTTCTTCATGCATTCAGGTCGATGCGCTTGACTACTTCGTGCCGGTGGTCGGTGAGCTCTCGGTCGACGGCATCTTGTAGTCGGCGGGCTTGTCGCCCACCTTGACGTCGAACGTCAGCGTCTGGGCGCCACGGCGGACAGTGAGTTTGATCGTGTCGTTGACGGCATGGCGGCGCACCTGGAGGACCAGATCGTCCATGGTCAGAATGTCGGTGCCGTCGAGTGCGGTGACGACGTCGCCAACCTTAATCCCGGCCTTCTCGGCGCCGCCGCCGCTCGCGAGACTCTCGACGTAGGCGCCCTGCTGAACCGAGAGCTTCTTCTGGGTGGCGACATCAGCGGTAACGGTGGATCCGACCAGGCCGATGAAGGGATGGCTCACCTTGCCACCGGCGATGAGTTCGTCGGCGACACGGACAGCCGTGTTGACGGGAATCGCGAATCCGACACCACCGCTCTGTCCCGTGCCACTGTAGATGGCGGTGTTGATACCCACGAGCTTGCCCGAGCGGTCGACGAGCGCGCCGCCGGAGTTGCCGGGGTTGATGGCGGCATCGGTCTGGATGACGTCGGAGAGCGAGTTCGACGAGGTGGCGCCGGTGTCGCCGACAACGTTGCTCAGCAGGCGGCCGAGCGCCGAAACGACGCCGGACGTGACCGAGTGCTCGAAGCCGAAGGGCGAGCCGATTGCCACAACCGTCTGGCCGACGAGCAGTTTCGAGGAGTCGCCGATCCCGATGACGGGCAGGTTCCCGGCGATGCGGACCACTGCGATATCCGTGTCAGGATCTGTGCCGACGAGCGTGCCGGGGTAGGTCTTCCCCGTCGCGTCCGCCACGGTGATCTGCTTTGCGCTCTCGACGACGTGGTTGTTGGTCAGGATGTACGTACCGCCGCCATCGACCTTCTTGAAGGCGACGCCCGAGCCGGTCCCTCCCACGGGGACACTCGGGTGGGTGCTCGGCAGCCCGTTCTGGCCCGCCGATGCGGAGTCGCCGCTCATGTCGATGTTGACGACGCTCGGGACTGCGGCCGCGGCCGCAGCGACGACGGGCTCCTCGGTAGTGGACGGCACGACGGTGACCTTCTGCGACCCGCCGACGCCAGAGCCTCCGGCAGCTCTTCCGCCGAGGAAGCCGCCGCCGAAGCCGGCGAGAGATCCCATGACCAACGCGGCGACGACTGCGAGGACGATGGTGGATGATCCCGCGCTGGGTCGAGCGGGCGCGGGCGGCGCGGGTGGCGTCTCGGTCGCAGGCGCGTAGTCGGGGGTGGGCACGGGCTCCGGCTGCTGGGCAGTGAATGGTTCCGGGGCCGACGGAGGCTCCAGCGTCTCGGACTGCTCGGCGCCGATGTCTGTGCGGGGTTCGTCGGACATGGCGTGCGCTCCTCTCGGGCGTGACTCGCCGCGGCCGCGAGAGCGCCGCGCACGAGGATTGGTGGTTCTTGTCGGTTCAGGTGTGAGGATACGCGTGGTTTATGCCACCTATGCGCGCAAGGCAGGCGATTACATCACATCTACATAGCGGGTTCACAGCCGCCTTCAGGGCATAGCCCAGCGGCATGGAGGTGCGATGCTCGTGTCAGTTTCGTAGGTTGAGTGGCACGTCGCGTGTGCGTAGACTCACGAGAGGCGACTGAGGAGAGGTGCATGGGGGAGTCAGAAGAGTACATACCAGCGCAATCGGCCGAGCAGGGTCTTGCACCGGAGCAGGGTGAACAGCCGGCCGAGGAGACGCCGAGCGGACTCCCCGAGCAGGTGGAGCCCGCCGACGACCCGATCGCCGCGATCCAGCAGCAGCTCGCAATGGAGGACGCTGGGGCGGCCGCCGAGACAGTTGCCGACACTGTGGCCGCCGACGGCACCGAGGTCGCGCACGATACGACGCCCTCCGATGAGCTGCCGGCGGAACTGGTCGCGGTTCCCGTCGAGATAGAAGAGCCCGCTTCTTCCGAGGAGCCGCAGTCAGATGTGACTTCCGAGGCGGCTGTCGACGAAGCTCTGATCGAGCAGCCCGCCGAGGAGATGCCGCCCCCGGAGGAGGCAGTCGTCAGCGACGAAGACCTCTCGGCTGCGGTTGCTGCTGCGAGCGAATCCGTCGGCGACGCCGAGATCGTCGCCCCCGTCGCGGCACCCGAGATCGTCGCCGCGGAGGTTACACTCCCGTCTGCTCGCTATGGCGCTCCGTGGTGGCCGTTCTTCATCTACCTGGGACTCTGGGCCGTTGTTGCCGGCGTCGGCGTGTGGCAGCTCGACCTGCTACCGGTCGAGCAGGTCATCTACGATTCGATGACGTACCGGTGGCTGTTGTTCGCGGGGCTGGTCATGGCCGCGATGGGGCCGGTTCTCGTGCTCGCCGTGTGGCTCGCCTCGCGTGAGAGCGAGAAGCGACAGCGCCACGGCCTGTTCACCTCGGCGCTCTTCAAGGGCGCGTTCTTCACGATGCTGGGCGTCATGATCTGGTGGGGTACCCTGTTGGCCGTCGACTTCCTGCGCTTCGGCCGCCTGTTCTGATCCGAAAGGACGCTCCATGGCCATCAACCCTTCCGAGATCCGAGTCGCCGTACTTCTCGGCGGGCGCTCGGCCGAGCGCGAAGTCTCGCTACACAGCGGCGAGCAGGTGTCCTCAGCGCTTGAGACAGCCGGGTTCGACGTCGTCTCCATCGACACAGGGGCGGATGACTTCGTCGCCGAGCTCGTCGCGGCCGAAGTTGACGTCGTCTACATCGCGCTGCACGGACGCTTCGGTGAGGACGGCACAATCCAGGGCCTCTGCGAGCTGCTGGATCTTCCGTACACGGGCTCGGGCGTGCTCGCAAGCGCGCTCGCGATGGACAAGGTCATGAGCAAGCTGTTCTTCACGCAGGCGGGGCTTGCGACGCCCGACTACGTCGTGCTCACGAAGGGCGAGCTCTACGATCTCGATGCTGTGGTCGAGGCGCTGGGCAGCAAGGTGGTCGTGAAGCCCGCCTGCGAAGGGTCCTCGGTCGGCATGACGATCGTGCACGACGAAACCGAGCTTCCCGATGCCGTCGAGAAGGCGTTCGAGTTCGATCGCCAGGTGCTCGTCGAGCGCTTCGTCGCAGGCACGGAGGTCACCGTCGCGGTTCTCGGCAACGAGGAGGCCGTCGCGCTGCCGACGCTCGAGATCGAGCCGGAGAACGAGTTCTACGACTACGACTCGAAGTACGTGCCGGGTATGAGCCGACACATCATCCCGGCGCGCGTGCCAGATGAGGCTGCCGAGGAATGTCAGCGGCTCGCGGTGCAGGCCCACAAGACGCTCGGTTGCCAGGGTCTGACGCGTGCGGACACCATCGTCGAGCCCAATGGCAGCGTGTGGCTGCTCGAGGTCAACACCGTCCCGGGGATGACGTCGACATCGCTCGTGCCCGACGCCGCCCGTGCTCGCGGCATCGAGTTTCCCGACCTGTGCCGGATGGTCGTGGAACTCGCCTTGGAGCCCGAGCTCTAGTCTCGACTCGGGACGCGCCGTGGGGCCCGAAATCCTCGCGCTAGTGCGAGATGGGCAGCTCGACGCGGACGATCGTGCCGCCGCCATCATGATCGGCGATGCGCACTACTCCCCCGTGCGACTCGACGACGCTGCGTACGATGGCCAGCCCGAGGCCGGTTCCCTGCACATCCGCGTCGCGGTCAAGTCGTTCGAACGGTTCGAGCAGCCGTTCGCGCTCCTCGGGGGGAATACCGGGGCCGCGGTCGCACACTTCGATGACGGCGGTCGCGCCGAATTCCGGTGTCATCTCACGCTGAATGCGGAGCTGGATGACCGTCTCGGCAGGGGAGTACTTGGCGGCGTTCGAGACGAGGTTGGTCAGCACGCGCTCGAGGGCGTGCTCGTCCCCGAGAACCGCCATGTCGCCGGGTGCCTCGACGACTATCGTGCGCGCGGTCGAAGCCCGCTGCTCGGCAGCCACGTGTTCGGCGAGCGCCCACAGCTCCACGGGCAGACGTGGGCTTGGCGCTACGCGCGGCTTGCCTGCGAGCACGTCGGCACACAGCGCATCGGCTCGGTGCACGGCACGCCTGATACCCTCGAGCGCTGCGAGCCGCTCGGCCTCATGGAGCGGGCGGCGAAGCATGTCGCTATAGCCCGAGATGACCGTGAGCGCCCCACGCAGCTCGTGCGCGAAGACGGCGAGGTCTTCTCGGGAGATCGATGTTGGGGCCTCGGCAGATGAGCGGGCGTCGACGGAGAGCTTGGGGTCGTCGGCCATCCGGTCACCTCCTCAGTTGCGGACACGGCGTATCTCGCTGAAGACCTTGCTGGCGTCCATGATAGCGACCGCCACAAGAGCTGCACCAATGACCGCGAGCCAGTGCGCTCCCGAGAGCGGCGCCGTCTTGAAGATCGCCTGGGCGGCCGGCAGGTAGATGACCACACACTGCAGGGCCATCGAGCCGAGAAGCCCCAGCACGAGCCAGCGGTTCTCAAGCGATCGCGGATGCCAGACGCTCCGGTGCGGGGAGCGGAAGTCGAATGAGTGCAGTAGCTGCGTGAGCACGAGCGCGGTGAAGAGCATCGTGCGGTCGATATTGGGCGACATGCCTGGCAGCAGCGGCGCGATGAAGTAGTAGAGCACCAGAACCGCGGCGGTCATGACGGCGCCCTGCCACACGAGACCGAGCTGGCGGCGCGGGGTCAGTATCGACTCGTCTGACTTGCGCGGGTCGCGGTCCATGACGTTCGGGTCGCCCGGGTCCACACCCAGCGCGAGCGCCGGCAGACCGTCGGTGACGAGGTTGATCCAGAGCAGTTGGAGCGGCAGGAGGGCAGCGTCGGGCGAGATCAGCGCCGTGGTGAAGACGACGAGCACCTCGGACATGTTGCAGGAGAGCAGGAAGAGGATGACCTTGCGCAGGTTGTCGAAGACGACGCGGCCCTGCTCGACCGCGTGCACGATCGTGGCGAAGTCGTCGTCCGCGAGCACCATGTCGGCGGCCTCGCGAGCGACGTCGGTACCGATACGCCCCATGGCCACGCCGATATCGGCGCGCTTGAGAGCGGGCGCGTCGTTGACGCCGTCGCCGGTCATCGCCACGACGTGGCCGCGGCTCTTGAGGGCATCCACGATGCGCAGCTTGTGCTCGGGATTCACGCGCGCGTAGACCCGAATCTCGTCGACGTGACAGGCCAGCTCCTCGTCGGTCATCGCCTCGAGCTCTTGGCCAGTCACGACTCGGGCGTCGCTGTCGCTGACAAGCCCTATGTCGGCCGCGATGGCGCGTGCGGTCAGCGCATGGTCGCCCGTGACCATCGCGACATGGATGCCAGCCCGGTGGCACTCGGCGATCGCGTCGGGGACTTCGTTTCGCGGCGGGTCGACCAAGCCGAGGATACCGATGTAGACGAGATCGCACTCGATGTCGGCCTCGACCGGAGCTGCAGCACCGATCTCGGCGGGCCCGAGGTCGCGCATCGCGAAGGCGAGCGTTCGATAGCCTGTTGCGGCGAATCCGGCGTTGGCCTCGTGAATCGCTTGTCGCAGCACGCTGTCGAGCGGGCGCACCTGTCCGCGCACTCGAGCTTGCGTGCACAGCGCAAGCACGACGTCGGCTCCGCCCTTCACGTACGCGACCCGTCGGCCGTCGATCTCGTGGACCGTGGTCATGCGCTTGCGTTCCGAGTCGAAAGGGACCTCCGAAACGCGAGCCGGCGCCGTAACCTGCGGTGCGAGGTCGCGTACGGCCACAAGCAGTGCGGTCTCCGTGGGATCGCCGACCAGCGCGCCCTCGGCAGTGATCCGGGCGTCGTTGTTGGCCGATGCGATCTCGAAGAGCAGCGCCAGATCCTGAGCGTGGGGCTCGGAACTGCCGAGAGGCTCGATCTTCTCGTGCCCGGTCACGCGGGCCGGATCGGTTCCGACGAGCATCCGGCGGACTGCCATCTCGTTTCGAGTGAGCGTGCCGGTCTTGTCCGAGCAGATGAAGCTCGTGGAGCCGAGCGTCTCGACCGCATGAAGCTTGCGCACGATGGCGTTGCGTTCCGCCATGCGGCGCACACCGAGCGAGAGCGACACCGTCACGATCGCGGGAAGCCCCTCGGGGATCGCGGCGACGGCGAGTGAGACGGCCACGAGCAGCCCTGCGGTCAGGCCGCTGCGAAACGTCGGGTCGGTGAGGTCTTGCAGGATGGGACCGCCAACCTGGCGCCACTCGACCCACGCCTCCTCGAAGAAGACGACGGCCGCGATGATGAGCACGATGACGGCGATGCGCTTGCCCACGATCTCAAGCTCGCGCTGCAGGGGGGTCTGCTCGTTGTCCGTGGCGGCCAGCAGGTCGGCGATCTTGCCCATCTCGGTGGCCTGGCCAGTCGCGGTGACCACCAGCGTCCCGCGCCCAACCGCCACGGCCGTGCCCGCGAACACCATGCAGCGGCGGTCGCCCAGCGGGGCATCGAGCTCGAGGACGCACGCTGCGTCCTTCCGGGATGGCGAGCTCTCCCCGGTGAGGGCCGACTCCGTGATTCGCAGTGCCGCGGCCTCGACGAGGCGGCCGTCGGCCGGGACCTTGTCGCCGGCCTCGAGCAGCACCAGGTCGCCGGGGACGAGTTCCTCGGCGGGGATGTCGCGCTCGACGCCGTCGCGGATGACGGTCGCGATGGGTGCCGAGAGCTGCTTGAGCGCCTCGAGCGCCTCCTCGGCGCGGTACTCCTGAACGAAGCCGAGTACCCCGTTGAGCAGCAGGATCGCGAGAATCGCAGTCGCCTCGAGGACCTGGCCCTCAAACGCGCTGATGAGAACGGCGACGAGGAGCACGTAGATCATGAAGTCCTGGAACTGGCCGAGGAAGAGCTTCCACTTCGGGACTTTGACCTGCTCGGCGAGCCGGTTGGGGCCCGAATCAGCGAGACGCCGCGCCGCTTCTGAGGCGGCGAGACCTACGGTCGCGCTGCTCGAGAGCGCGGCGATGACGTCAGTGTGCGGGAGGGTGTGCGCGGTGTCGGCGAGCGCGTTGTGGGCCGGGGGTGCGGGTGACTCGGCGGGCATAGCGCGTCCTTTCGGCGGGTGGCAACAGGCGTGCTTCACCGCCGAGAGTCTCGCTGCTGTGGGCAGAACCGGGGCCGTTGGTGATGCCCGGGTCTGTCGGCCTGCCTCCCCGAATTCGGGGCGCTACTCCCCCTCGACAGAGTCGATGCTAGCACGAGGGGAGCGCGCTGGTTACTTCTCGCGTGCTCGCGCAGCCATGTCGCGTCCAGCCGGCGTCGTCGCGAGCCCACCGAGCGCCGTCTCGCGAAGCGAGGGTGGCAACGACCTGCCGACAAACCCCATCGCGTCGACGACCTCGTCGAAGGGGACGGGGAACTCGACGCCCGCGAGTGCCATCTCAGCCGCCGCCAGCGCAACGGCGGCCCCGGTGGCGTTGCGGTAGACACACGGCACCTCGACCAGCCCGCCGATCGGGTCGCACACGAGCCCCATCTGGCCCTGCAACGCGAGGGCGGCCGCGTGACCCGCCTGCGCCGGCGTGCCGCCCGAAAGCTCGACCGCCGCCGCCGCGGCCATCGCTGCTCCCGAGCCGATCTCGGCCTGGCAGCCGCCGGCGGCGCCGGAGAGCGTCGCGCGGGTTGCGATCACGCCGCCGATGCCGGCCGCCGCGAACAGCGCCTCGGTCAGCGCCTCCTCGCTCGCGCTTGTCTGCGCGCCCACAGTGAGAACGACCGCCGGCAGCACGCCCGATGCTCCGCCGGTCGGAGCAGCGACGATGCGCCCCATTGCGGCGTTGACCTCGCCTGTTGCGAGCGCGGCAGCAATCGTGTCGGCAAAGGTTCCGCCGAGCGGTCCAGCCTGCGAGGACGCGACCTTGCTTGCGTCGCCACCCACGAAACCCGAGCGCGAGCGAGCATTGCCCGAAAGCCCGGTCCCCACCGCGTCGCGCATGACTCCGAGTGTCTCGCGCATACGGGCACGCAGCTCTGGGGCGCTTGTGCCGGTCTCGGCGATCTCGATCTCGAGCGCGGCCTTGCCGAGCGACCCGTGAGTGTTGGCGGCGGCGAGCAGTTCTTCGAAGGACGCGTACGCCATGAGGGGGAGTCCTTTCGCACGGCGGTGAGCTGTTGCGATGTCTGCGCCGATTGTAGCGCTCGGGGGAATCCCGACTGATTTCATCACCTATTGACGGGGCTCCGTCACGGGCGTAGTATTCGCTGTGCGCCAGACTTAGTACCTACTAAGCGGACTGGACAACGCAACCACCGAACGCATCACCACCGAGGAGCCACCCGATGACCGATCTTGCCGCTACCCAGGATACCGACGAGACGCCTGCACTGTGCGAGCTGTGCACCCTCGACTGTATCCGCAAAGGTGAGCGCATCGAGATCATCTCCGTAGACGACCAGCACGCCCGCGTTCAGGCGCTGCGCTTCGGCATGGCCGAAGGCGCGTGTGTTGAATGCGTGACCAGGGTCCCAGCCGGGCCGCTCGTCATAAAGAGCGGCCGTCAGGAGATTGCCGTCGGGCGCGCGCTTGCGAAGCGCATCAGCGTCCGCAGGCTGAGCAGCTGACTCCAGCGGGTGCCGTAGCCAACCCCCCTAGCGGCTCGGCACCCGCAGGTCTGCTCGGCCAGCAGTAGCACAAGGGAGTTGCACCACCATGAGCGAAGCGCACTGCCACACCGCTGCGGGTACCGCGGCGCGCCCCGGCTGCGAGACGATCGTCCTCGCCGGAAACCCCAACGTCGGGAAGTCCGTCGTATTCAACGCGCTGACCGGCACCTACGTCGACGTCAGCAACTTCCCCGGCACGACGGTCGAGCTGACGCGCGGCCGAGTGGGGGAACACGACGTGGTCGACACTCCAGGCGTCTACGGGGTCAGCTCCTTCAACGACGAAGAGACCGTCGCGCGCGACATCATCCTGAACGGTGACATCGTCATCAACGTCGTCGACGCGGTCCACCTCGAGCGCGATCTCTTCCTGACGCTGCAACTCATCGATATGGGCAAACGCATGGTCGTCGCGCTCAACATGGCCGATGAGGCCCGTCGCCGCGGCTTGGCGGTCGACCGGGATCTGCTCGAGGACCTGCTCGGCGTGCCGGTCGTCGAGACGGTCGCTGTCGAGGGCAAGGGGTTCGAGGATCTGACAAGCGCGATTCCGCGCGCTCGGATGGGCCACGCGGACGTGGACCTCGAGACCGACATCGTCGAGATGGCGGCCCGCGTTGGTACGCGGGCCGAGGCGCTCATGGTCCTCGAGGGCGACGAGTACGTCAGCGAGCGGCACGGCATCGAGCCGGGCTTCCACCGAGACGAGATCTACCTGCGCCGCCGCAACCGGGTCAACGATGTCTGCGGCCACGTCATCAGCGAGACCACGCAAGGTGCGAGCTTCTCGGCGAAGCTGTCGCACGCGATGATGCACCCGCTCACGGGTGTGCCGATGCTCTTCGCGCTGCTCGCGTTCATGTACGTCGTGATCGGGCAGTGGGTGGCTGGAAACCTCGTCGGCTTCCTCGAGGGCGACGTCATGCTGCAGCACTTCGTGCCGTTCGTGCAGGGGCTCGTCGGGAGGGTCTTCGCGCCCGGTTCGCGTGTCTACACCGTGCTCGCGGGCGAGTTCGGCGTGCTGACGATGACGCCGACGTACCTCATCGCGGTCATTCTGCCGCTCGTCACGGCCTTCTACCTGCTGCTGTCGCTTCTCGAGGACACCGGCTACCTGCCGAGAATCGCTGCCCTGACCGACCGCTCGCTGACGTCGATGGGGCTCAACGGCCGAGCGGTCATCCCACTCATCCTCGGCTTGGGCTGCATCACCATGGGCACGCTGACCACCCGCATCCTCGGCAGCAAGCGCGAGCGCTTCATCGCGACCGCGCTCATGGCTATCGCGGTGCCCTGCTCGGCGCAGATCGCGGTCATCGCTGCGCTCATGAGCAAGACCTCGCCGGGTTACGCGGCCGGCTATCTACTCGTGCTGGTGGGCATCTTCGTGGCGCTCGGGACGGCGCTGAACAAGATTGTCCCGGGGCAGTCGACCGACCTGCTCATCGACCTGCCTTCCCTGCGTCTGCCGCGCCTCGACAATGTCGTGCGCAAGAGCGGTTTGAAGGTGTGGGGCTTTATGAAGGAGGTCACGATGTTCTTCCTTCTGGGCGCCGCCTTCATCTCGATCCTGCAGGTCACGGGCGTGCTCGACGGGATCGTCAACGTCGCCAGGCCGCTGACGGTGGGCTGGCTCGGGCTGCCGCCGCAGGCCGCCGCCGCATTCGTGATGGGCTTCGTGCGCCGCGACTTCGGCGCGGCAGGCTTCTTCGCGATGCACCTGTCGCAGGCCCAGCTCCTGGTGGCCATGATCACGATCACGTTGTTCGTGCCCTGCATCGCCAGCACGATGGTCGTGCTCAAGGAGCGCGGCTGGGGCTATACGCTGGGGCTCTTCGCAAGCTCGATCGGGCTCGCGTTCCTCCTCGGCGGTATCATCGCTCGTGTCCTGCGAATCGCGTGAGCGGAGGCCGCCGAGCATGACGCTGATGACCACATGCCCCGCGTGCGGGCTCGAATCCTCCGAGATCCGCTGCCCACGCTGCAACGCGCTCAAGGTGGTTGGCTGCAGCGGTGCGTGCTCGGCGTGCGCGAGCAGCTGCAAGGCAGGCCGGGTGCCAACGCCGCCCGGCGCGTCGCTCCCGAGTGACGCAGCCGTTGACGACGACGAGCATCCCGGCACGCCGCTAACGCGCTAGACCGCGGCGACCAGCCGGACGCTCGTGATGCCGGGCTGCTCGGCGATGCGAGCCGCTGTAGAGTCGTCGACCTGCGCATCGGTGGCGATGAGCATGAGTGCACCGGCACCCCTACGCTCGCGCGAGACGTGCATCGAGGCGACGTTGACGTGCGTCTCGGCAAGCACGGCAGTGACCGCCGCAATCTCGCCGGGTCGATCGATGTGCCCGACGACGATGACGGGCAGCTCGCCCGAGAGCTCGACGTCGTAGCCATCGATGCGTGTTACGACGACGTCGCCTCCGCCGAGCGAGGAGCCCTGCACCTCCATCTGGCGGCCGGCCTCCTCCTCGAGCACGAAGGTGGCGGTGTTCGGGTGCGCGTCGCCGAGATCCTCCTCGGCGAAGTCGAACTCGAGCCCGGCTTCGCGAGCAATCTCGAAGGCGTGCGGGATGCGGGCATCGTCGGGATGCATGCCGAGAAGCCCGGCGACGAGTGCGAGGTCGGTGCCGTGTCCCGGGCCGGTCGACGCGAAGGAGCCGTGCAGCAGGATGTGAGCACGAGCGGGAGTGCCCCCGAAGATCGCGCGGGCGAGTTCGCCGAGCCGGCACGCGCCGGCGGTGTGGCTCGAGGACGGCCCGATCATGATGGGGCCGACTATGTCGAAAACGCTGCGCTGGCGCGACATTCGCTCATCCTAGCAGTCGGTGAACCTTAGCTAGACTGTACGCGTCTATGCTCGCGAGGGTATAGTGTGCGGGCACATTCGTGCTTGTTCAGGCAAGCGATGCAGTTGCGTTTCGAAAGGATGGCACATGTCCGAGCAGACCCAGTCCAACAATCAGCAGACGATCGTCATCGCTCTGGTGGTCGTGGCCGTTCTTCTGGCCGCCCTCGTCGGAGTCCTCATCTACCATCAGGCGCAGGTCGCGAAGATCGTTTAGCTGAGTGCTGCGCCGACCACCGACACCACCGCTGCCACCAACAATGCGCAGACGGCGAATAGCGCCGCCGCCGCGGTGCCCTTCGACGCGAAGACCGCCACGAAGGTGCCCGCCGGTATGACGCCTGAGCAGCTCGTCAAGACCTACAACGAGGACGTTGTGGCCGGCAAGTACGACGCCGCCTACAAGCTGCTGCCGTACGCGGTGCAGACGAAGACCTACGGCGACGCCAAGGCCTATGCCACGCAGCTCAAGGGCTACGGCATCAGCGGCTACAAGATGGGCAAGCCCACGACCAGCGGCGACACCATGTCGATCGTGGCCGAGCAGCAGACCTCGGCAATGGCCATCGCCTACACCTGGACCTTCAAGAAGGTCGGCAGCCAGTGGTATGTCGAGTCGCGCACCATGGGCGGCACGGTCAACTAGCACTCGCACCACAATCTCACTGCCGCAACGGCCGTCCCGACAAGAGGGGCGGCCGTTTTGCGTGGCTGGGCCGATCGTGCCCTTTGCGTGTCGGTAGAGCGTGCTACTCTCGGCGGGTGACCTCCGAGCCTCTCGACACCTTCCTCGTACCCGGCACCGATCCGGACGTGCGCGCCGCCTATGCGACGCTCGCGCAGCGTGCGCGGACGGCGGTCTTTGGCTTCGAAGCTGAGTACGCCATCGTCGATCTCGAGACGACCGGCTACGACTTCGGACGCGACCACATCATCGAGATCGGCGCCGCAATCATCCGCGGGCCCGAGGTCATCGACACCTTCACCACCCTCGTCGATCCGCTCGTGCCGCTCTCGGCCGAAATCACGAAGCTGACCGGCATCGACGACTCCATGGTGCGCGGCGCGCCCTCCGCCGAGGCGGCCGTACGAGAGCTCGTTGCCTTCATCGGGGAGCGCGATATCGTCGCGCACAACGCCAACTTCGATCGCGCGTTCGTCGAGCGCGTCACCGGCCGTCATGCGCTGCGCGGCACCTGGATCGACTCGCTCGAGATCACGCGCATCGGGCTTCCCCGGCTGCGCTCGCACCGGCTCCAAGACCTGGCTGCGGCGTTCGGCGTGACCCCCGAGGGCCCGGCTCACCGCGCGCTGCCCGATGTGGAAGCGCTCGCCGCGGTGTGGCGCATCGCGCTGACAGGACTGGGCGACCTGCCGCCCGGGCTGCTGCACCGCATCGCGGAGTTCGGGCGTGACGCCGAGTGGCCAACGCGTGCCGTGCTCTCGCAGATCGCGGCCGCCGAACCCGGCGCCGTGTTCGACCTGCGCGACGCGCGCCGCACGAGGGTCGCCGCCGACAAGGCCGAAGCCCTCGACGACGCCGATGAGGTCGCGTGCACCTGCCCCGCAGCCGACGCCGTTCTCGGCGAGTTCTCGGCAGATGGCATCGCCGGGCGGATGTACGACGGATTCGAGTCGCGCGCCGAGCAGCTCGAGATGGCCGGAGCGGTGCTGTCCGCGTTCGACACACGCACTCACGTCGCCATCGAGGCGGGCACCGGCGTGGGCAAGTCGATCGCCTATCTCGTGCCGGCCGCGCTCTACTCGCTTGAGAACCGCGTGGGGGTCGGGGTCGCGACTAAGACCAACGCGCTGATGGACCAGCTCATCTACCACGAACTCCCTCGGCTGAACGAGGCACTGGGCGGGGAGCTGCGCTACGTGGCGCTCAAGGGCTACGACCACTACCCATGCCTGCGCAAGCTCGAGCGCTACGCCGCCGAACTCGAGGGGCCCGCTGCAACCACTGACACGCTCGCGACCATCGGCGCGCTCTTCGCGTGGTGCGCCCAGTCGAGCTGGGGTGACCTCGATGCGATCAACCTGCATTGGGGCCAACGCGAACTGCGCGCCGCCATCCAGGCGTCGCAGGCCGACTGCACCAAGAAGCGCTGCCGCTTCTTCCCACACATGTGCTACCTGCACGGCGTGCGCCGCCGAGCCGCAAGCGCCAACATCGTCGTCACCAACCACGCGCTGCTCTTCCGAGACGTCGTTGCGCAGGGTGGCATCCTGCCCCCGTTGCGCCACTGGGTCGTCGACGAGGCGCAC
>Ga0079306_1000460_pt1 | contig 37652 bp, 34 predicted proteins | sample Methanotroph_Enr_FD_79181 | JGI IMG/M metagenome (GOLD analysis project Ga0079306, IMG submission 79181) | Enriched soil microbial communities from Old Woman Creek wetland in Ohio, USA - Methanotroph_Enrichment_5 | ecosystem: Environmental > Terrestrial > Soil > Wetlands | place: USA: Ohio... | reverse complement strand
TCGATGCTGCCACGCGAGTGGCGCCGCAGCTGACTGCCGAACGTGAGGATCTTGATGACATCAGTCAGCGAGATCAGCCCGAAGTGCAGCTCATCCCACACGCTATGAGCCAGATACGCCCACAGCTCGCCGAGGACCCACTCAAGCTCCTCGATCTCGTCCTCCGTCAGCTCGCTCCAGCTCGGGCCTAGCCCGTGCCGGACCAACTGGACGGCGCGCTCAACGGCCTTGGCTCGCTTGAGCTTGAATGCGCGGATTCCCAGGTCTTCGTCGTTTACTTCAGGACGTTCGTACATAGTGCGCATCACCCCCTCGACGTACTCTTCGACGACTGGCCGCAACTCCCTGCCGTCGCCTTGAGGTCGTTGTCTCGTCCCGCGGGGGCATGGGCTAGAATGGACGGCGGTTCGAGGCCTCGCAGCGGGGGCCCTGTCACATCGTCAAAGGAGCATCGGGCATGGAGTTCTCGGAAGTCCTCGCCAAGCGGCGCAGCGTGCGCCATTTCAACGCCAGACTTGACGTTTCCGATGAGGACATCCGGGCGCTCATCGAGGCCGCTGTGGTTGCGCCGACCGCGGGCAACATCCAGCCGTGGCGTTTCACGATCGTGCGCTCGATCGAGGCACGCGAGAGGCTCGCGGAGGCGCTTCGTCAGCGCTGGGCGACCAGTGCTCCCGTGGTGATCGTCGTGTCGGTCGACCCGCGGCCGTGCTACGCGCGCTACGGTGAGCGCGGCGAGCGTCTGTATGCGATCCAAGACAGCGCCAACGCTGCTCAGAACATCCTTATGGCGGCGGTCGACCGGGGTCTCGCATCCTGCTGGATAGGTGCGTTTGACGCCGATGCGGTGCGTGAGGCCATCGGGGTCTCAGCACCAATCGAGCCTGTCGCGATTCTGCCAGTCGGCTACTCGGCGGAGTCGGCGGGGCGCCCTGCTCGGCGTCCGCTCGCCGAGGTCGCCAACTGGATCTAGAGGGGGCGACGTCTCACGTGCCTGGTCTGGGGTGCACGAGCCTGCCTGAGATCTCGGATCTCATCGGCGACTGTCATCGCTGCCCGCTGGGCGACACGCGCACCAACATCGTCTTCGGCGTCGGTGACCCGAACGCGCGGGTGATGTTCGTGGGCGAGGCCCCTGGCAAGAACGAGGACCTCAAGGGTGAGCCGTTCGTGGGAGCCGCGGGCCAGCTCCTCAACGAGCTGCTTGCGCACGCTGGGCTGAAGCGCTCGGACGTCTACATCGCCAACGTGCTCAAGTGCCGCCCGCCTGGCAACCGCGACCCCGAGGCTGTCGAAATCGAGACGTGCACGCCGTTCCTTCGCGAGCAGATTCGCGTGATCTCGCCGGACGTGCTCGTCACGCTCGGCAACTTCTCGACCAAGTTCGTGCTTCGCACCGACGTGGGCATCACGCGGCTGCACGGCAAGCCGCAGCCAGCTGGTCGTTTCACGGTGCTGCCGATCTTTCACCCCGCGGCGGCGATCTACGACCGCACGAAGCGCGACGCGCTCTTCGCCGACTTCGAGGTCCTGGCCGGCCTCCTCGCCGAGAAGACCACACCGACACCGAGTGATGACGCTATCGCCGGGGAAATGCCCGCGCCAGCCGAGCCCGACCAGACCACGCTCTTCTAGCCGAAGGCCACCGCATGACGCTGTACACCATCGCAACCTCAGACGAGGCCGCCACGCAGGCGGTAGGCGGTGCGCTGGCACCGCTTGTCGCGCCGGGTGACGTTGTCGTGCTGACAGGCGATCTGGGCGCGGGCAAGACCCAGCTGACGAAGGGGCTTGCCTCGGCGCTCGGCGTCGCAGAACCCGTCACCAGCCCGACCTTCAACATCCTCCTCGTTCACGAGGGGCGCATTCCGCTCTACCACTTCGATCTCTACCGGCTCACGCACGCCGAGGAGCTCGAGGATCTCGACTACTGGGGCACCCTGGAGGCCGACGGTGTCTCCGTCGTGGAGTGGGGTGACCGCTTCGCCGCGGCGGTCCCCGAGCAGTGCGTGGTCGTGCGCATCAACATCACCGGCGACGACACGCGGCTCATCGAGATCGAACCTCGGGGCGCGCGCGGCGAGGAGCTCGCCGAGGCATGGTGTGCGGCGTCCGCCGGACTGCCCGGAGTGAACGTCGGGTCCGGGGGCGAGGGCCAGTGAGCCAGATCCTGCTCGCGCTCGACACGGCCACCGAGCGCACGACGGTTGGAGTCGCGCGGCTGGGACAGGACGAGCTCGACGTGCTCGGCACGGCCGTGGTCGACGCCCCTCGGGCGGCAATGTCGCGGCTTCTGCCGATGACCGAGACCCTGCTCGCCACCGAACACCTCACGATCGCCGACGTCGACGGCGTGATCGTCGGTCGCGGCCCGGGGTCGTTCACCGGGGTTCGCATCGGCGTGGCGACGGCCAAGGGGCTCGCACACGGGCTCTCGTGCCCTCTGTGGGGCGTGAGCACCCTGGACGCGGTCGCGTGGACGTTCGCGTACAACGAAGTCACGGTGGCGGTCGTGGGCGACGCCATGAGAGGCGAGGTCTACCCCGCGCTCTACCGCTGCGGTGGTGGCAAGGCCGAGCGGCTCACGCCCGACCGGGTCGCGAAGCCAGCCGATGTGGCCGCCGCGTGGGCGGAGCTTGGCCAACCTCTCGTGCTGACCGGGAACGGGCTTCGCAAGTACGCCGAGGTGTTCACGGACGCGCTTGGCGACGATGCGATGATCGCCGACGAGGACCTGTGGGCGCCGTGGGCGAACGGGCTGTTCGCCGGCTGGCTCGCGCAGCTGTCCGGCGAGGGGCGCGGTTCGGGCGATCCCGCGGACGTCCTGCCCATCTACACGCGCCTTTCCGACGCCGAGGAGAACGAGCGCATTCGCGAGGGGCTCGCCTTCGCATCGCCGCCGGAGTCCGGCGTGTCCGGTGGTGAGCCGGCGTGAGCGTGACCATCCGCAGGCTCGCCGAGACCGACATCCCGCTCGTGGCGGCACTCGAGGCCGAGACATTCCCCGACCCGTGGACGGCCAAGATGTTCGTCGAGGAGCTGTCCCAGGCTTCTCGGGCGTGGTTCGTCGCCGAGGACGATGGCCTCGTGGTCGGCTATGGCGGGACCGCGATCCTCGCCGACGACGATGCGCACATCATGAATCTCGCGGTCGCTCCAGCGCACAGGAGCCAGGGAATCGGACGACGGTTGCTCGACACGCTGATGCGCGCCGCATCAGAGCTGGGTGCACAGCGCGTCACGCTCGAGGTTCGCGCCGAGAACCCGGTAGCGACTGCGCTCTATGAATCCGTGGGCCTCGAGTCGGTCGGCATCAGGCCCGAGTACTACGGCCCCGGCAGGGACGCGATCATCATGTGGGGCGATCTGCCCGACGCCGAACGCCGACCGGTCGCCGACGATAGCGGCGAGCTCATTCTCGCGATCGAGTCGTCGTGCGACGAGACGGCGGCGGCGGTCATGCGCGGTGGGCGCGACCTTCTCGCGAACGTGGTTGCAAGCCAGATCGACTTCCACGCCCGTTTCGGCGGCGTTGTGCCGGAGATTGCGAGCCGCAAGCACACCGAGGCGATCGTTGGCGTGGTCGACGAGGCGATGGAGCAGGCCGGCGAGGCTCTACGCCTCGATGGGCCGCTGTCGTTCTCGGAGCTCGACGCCATCGCGGTGACCGATCGTCCCGGGCTCATCGGCGCCTTGGTCGTGGGGGTCGCGTACGCGAAGGGGCTTGCGATGGCGACCGGCAAGCCGCTTGTGGGTGTGAACCATCTCGAGGGGCACATTTTCGCGAACGTCTTCGCCGACCCGGCTGTCAAGCCGCCGCTCGTGGCGCTGCTCGTGAGCGGTGGGCACACGTCGCTCGTGCACATGCCCGAGTGGGGCGTCTATCGCACGCTCGGCGAGACGCTCGACGACGCCGCAGGGGAGGCGTTCGACAAGGTCGCGAAGGTGCTCGGCCTCGGCTATCCCGGCGGGCCGATCCTCTCGAAGCTTGCCGAGAAGGGCGACCCCGCGGCCATCAACTTCCCGCGGGCGATGATGAAGAGCGGTGACTACGCGTTCTCGCTCTCGGGTCTCAAGACCGCCGTGCTCACGCACATACGCCACGAGGAACAGGCGGGCAGGGAGATCGACGTCCCGGACCTCGCGGCTTCGTTCCAGCAGGCTGTCATCGACGTCCAAGTTGCTAAGGCCGTGCGTGCGGTCGAGGAGACCGGTGCGGTCGCCTTCTGTCTTGGCGGGGGAGTCGCCGCGAACCATGCGCTGCGCGAGGCACTCACTGCGGCCATCGAGCCGCTCGGCGTGCACGTGAGCGTGCCTCCGATGAGCCTGTGCACGGACAACGCTGCGATGATCGCAGCCGCAGCGCACTACCGCTACGTGCACGGCGAACGTCTCGGTCTCGACGCCGAGCCCAGCGCGCGCGGCCCGCTCGATACGCTCTAGACGATCGCGGCTACGACAACGCACAGATGTGAGCGAATCGCACTTAGATTCCACATCTCGTCTCTTGCCACCCCACTACACGCTCCGCTAGAATCCGAGGTCGTTGGCACTCGCATGGCGTGAGTGCCAGCAGTCGCATCGGAGTAGCGCGGGATGGGGTAGATACTCCCCGCGCGCCCCGCGCGCGAGAAGGTACTTGCGCGGGCCAAGCCCGCGAGACGCACGTTCGGACCGAGAAGCAGGAGGGAAGTCGATGAGTCTCAAGCCACTGTACGACCGCGTGATCGTCAAGGCCGACGAGGCCGAGGAGAAGACCGCAAGCGGCCTGATCCTGGCTGACACCGCCAAGGAGAAGCCGACCCGCGGGAAGGTTATCGCCGTTGGCGAGGGCAAGTTCAACGACAAGGGCGAGCGCGTTCCGCTCGACGTCAAGGTGGGCGACACGGTCATCTACAGCAAGTACGGAGCGACCGAGGTCAAGAACGGTACCGAGGAACTGCTCATCCTTCGCGACACGGACATCTACGCCGTCGTCGTCGAATAGGTCCCATTCGTTCGTTCCGACTGACTGAAAGGGGATTTCTGGCAATGGCTAAGGAAATCCGTTTCGACGAGGAAGCTCGTCATGGCCTGGCTGCCGGCGTCAACAAGCTCGCCGACGCCGTCAAGGTCACGCTTGGCCCGAAAGGCCGCTACGTCGTGCTCGAGAAGAAGTTCGGTGCGCCGACGATCACGAACGACGGCGTGACCATCGCCAAGGAGATCGAGCTCGACGACCCGCTGGAGAACATGGGTGCCCAGCTCGTCAAGGAAGTCGCCGTCAAGACCAACGACGTCGCGGGTGACGGCACCACCACCGCCACGCTGCTCGCCCAGGTCATCGTCTCGGAGGGTCTGCGCAACGTGAGCGCAGGCGCCAACCCGCTCGCCATCCGCCGCGGCATCGAGAAGGCCGTCGACGCGATCGTCGAGGAGATCAAGAAGACCGCCAAGGATATCGAGGACAAGGACGAGATTGCTCACGTCGGCGCCATCTCGGCTGCTGACGACGAGATCGGCGCCAAGATCGCCGATGCGATGGACGTCGTGGGCAAGGACGGCGTCATCACCGTCGAGGAGTCCCAGACCTTCGGCATCGACATCGACACGGTCGAGGGCATGCAGTTCGACAAGGGCTACGTCTCGATGTACATGGTCACGGACCCGGACCGCATGGAGGCCGTCCTCCAGGATCCGCTGATCCTCATCGCCAACCAGAAGATCAGCAACATCCAGGACCTGCTCCCCGTGCTCGAGAAGGTCATGCAGGCCGGCCGTCAGCTCCTCGTCATCGCCGAGGACATCGAGGGCGAGGCTCTGGCCACCCTCATCGTCAACAAGCTGCGCGGCACGTTCACCTGCATCGCCGTCAAGGCGCCGGGCTTTGGCGACCGCCGCAAGCGCATGATGGAAGACATCGCGATCGTCACTGGCGGCCAGGCCGTCATGGAGGAGCTTGGTCTCAAGCTCGAGAACGTGACGCTCGACATGCTCGGTCGCGCCAAGACCGTCAAGGTCACCAAGGACAACACCACGATCATCGACGGTGCTGGCAAGGAAGAGGACATCAAGGCTCGCATCAGCCAGCTCAAGACCGAGATCGAGAATTCCGACTCTGACTTCGATCGTGAGAAGCTCCAGGAGCGCCTCGCCAAGCTCTCCGGCGGTGTCGCGGTCATCAAGGTCGGCGCAGCCACCGAGACCGAGCTCAAGGAGAAGAAGCACCGTATCGAGGACGCCCTCCAGGCGACCCGCGCGGCTGTGGAGGAGGGCATCGTCGCTGGTGGCGGCGTTGCACTCGTCGACGCACTGCCGGTGCTCGACCTGATCACGTCGGACGACGCCGACGAGCTCATCGGCGTCAACATCATCCGCAAGGCGCTCGTCGAGCCGATGAAGACCATCGCGTCCAACGCTGGTTTCGAGGGCTCCGTCGTCGTCGAGAAGGTCAAGACCCTCCCGAACGGCGAGGGCCTCAACTCCGCCACCGGTGAGTACGGTGACCTGGTCAAGATGGGCGTCATCGACCCCGTCAAGGTGACCCGTTCGGCGCTGCAGAACGCCGCGTCGATCGCCGCGCTGATCCTCATCACCGAGGCTGCCGTCAACGACATCCCTGCCAAGGACGACGGCGCTGCCGCCGCCATGGCGGGCATGGGTGGCATGGGCGGCATGATGTAACACCCTATGGCCTGCGGGCCATAGAGCCTCTCCTTCTGAAAGGGCCTCGGCAGTCGCGCCGGGGCCCTTTCGCTTGCGCTGGACGACCCCCGGAGTACCATCAGCGCAGACGCGAGCCGCGTGCGGCCCGAGAGAGGACGACCAGCGAGTGGCCAAGAACGCCTACTGCAGCGAGTGCGGGACTCGAGTGAACCTCTCCGAGAGTGGCGAGTGCGTCCGCGGACACGCCCGCAGCGCCCTGCGGGATGTGCGGGAGGGTGCGCTCGCGGCTGCTCCGGTTGCGTCGTCGGTACCGTCCTCTCGCAGGGAGGACTTCGCGCCGCCCACCGGCCTTGCCTCGCAGGTCATCGGCAAGGCCATCGTGCTCGTGCCGGCGGCGTTCGTGGTTCTCCTGGCGCTCTGGAGCGGCTACGCGGGTGGCGCGGGGATGGGGCTCTCTCCACTCATGTCCTGGCTCTCGTCGATTGGGTCGCTCGCGCTGACCGCCGCCGGCGTCTGGCTGTGGGTCTGGATGCGCAGGCGTAGGCAGCGCTAGTCGGCGCGAGGCTCAAACGGCTCGAGCGCGACACGCGCCACGTGACGTGCGGCACCCGGCATCGCGATCTTCTCGGCGGCCATGAGCTGCTGTGATGCGGTGGACAGCGATCCGGCGAGTGCGTCACGGAGGCGGTCGTCGTTCTCGGCGACGATAGCCGCGCCCGCCTTCTCCAGATAGGCGCTGTTCGCGCGCTCCTGACCGCTGCCTCGCGAGAGCAGGATGAGCGGCCGTCCGCACGCGATGCTCTCGGAGACGATCGACCCTCCCGGCTTGGCGACGACGACGTCGGAGGCGGCGATCAGCGTGGCGACGTCGTCGGTGTAGGGGACGACTCGGACGCTTTCACCGAACTCGGCGGCCAGCTGCTCGGCGAGGGGCGTGTTGGTGCCGGTCAGCACTACCGACAGCATGCCGCTGCCGACGAGTGCCGAGACGACGGCGGGGATGCGCTGGGCGAGTTGTGCATACGGCCCGGGGTCGCGCGCGCCCGCGACGACGAGCGCGACACGCCGGTCTCCGTCGATGCCGAGCGTTACGCGAGCCGCCTCGCGGGATGGCGCATGTGCGAACTGCTCGCGGACCGGGACACCGGTCAGCTCGATTGTGCTTGCAGGGAAGCCGCGCAACTCGAGTTCGACGCGCGCGTCTTGGGTGGGCACGCAGATGCGGTCGACCTGGCGTGGCCAGAAGCCGTGCGGCATGAAGTCGGTGAGCACCGCGACGCGCCACGCACGGAGAAGGTCGGCGGTGAGAATCGCGCCGAGCGCATGCGTCGAGACGACGACCCGCGTGTCGGGCGAGATCTGAGCGCGAAGCCGGGGGAAGAGCAGCGGTCGGAGTGCGCGAAGGGTCCCCCCGACAGGGGCTGACAGCCAGTCTGCTCCCCATACCGCGTCGTAGGCCGAGCTGATTCCCGTAGCCGATGGCACCGAGCTCAGCCGGTCGGTCATCCCGACGTCCGTGAGTGTGAGCAGGTCGACAAGTCGCACACGGAGCCCGGCTCCGCCGACGTCGGCGGCCTGCTGCGCGATTGCCTCGGCCGCGGTCCTGTGGCCTGAACCGATGGAGGCGTATAGAATCAGCATTTCGATGTCGTCGACAAGGGGCATGGAGTAACCATAACCCACCCTCGGGCGCACGCGCACCGAGGGCTGTCGTTTCAGCTTGATTGGGGTTTCTGTGGCGCTCTCTCTCGGAATCGTCGGTCTGCCCAACGTGGGCAAGTCGACGCTGTATACCGCGCTAACGCGCAAAGCGCTCGGGGCGACCGGTCAACCTGTCGCCGCCAACTACCCGTTCGCCACCATCGAGCCGAACGTGGGTCTCGTCACGGTGCCGGACGCGCGCCTCAACGCGCTCGCCGCAATCGTCAATCCGCAGCGCGTTCTGCCTGCAGTCGTCGAGTTTGTCGACATCGCCGGGCTCGTGAAGGGTGCGAGCGAAGGCGAGGGTCTCGGCAACCAGTTCCTCGCCAACATCCGCGAGACCGACGCGATCTGCGAGGTCGTGCGGTACTTCTCGGACCCGAACGTCATCCACGTCGAGGGCCGAGTGAACCCCGAAAGCGACGTCGAGACAATCCGCACGGAACTCGTCCTCGCCGACCTCGGCACGATCGAGCGCGCGCTGCCGCGGCTCGAAAAGGAAGCGAAGAAGGATCCGAAGAACGGCGAGGCGAAGGTCGCCGTGCTCAAGCGGCTCCAGGAGTGGATGGATCAAGGCCACCGCGCGCGCAAGATGGAGATGACGCCTGACGAGCGCGAGCTCGTGCGCGATCTGCACCTGCTCACGATGAAGCCGATGCTCTACGTCGCCAACGTCGACGAGTCCCAAGTCGCCGAGGAGTTCGCTCCCATCGATGGGGTCAAGCCGATTCCCATCTGCGCGAAGGTCGAGGCCGACCTCGCTGAGCTCGAGCCCGAGGAGGCCGCCGAGTATCTCGCGGAGATCGGACTTGCCGAGCCCGGCCTCAACACGCTGATCCGCGAGGCGTACCGCCTTCTCGGCTTGCAGAGCTACTTCACCGCAGGTGAGAAGGAAGTCCGCGCCTGGACGGTCCCGATTGGCGCCAAGGCACCTCAGGCCGCAGGCGTTATCCACACCGATTTCGAGCGCGGCTTCATCAAGGCCGAGGTCATTTCGTTCGATGAGTACGCCGCGCTCGGCGGGGAGAAGGGCGCGAAAGAGGCCGGGAAGATGCGGCTTGAGGGTAAGGAGTACGTCATGGCGGACGGAGACGTTGTCCACTTCAAGTTCAACGTCTGAGACCGCTCGCGCGAGCGGCCACGGGTCACCTCGTTTGCCTGCGGAAACGCATGGATTCACGCGAAATCCGCAAACTGCGGTTCCCGAACGAGGCCCGCTCCACTAGAATACCTACACCGGGGCGCAGTCCGGACTCGCATGCGGGTTCGTGGGCGACCATTTGCAGCACTCAGTCGAACCAGGCAGCTCGCTCAAGGTTACTCGGCGACGTTTGCCTGGTTTCGTCGTATCCAGAGCACGCCGCTCCTCGGTGAACAGGGAACAAGTGCCCTATAGGGCGTGACATTCACGAGGAGGATGCATCCAGCATGGAGATCGAGATCGGACGCGGCAAGACTGCTCGGCGTGCCTACGGATTCGACGACATCGCGATCGTGCCTTCGCGGCGCACACGTGACCCGCGCGACGTCGACATCACATGGACGTTCAACTTCAAGGGCCGGGATTACTCCTTCCCGCTGCCCGTGCTTGCCTCGGCGATGGACGGCGTGGTCGATCCCGCCTTCGCGATCACCATGGGTAGGCTCGGCGGACTGGCGGTCCTTAACCTCGAGGGCATTCAGACCCGCTACGAGGATCCGGCCCCGATGCTCGACGCGATCGCTTCTTTCGACAAGGAAGAGGCCACCGCGAAGATGCAGGAGATCTACAAGGAGCCGATCAAGGAACACCTGATCACCAAGCGGATCAAGGAGATCAAAGACGGTGGCGTCATGGTCGCCGCCTCGCTCACGCCGCAGAACTGCGAGCGCTACCTCGAGGCCGCTCTCGCCGGTGGCCTGGACATCCTCATCATCCAGGGCACGGTCGTCTCGGCTGAGCACGTGAGCAGCTACGACAAGCCGCTCGACCTCAACGCCTTCGTCGAGTCGCTCGACATCCCGTGCATCATCGGTGGCTGCTGCAGCTACCAGGGCGCGCTGCACCTCATGCGCGCCGGCGCCGTGGGCGTGCTCGTGGGCGTCGGCCCGGGCCACGCCTGCACCTCGCGCCGCGTGCTCGGCATCGGCGTGCCGCAGGCAACCGCCATCGCGGACGCTGCCGCGGCCCGCACTCGCTTCCTCGAGGAGACCGGCAAGTACTGCCACGTCATCGCTGACGGCGGCATGCGCACCGGTGGCGACCTTGCCAAGGCCGTTGCGGTCGGCGCCGACGCCATCATGATCGGCTCGCCGCTCGCGAGCGCCTCCGAGGCGCCCGGCCGCGGCTACCACTGGGGCATGGCGACCTTCCACCCCGACCTTCCTCGCGGCACCCGCGTGCGTGCGGGCATCCGTGGCACGCTTGAGGAGATCCTCCTCGGCCCTGCGCACCAGAACGACGGTACGCTCAACCTTCTCGGTGGTCTGCGTACGTCCCTCGCGACGACCGGCTACGAGAACCTCAAGGCGTTCCAGAAGGCCGAGGTCATGGTCGCTCCGTCGCTCCAGACGGAGGGCAAGGTCCTGCAGAACACCCAGGGCGTCGGGATGGGCCGCTAGTCGTGCCGGGTATCCAGCAGCAGCACGAGAGCCAGCCGACCGTCTTCGTCCTCGACTTCGGAGCGCAGTACGCGCAGCTGATCGCACGCCGAGTGCGTGAGGCACGCGTCTACTCCGAGATCGTGCCGTTCGACATCACCGCCGAGGAGGTCGCGCGCAGGGCTCCTGCCGCGATCATCCTCTCCGGCGGCCCGGCCTCCGTCTACGCCGAGGGTGCGCCGCACATGGACCCCGCCATCTTCGAGCTGGACGTCCCGATTCTGGGCTTCTGCTACGGCATCCAGGAGATGGCGCTGCACCTGGGTGGCGACATCCCCAAGACCGATATCGGCGAGTACGGCTTCGCCGAGCTTGAGGTCACGGCGCCCGGCTGCCGTCTTCTCGACGGCCTGCCCGAGACAAGCCAGGTCTGGATGAGCCACCGCGACTCCGTCGGCACCGCGCCGGAGGGCTTCGTTGTCACCGCGCGCACCGCGACCACCGCTGTCGCCGCCATGGAGCACCCAGAGCGCGGCCTCTACGCCACGCAGTTCCACCCGGAGGTCGCGCACACCGAGTACGGCCAGCAGATCATCCGCACGTTCCTCCACGACATCGCACAGATTCCGCCGCTGTGGACGATGGTCAACATCATCGACGACGCAGTCGAGACGATTCGCGCGCAGGTCGGCGACGCCCGCGTCATCTGCGGTCTCTCCGGCGGCGTGGACTCCAGCGTCGTTGCGGCGCTGCTGCACCGTGCCATCGGTGACCAGCTCACGTGCGTCTTCGTGGACCACGGCATGCTGCGCCTCAACGAGGCCGAGCAGGTCGTGCGCACCTTCCGCGACCAGTTCAAGATCGACCTCGTGCACGTGCAGGCGGAGGAACGCTACCTCTCGCTCCTAGCCGGAGTGACCGATCCCGAGAAGAAGCGTCACATTATCGGCTCTGAGTTCTGGCAGGTGTTCTTCGAGGAGGCGACCACGCTGGAAGGCGTGAAGTTCCTCGCGCAGGGCACGCTCTACCCGGATGTCATCGAGTCCGGCGGACGTGGCGGCAAGGCGACCGCGAAGATCAAGAGCCACCACAACCTCATCCCGTTCCCCGAAGGCGTGCACTTCGACCTCATCGAGCCCTTGAAGGCGCTCTTCAAGGACGAGGTCCGTGCCGTCGGTTCCGAGCTCGGCCTTCCCGATGAGATCGTCCACCGCCAGCCCTTCCCGGGTCCCGGCCTCGCCGTGCGAATCATCGGCGAGATTACGCACGAGAAGCTCGAGACGCTGCGTCTGGCCGACGCGATCGTGCGCGAGGAGATTGGCGCGTGGGACGAGAACCGCGAGGTCTGGCAGTACTTCGCCGTGCTGCCGGACATCCGCTCGGTCGGCGTCATGGGAGATGAGCGCACGTACGGACACCCGATCATCATCCGCGCAGTCGCATCGGCTGACGCGATGACGGCGGACTGGGCACGCCTACCGCACGACCTTCTCGGCAAGATGAGCAATCGCATCATCAACGAGGTCGAGGGGATCAACCGCGTCGCCTACGACATTACGAGCAAGCCTCCCGGCACCATCGAGTGGGAGTAGGGGCGGCCCACTCGCGCGATCCTCGAATGCATGACCCGAGCGCCGGCCGCCTGGCCGGCGTTCGTGCGTCCGACGGAATGCGACGGTTGGATGAGGTGGCTGTCTCCCGCCATGGGGTATGCTTGCCTACGGACGTGAGGGAGTGATGGCGTGAGGTTCTCTCGGCGACGTATCGCCGCTCTCGTGTGCGCGATGGCGCTCGGCATGGCCCTGCTGCCCGCGCACGCGCTCGCTTCGACGCACCCCTCGGTGACAGTTCCCTCGGCGCTCATCATGACGATGGACGGGCGCATCATGTGGTCGCGGCATTCGACCGACTCTCGGCGCGTCGCGAGCACCATCAAGATGCTCAACGCGCTTGTCGTCCGGGAGCACGCGAGCCTCGACGAGACCGTGACTGTCACGCGGAAAGCGGCCCGCACGCCCGACGGAGTGGGACTGAGACGCGGGCAGAAGTTCACCGTGCGGCAGCTGCTCAAGTTCACGCTGGTCGCCTCGGCGAACGACGCGGCCGAGGCGTTGGCGATCCACATCGGCGGCACCGAGGCGAACTACGTCGCGATGATGAACGCCAAGGCGAAGTCGCTCGGGTTGACCCGCACGCACGCTGTCGACCCGCACGGGCTCTCGAAGCGAGAGCACTCGACCGCGCGCGACCTGTCGGTCATAGCGCGGCAGGTCTTGAAGGACCCCGTGCTTCGCAAGATCATCCTGCTCAAGAAGGTCAGGGTCCGACGGCCGGGCGGCGCGTACGTGACGGCAAGGGCGACCAACAGACTTCTCGGCCACTACGTGGGCATCGAGGGCGTGAAGACCGGCTTCACGAACCCGGCAGGGTATTGCCTGGTGAGTGCGGCCAAACGGCGGCCGTACGAGCTTGTCGGCGTCGTGCTCGGCGCAAGGACGCTCGACGGGCGGTTCTCGCAGACGCGGAAGTTGCTCGACTGGGGCTTCGCGCACGTGCGCTGGCGACGTCTCGTGGCTGCTGGCGCGGTGTGCGGTTCGGCGACGGTTGCGAGCGGCACGGTGCCCACGGTGGCGGTATACGCGGCGCGCGAGGCGTCTGCCGTCGTGATCACGGTGGGCAGCAAGGTCGCGACGGTCGCCGTCATCCCCAAACAGATTCGAGCGCCAATTCGTCGCGGCCAGCAGCTCGGCGTGCTGCGCATCTCGCAGCGCGGAGTGGTTCTGGCCAGCGTGGCGCTGCTTGCGAGGTCGGACGTGGTCACGGCATCGGCGCCATCCACCGGTCCGGCCGCGCCTGCGTGCGCGGGCGCGCAGGCCCCGGTGCAGCCGTCAATCGGCACCGGTGGGCTGCTCGGACACCTGTGGGACGTGCTTGCCGCGGATTCGGAGCTCACCGCACCCGTGACGAGGCGGGTGACTCTGGGAGTCTCCTCCCCCTTGTAACGCATTCGGTCTACAATGCGTGAACCGCTGCAGTGGCGGTTCACGGTTTGGATATGCAAGGGAGCGCAAGATGTCCGAGAACAACCTCGACGCGCAGGCGAAGATCGACGGGATTCGAGAGCGCATCGACGCCATCGACTGTCAGCTCGTCAAGCTACTCAACGAGCGGGCGCAGTGCTCGCTCGACATCCGAGCGCTCAAGCCCGAGGCGAGGCAGGGTCTGTACGACCCCAAGCGCGAGGAGGAGATCTTCTCGAACGTGGCCCGCTGCAACGAAGGCCCGCTCTATGCGGACGACCTGCGCGAGATCTACGAGGCCATTCTCCACGTTGCCAAGGAGATGAGGGGCTGATGGTGCAGGACGCACGCGCCATCGGAGCCGTCGCCCGCGATGAAGGCATGACGATCATCGCCGGACCGTGCTCGGTTGAGAGCCGCGAGCAGATGCGTGAAGTCGCGGCGTGCCTCTCGGAGCTGGGCATCAAGGTCATGCGCGGCGGCGCCTACAAGCCTCGCACGTCGCCCTTCTCGTTCCAGGGGCTCGAGCTCAAGGGCCTCGAACTGCTCCGAGAAGCCGCCGATGAGTACGGTCTGCTCGTCGTGACTGAGGTGACGGACTCGGCGCACGCCCAGACTGTCGACGAGTACGCCGACATCATCCAGATCGGCACCCGCAACATGGCGAACTTCAGCCTCCTCAAGAAGATCGGCGAGGTGACCGCCGAGAGCGGCAAGCCGGTCGTCTTCAAGCGAGGCATGGCCGCCACCATCGAGGAGTGGCTCCAGGCGACCAACTACATCACGATGTGCGGCAACGAGAACGTGATCCTGTGCGAGCGCGGCATCCGCACCTTCGAGACCGCGTACCGCTTCACGCTGGACATCACCGCGGTGCCGGTCGTCAAGAAACTCTCGCTGCTTCCGATCATCATCGACGTCTCGCACCCGGCTGGGCAGGTCGATCTCGTGCCCGCACTCTCGCGCGCGGCCGTGGCCGTGGGCGCCGACGGAATCATGGTGGAGGTGCACCCCAACCCGCGCGAAGCGCTCTGCGACGGCCCCCAGTCGCTTGACCTCGACCAGTTTGCGACCTTGGTGGCCGATCTCAAGACGGTCGCCGGAGCGGTGGGAACGGAAGTCCGCTAGAAGGATTAGCGAACATTACCGCGAAACAACAGACAAGCGGCGCAGTCGAACCTACTCGCAACCGATGCTCGCGCTTCCCGGGCGTACCTGCGCCCGCGATCGGACTGCGCTGACTCATGTCGACCGAGTGTCGGGACGACCCGAGTGAACGAGAACTCAGCAATCGAGCGCATGTGCCCATACTGCGGCGCGAACAACTCGCGACGCCTTGGCGAGTGCTCCGTCTGCCACCGTTTTGTCTGCGAGAAGTGCGGCAACGTCCAGATCTCGCACGGAGAGCGTCACGTGACCCACCAGGCGTGCCTCCACAAGCACGAGGGCGGCTTCAAGATGATCAAGTTCGTCAAGTAGCCGCACGGGGAGGATTCGGTTCTGACGGACCGTTCAAGTCCCACCTTCTGAACGCCGATTAACCCACTGTTGGCCGAGATGGCCGTGCTGCTGCGTGGGTGCGCCAAACACCCGGCAGCGCTTTCGGAGGAGTGGAACTGCCGATGTGTTCGAAAGTAGGGGGACGCATGAAACGCTCGCATGCAATCGCCACCGTGACGGGAGTCATGTTCATGGTGCTGATGCTGCCCGTGGTCGCAATGGCCTTCCAGGTCACTGGTGGAGGCGGGAACCAGACGCAGAACCCGTATGGGTACTGGTACGCGGGCAAGGAAGCCTGCGGTCAGGAGGGCTGCCACCGCAGTATCGCGACGCAGCCCTCGCCCCACAGCGAGATGGTCAAGGACATCCGGGCCAATCCCGACGAACTCTACCCGGCGGCAGACTCCGGTCTTTGGCCCTTCACGAGCCCGCTCGGCGGCATCTCTGTCCGACCGCGCGACATCTACCTCCAGCTCGGCGATGACGAGGGCTTCCTCGAGTACACGGGCTCCGAGGGGAGTGCCATCGCCACCAAGGTCGTGCCGGTTGACGATCTACCGGTCTGGAGCCCCGCGAACTTCCTCATCAGGGAGAACAGGCTAGAGGCCCAGACCAGCAAGCTCGGCAACAGCGTGTACGCCCAGAGCTGCGGGCAGTGCCACAATGTCGGGCTCACACGCCCGTCGAACGCGACCTACACGCTTCCTAGTGGCGCCGTGCAGACCACGAAGACGCCAACGACCGTCAGCGAACTCGGCATCCAGTGCGAGGCCTGCCACGGCTCGGGCAAGAACCCCAACGGGCACAAGAACGGCGTACCGGGTGTGGTCGGCGGCTATCAGATCCTCAAGTCGCAGGTGTGCGGCCAGTGCCACGTGACTGCGACTGCGCCGCAGAAGAACGTCGGGGGAGGCGCGTTCGGCAACCCCAATGGCTACACGACCGATGCGACCCTGTCGGCGTACCTGACGCCCTCCTCGGTGGTCGAGACGGAGGGTCAGATGATGGCCTACGTCAACGGCCAAACCGCGACGAAGCCGAAGTTCCTGCCCAACGGCGACAACTTCTCAATGCGGCACGTCTACTACAACGAATGGCTCGTCAACAAGACGCCTGTGGCTAGCGGCGGCGAGCATGGACACGCGGATCCGCTCAACGAAGAGGTCAAGGCCGAGGCGGCGGCGGGCAACACCAAGTGCCTCAGGTGCCACTCCGGCCTGAGCTTCCTGAACCGGATCGACGCCAAGGCTCCCTCTGGTACGCGGATCGTGGCAACGCCTCCGGCGTATAGCCTCGTGACCACGGCCGACCCGGGAATCTCCTGCATGATCTGCCACACCGGGCACATCCAGTTTGCCGAGGGCGGCGGTTACGACACGGCCCGCCGCTGGGGCAACGGCGAGGAAGTCACCTGCGCCAACTGCCACAACTGGCAGTATGAGCAGCTGGACAAGACCCTTCAGTACGAGACGATCGGCAGTACCGAGTACTCGAGGCCGGCGAAGAACGCCCGCGTCAACTACGCACAGCGCGAGATGGTCTCTGGCGGCGCCGGTGGCGACGATGGTCTCGGCGGCCTGTGGGGCGTAGCCCCCATGGGCACTGGGATGCCTGGCGTTACCTGCAACGACTGCCACATGCCTCGCACGTCCAAGGAAGGCATGCCGGCCAACGACGACGGTTCTCCCGAGGCGACCCGCATGTCCCACCGCTTCCACATCACCCTTCCTGGCGATGCGGCGCGATGGAAGCTGCGTCCCAACGGGGACTCGTGCGCGGCGGGTTGCCACAAGGAAGACGCCGCGTCCTACACGCGTGCCGACTTCCAGGCATGGATCGACCAGAAGGCGGCCGCAGTCGCATCGGCATCTGCCGAGGCGACCGGAGCGCTCAACAGTGTCGCCACTGGTCTGGGCCTTTCGGACTGGACCGCGTTCATCGCAACCCAGCCGGGTAGCGGCGCAGCCGGTGCCCTGCCGGCCGCCCAGTGGGCGATGCTCCAGCACGCGGCGCAGAACGTCGACATGGTCCACACCGACGGCTCGGGTGGCATCCACAACCCAGACTACGCGATCGCCGGCCTTGCGAAGGCCAAGCTGTGGGCCCAGTCGACGGGCGCAACGATCTCGGCTGAGCTGAACTCGCCCATCGCGTATGGGGATGGCATGACCGTCTCCGGCTCGCTCCTGGGCACGGGCGGTGTGCCGATCGACGACGCCGAGGTCGTGCTCGAGACGAGCACGAACGGCAGCGCGCCATGGACACCTGTCGCGACGGCGGCCCCTGCGGCTGACGGTGATTTCGCGATCCCGACCGGTCTGATCGTGGGCAACCGCTACTTCCGCGTGCGGTTCTCGCCGGCTGCGGGTGTCGACTACACGTCGACACTCATGCATGTTGCGGTGCCGGTCACGACCGCGTCCGTCACGCCAGCTGCGGCCTCCGCGACGTGGAGCAACATCGCCAGCGCACAGGTCACGCTGACGGCGACGCCGGGCGCAACGATCATGTACACGCTCACGGGCGCCACCATCAAGGCTCCGACCGCCTACAGCGGTCCCATCACGATCACCGCCGAAGGCCGGACCGAGGTGCGCTTCTGGGCGTACGACGCTGACGGCACCGAGGCGGCCCAGATGGTCCCGATCCTCATTGACCGCGCGAACCCGACGGTCAATACCGACGTTGCCGTCCGCTACGCCGAGAAGGGCGTCGTGCACGTCTGGTCGGCTGACTCCGGCGCGGGCGTCGCCCGCTTGGTGTACACGTTCCGCGGCATGACTCGCACGGTGTACGGTTCGAGCTTCACGCTCACGACGACCGCGCTTGGCAAGAACACGCTCACCGTCCGTGCCTACGATCGCGCCGGCAAGAGCACGTCGAAGTCGGTCGTTGTGTGGGTCCGCACGACGCCCAAGTTCGCGGTGACGCCGCTGACGAAGACGATCTCGAAGGGCGGCAGCGTGACGTTCGCTGCGACCGTCAAAACCGCCTCGGGCGCGCTGCTCGTCGGCGAACCGGTCGCGCTCCAGCGCTGGAACGGCAGCTCGTGGGTGACCGTTGTCGTCCGGACGACGAACTCGTCCGGCAGGGTCGCACGCGCCGTCACGTTCGGCACCACGGGCACCAAGTGGTACCGCTGGCACATCTCGGCGGACACTCGGTGTGCTGCGGGCAACAGCGCGTTCATGAAGGTCGTCGTGAAGTAGTCGACCGCGTCACAGACAGACCGGCCGGGCGTCCCAAAGCGGGGCGCCCGGCCTGCGCTTGCGGGGCGATTCTCGGCGAGTCATACCGTCACGAAGCCGTGCTACACTACCTCGGCTATGGCTATCGACCTCACCTCACTCAACCCCGCGCAGCTCGAAGCTGTGCTCGCGACCGAGGGCCCGCTTCTCGTGCTCGCGGGCGCCGGCTCGGGCAAGACGCGCGTGCTCACGTACCGCATCGCGCACCTGATTGGCGACCTCGGCGTCAGCCCCCACGAGATCCTCGCGATCACCTTCACGAACAAGGCCGCCGCCGAGATGCGCGAGCGCTTGAGCACGCTGCTTCGCGAGTACGGGTTGGGCGTGCACGGCATGTGGGTGCTCACGTTCCACGCGATGTGCGTGCGCATGCTGCGCGCCGACGCCGAGCTTCTCGGCTTCACGCGCAACTTCACGATCTACGACTCGGATGACTCGAAGCGCATGTTCAAGGACGTCATGCGCGAGCTTGAGATCGACGAAAAGACCTATCCGATCAACGGCGTCATCCACCGAGTCTCGGCGGCGAAGAACGAACTCATGAGCGCCTCGGAGTACGTTGCCAAGGCCTCTGCACCGCTCGACAAGAAGGCCGGACAGGTCTACGCGCGCTACCAGCAGCGGCTGCTCTCCGCCAACGCGATGGACTTCGACGACTTGCTCGTCAACGCCTACCGCCTCCTCTCCGAGAACCCCGCGGTGCTCTCGGCATACCAGCAGCGCTTCCGCTATCTCAGCGTGGACGAGTACCAGGACACGAACCACGCGCAGTACCGCATCACGAACCTGCTTGCCGCGGCGCGCAACAACCTGATGGTCGTCGGCGATGACGACCAGTCCATCTACTCGTGGCGTGGAGCGGACCTGCGCAACATCCTCGACTTCGAGGCCGACTACCCGCAGGCAACCGTGGTCAAGCTCGAGCAGAACTACCGCTCGAGCGCGCGCATTCTCGCCGCCGCGAACGCGGTCGTCGCCAACAATCCCAACCGCAAGCCCAAGACACTCTTCACCGCCAACGCCGAGGGCGAGAAGATCTCGAGCTACCTTGCGGCCGACGAGCGCGACGAAGCTCGCTTCATCGCAGGCGAAGTCGAGAAGCTGGTGCGCGACGAGGACCGTCGCTACACCGACTTCGCCGTCTTCTACCGCACGAACGCGCAGTCCCGCGTGCTTGAAGACGCGCTCCTGCGCGCTGGGGTGCCTTACCGCATCGTGGGCGGCACCCGCTTCTTCGACCGCGCCGAGATCCGCGACGTCATGGCCTACCTCAAAGCCGTCGTGAACCCCGCCGACGAGATCAGCCTCAAGCGCATCATCAACACGCCGAAGCGCAGCATCGGCGGGACGACCGTCGAGCGCGTCGAAGAGGTCGCTCGCGAGCGCGACATCGCCTTCGAGGACGCGCTGCGCCTCGCGGTCGACGACGACCGTCACCGCTCCGGCGCTCAGACCGCGATCGCGGGGTTCATCGCGCTCATGGACGAGCTGCGAAGCTTCGAGGGCGACCTGCGTGACGTCGTCGAGCTCATCGTCGCGAGGAGCGGGCTGATCGAGTCGCTGGAAGCCGAGCGAACCGAGGAGGCGACCGGTCGCGCTGACAACATCCGCGAGTTCTTCGGCGTCGTCGCGGAGTTCGCGGCCGCACACGAGGCGCCGGACCTGTCGGCGTTCATGGAGTGGCTGGCGCTACGGACCGATCTCGACACGCTGACCGAGGAGGACGACTACGTCACCCTCATGACCGTGCACACCGCCAAGGGGCTCGAATACCCGGTGGTCTTCGTGGCGGGCCTCGAGGAGTCGATCTTCCCGCACCAGAACTCGATATTCGCGAGTGACGGCGGTGGGCTGGAGGAAGAGCGCCGTCTGGCCTACGTGGCAATCACGCGCGCTCGCGAGCGCCTCTACCTGTCGCACGCTCACGCGCGCAGCATCTACGGCTCGACCCAGCACAACCCGCCGTCGCGATTCATCGGCGAGATCCCGAGCGAGCACGTGAGCGCCTCGGGAGTCGGATCGCTCGGCGTGAGCGGGAGCGGGTGGGAGAAGCGCGGCGACCGGCACGGTACCTTCGGGCACGGCGCTGGCACTGGCGCGGGTGGAGGTCGCGTGTTCGGAAGCGGGGCGTCCAAGGCCGTCTCGGGCACCGGGTTCGGAAGCGGCGGCGGTGCGAAGAAGCCGCAGCAACCTGCCGAGACGTTCGCTGTGGGCGACGTCGTCGACCACAAGGCGTTCGGGCGGGGCAGGGTCGCCAGCGTGAAGGGCGATGCGCTCGAGATCCGCTTCGACCGCACCGGCGAGACGAAGAAGCTGCTCGTCGGGTACGCTCCCATTGTGAAGATCAAGAACTAGCGTCCCAGCGCGTCACCCTGCCTGGAGGACCCATGGGCCCCATTCTCGTCTTCGGCCACAAGAACCCGGACAACGACAGCGTCTGCTCGGCGGTTGCCTACGCGCACCTGAAGAACATCACGGATGCCGAGAACGTCTACGTCCCAGCGCGCCTAGGCGCCATGCCGCGCGAGACGCGTTGGGTCTTCGAGCGCTTCAGCATCGGCGAGCCCGAGGAGATCGGCCACGTACGCACCCGCGTGCGCGACGTCATGACCGCCGAGCCGGTCACCATCGGTCTCGACGAGCCGATGCTCGCCGCAGGTCGGCTCATGCGCGAGCGTGGCGTGCGCGGTCTGCCGGTGATCGATGCCGAGAACCGCGCCGTGGGTCTCGTGAGCGAGCGCGTGCTCGCCGAGCGCTATCTCGACGAGACTGCGATCGCTGGCTTTCAGCACATGCCGCTCTCGGTGGGCGCGCTCGCGCGCGTGCTCGACGCCGAGCTTGTATGCGGCGACGCGTCGGCGCGCATTTCGGGCGACGTGATCGTCGGTGCCGCCGAGCCGGAGACGGTCGCCGCGCGCATCAAGCCCGGGGACGCGCTCATCGTCGGCGATCGCGTGCGCACGCAGCCTGCGGGAATCGAAGCCGGCGCGGCGCTGCTCGTCGTGACCGGCGGCGCGAGGCCGTCGGCCGCGGTGGTCGAGCTCGCCCGCGCGAGGGGCGCCGCCGTGCTCGCGACACCGCACGACGCGTACTCCTCGGCGAGGCTGGTCTCGCTCGCGCATGCGGTAGGCGACCTCATGGACACCGAGGTGCTCACCGTCGGCCCCGAAACACTGCTTTCCGAGGCTGCCGAGGACCTCATCGCGAGCCCTCACCGCGAGGCGATGGTCTGCGACGAGGAACGGCGAGTCGTGGGCATCCTCACGCGCACGGACGTCGCTCGCGGTGCCCGTCGCCGCGTCGTGCTCGTCGACCACAACGAGGCCGCGCAGTCCGCGTTGGGTATCGAGGACGCCTCGGTCGTCGAGATCGTCGACCACCACCGCGTTGGTGACATCCAGACAGCGGGGCCGATCCTCTTTCTCAACCTGCCCGTCGGCTCGACCGCGACGATAGTCGCGACCCGCTTTGAGCAGCTCGGTGTCGAGATTCCCGAGGCGATCGCAGGCGTCCTGCTCGCGGCGATACTCACCGACACGGTGCTCCTTAAGTCGCCGACAACCACCGACGTCGATCGCGGCGTGGTCGAGCGCCTCAGCGGTATCGTCGGCGTGGAGCCGCTCGACTTCGGTATGGAGGTCTTCCGCTCGCGCTCGGCCGGTGAGGTGTTCTCGGCGGCGGCGGTGGTGAGTACCGACGCCAAGGAGTTCCGCATCGGGGAGATGACCGCGCTCGTCGCGCAGTACGAGTCGGTCGACATCGCGCCCGTCATGGCCCATGCCGAGGAGGTCCGCTCGGTGATGGCCGAGAAGCTCGCGACGCACGGCTACGGGGCGGTGGTACTGATGGTCACCGATATCGTGCGCGAGGGGAGCGAGATTCTTGCGGTCGGCAATACTCGGGCCGTCGAGCGCGCGCTCGGAATCTCGCTGGCGGACGGGTCGGCCTGGATGCCGGGGGTGCTCTCCCGCAAGAAGCAGGTGGCCGCGCGCCTCGTGGATGCGGGGAGCTAGGGTGACGCAGGTCTCGGCGGCTCAGCGAGCGCGCTTCTCACAGATCGAGATCGCCACGCCCGCGATCCTCGGAGCGGTCGTCGCAGGCATCTGCATGCTCGGCTACCTCGAACTTGCCGAGGACCTCACAATCTCGCCGAAGATCGCCGAGTTCGACCTCGCGCTCACCTCGCTCATCCAGTCATGGCGTATGCCCGCGCTCACGTGGCTCTTCCGCGCCGCGACGTGGAGTGCAAGCACGCTCACCGTGACAAGCCTCGTGCTCGTCGCTGTCGCAGTGCTCGTGTGGAGCTGCAATCACCGCGAGGCGCTTGTGGTGGCTCTGGTGGTTGGGAGTGGTACCGGCCTTGGCGCCGTGGCCAAACGCGTCACGGAGCGCCCGCGTCCGCCCGCGGCCAACGCGCTCATCGAGCTGCCGACGTCATACTCGTTCCCGTCAGGCCACACGCTCGCAGCGCTGTTGCTGTGGACGGTGATCGCACTCGCGGTGCTGCGCACGGTGCGCGCAACGTGGGCGCGCTGGCTCGCCGTGTGCGGTGGGCTGCTGCTCACGGTGCTCGTCGGGACGTCGCGTGTCTATCTCGGCGTGCACTGGCCCAGCGACGTGCTGGCGTCGTGGCTTCTCGGCGTGGCGTGGCTCTCCATGACGCTCGGCGGGTTCTTCGCGTGGGAGCGTGCAGTGGGGCCGGCCGAGGAGTAGACGCCGCCGGCGACCCGGGGCTACTTCGCGCGCGGGAAGCGGAGCGTGAAGGTGGTGCCGACGCCCTCCTCGGAGGCTACGCTCACCGTTCCGCCGCTCCGCTCGGCCACGTGCTTCACGAGCGCGAGACCCAGCCCGGTCCCGCCACTCTCGCGACTCCGTGCGCGGTCGATGCGGTAGAAGCGCTCGAAGACCCTCGGCAGATGCTCCGGCGCGATGCCGGGACCCGTGTCGCGAACCATGATGGTGACGTGGTTCTCTGACACCGTGACGTTGACGTCGACCGAGCCGCTCTCGGTGTAGGCGATGGCGTTGTCGACGAGGTTGTCGAGCGCGATTGCGATGTCGGTTGCGTCGGCGGCCGCGAAGACATCGATGCCGCGGACTGCCGAGAGATCGGCGCCGAGAGCGAGCCCCCGGCGCGTCGCAGCGGCGCGGTGGCCCAGGATGGCGTTGTCGACCGCGGCCCTGATATCGGTGATAGCGCCGGGCGCAGCAGTAGTCTCGAGCCGCGACAGGTCGAGCAGGTCGCCGACGAGCCGCTTGAGCCTGGCGGCTTCCGCCTCGATCTGGCGGGCGAAGGTGAGCGCCATCTCGACATCGCCGTCGACCGCGGCGCTCTCCGTGGTCTCGGCGAGTAGCTGGATACCCGCGACGGGTGTCTTGAGTTCGTGGCTCGCGTTGGCGACGAAGTCGCGCCGCATCTCGTCGAGTCTCGCACGCTCGGTGACGTCCGCGACGACCGCGATCGTGCGCCGATGCCCGGCTTCGCCGCCGAGCGGTACGACCAGCAGCCTCAGGGTGCGTCCGCGTGGGTCGGGCTCAAGCTCGGCAGCGTGCGGCTTGCTCGCGTCGAGGTCGGACGCAATAGCCGCCGAGACGGACTCGGGGAGTCCGGCACTTCCGATGCCCACCGACCGCCAGCCGCCCATCGGCGCGCGGAACAGCCGGCTTGCGGCACCGTTGGCGTAGCGGATGGTATCGCCCTCGAGCAGGAAGACCGCATCCGTGAGGCCGTCAAGCGTGGTGCGCAGCGTGCGCTGCTCGGTCTCGAGTGCGTCGATGCGCGCGCGCATCTGCGTGCGTAGGGTCGCGAGCGCATCCGCGAGTATCTGCAGGTCACCGGGGACACTCGGCACGTCCACCGACAGGTTGCCCGAGGCCATGCGCTCGGCCGCGTCGGAGAGCGCGGCGACCGGCCGAGATGCGGCGGCGCTCGCCCAAGCGGCAATGAGTACGGCGATCAGCAGGGCGAGGGCGAGCAAGCCGAGTCCGACCTCTCGCGACCGGCGAGCGGCGGCGTCGATCTCAGTCGACGGTTGCGACACGCGGAGTGCCACCTTGTGCCCGCCGAGTACCGCTGGCACCGCGACGTAGAGTTCTTCGATACCCTGCGTCTTGGAGACGCGGCGGTCGCTGCTGATCGAGCCCGCGAGCGCGGCGGCAATCTCGGGACGGTTGCGGTGGTTCTCCATCGTCGCGGGGTCAGTCTGCGAATCGGCCAACACCGTGCCGTCCTGCGCGACGATCGTCAGACGCAGGTCGGTGTTGGCGACGAGCTGCTTGGCGATGTTCTCGGCGGATGCGCTCGACTCGGATGCGACGAGTGCGCCAGCCTGAGCGACGGCGGTCAGGGTGCGCGTCTGCTGGCGCTGGACCGCTTGAGTGAGGGGCGCATAGAGCGACCATACCCACGCCACCGCGAAGACGGCAGCGATGAGCACGTAGCCGACGACGAGGCGTGCCCTGAACGAGTCGGATATCGTGCGCAAGCGGGTCACCGTCTCACGCCGTCCTGTCCGGTCTCGGACTTGTGGACCGGCTCGAAGCGGTAGCCCATGCCGTGCACGGTGTGCACGTAGATGTAGTCCGACGGGTCTTCGACCGCCTGTCGCAGTCTGCGCACGTGCACGTCGATCGTGCGCGAGGAGGGGAGGTGTTCGTAGCCCCAGACCTCATCGGCGAGAATCTGGCGGGTTGCGAGCTGGCCCTCACGCTCCGCGAGCGCGACGAGCAGCTGGAACTCCTTGAGGCGCAAGCGCACTGGTTGACCCGCAACCGACACCCGGAAGCTCTTGGGCTCGATGACGAGGTCGCCCACCTCGATGACGCGGTCGTCGGCGAGCGTCTCCTTCGCGCGGACGCGGCGCAGGTTCGCGCGGATGCGCGCGAGAAGCTCTTCCATCGAGAACGGCTTGGTGAGGTAGTCATCGGCGCCGGCATCGAGGCCTCGCACCTTGTCGCGTTCGGTGTCGAGTGCCGTGACCATGATGATCGCGGTCTCCTTGTCCGTCTCACGGAGCTTCTCGGCGATCTGGTAGCCGTCCATGCCGGGGAGCATGAGATCGAGCAGGATGAGGTCGGGGGAGAACGCATCGGCGGCGGGAAGCGCGTCGGTTCCGGTGGCCACGGAGCGCACCGTGAAGCCCGCGCGCTTGAGCGTGTACTCGACGGTCTGCCGGATGATCGGGTCGTCTTCCACGACGAGAATCGAGGCCACGCACAAGCTCCTTTTCCATGGGCGCCACTCACTGGCGGGCGGCGCCGAGGGTGCCATCATGGCACGCGTGAGCCGAGCAGGACAGCGATTTCACATACGTTTTACATTCGTGTTGCAGAGTTTACAGCGGTGCAACCACTTGGCGTAGCCGAGTCCGTAGCATTCCCTTCGGCGGGCGCTCCAGCCCGTTCTACTGCGACTGAATCGAAGGGGAGTCACTGTGAAGGTTCGTATCGGAATGGCACTGACGGTCGTCGCCATGCTTGCCTTGGGGGCCGTCGCCCTCACCGGCTGCGGCACCAACGCCCCGAGCACCACTGGCTCGGAGACCTCGTCGACTGCCGGTGCGGCAGGCCAGGAGAGCGGAACGCTCAACATCGCCGGCTCCGACACCATGGTCAACATGGCGCAGGCCTGGAGCGAGGCGTACGGAGAGGTGAACCCGAACGCATCGATCGCCGTGAAGGGTGGCGGCTCGGGCAACGGCATCGCGGCGCTCATCAACAAGACGGTCGATTTCGCCGACGCGTCGCGCGACATCAAGCCCGAGGAGATCACGCAGGCGAATGCCAACGGCGTCGACCCGGTCACCACGGTTGTCGCCAAGGACGGCGTGGTGGTCATCGCGAACACGGCCAACACGGTCGCCGATATCACCAAGGACAACCTGGGCAAGGTCTACCGCGGCGAGATCACGAACTGGAAGGATCTTGGCGGCTCCGACGCCCCCATCGTCCTGCTTGGCCGCGACTCGTCCTCCGGCACCTACGGCTTCATCCAGGATGAGGTCGTTGGCAAGGACAAGAAGTACGCGAAGACCATGCGCAGCCTGCAGTCCAACCAAGCCATCGTCGATGAGGTTGCCAAGAACCCGAATGCCATCGGCTACGTGGGCCTCGGCTACGAGAGCGACGCCATCAAGCCGCTGACGGTCGGCAAGGTCACTGCGTCCATCGACACCGTGCTCGACGGCAGCTACCCGCTTTCCCGTCCGCTCAACATGATCAGCAACGGCGATCCGACCGGTCTCGCCGCCGCCTATCTGAAGTGGATTCTCGGCCCTGACGGGCAGAAGATCGTCAAGGACCAGGGCTTCGTCCCGCTGAGCCAGTAACGGATCCCGATATGCCACAGCCGTCATCACACATGACGGCGCGCAGAAGCCGCCCGGGAGCCTTCTCCCGGGCGGCCGATGCCGTCGTCAGGCGAGCCATCGCGCTATGCGGATGGCTCGCCATCGCCATTCTTGGCGCGATCTTCGCGTTCCTTCTCGTGAACGCGATGCGTGCCCTGCGCGAGGTCGGGCTGGTTCACATGATCGGCGGCACCGACTGGTACCCCACGACTGACCCGCCCAGCTTCGGCTTCCTCCCCTCCGAAGCGGGCTCGTTGTGGGTCACCGGCGTGGCGCTGCTGCTGGCGGTCCCCGTGGGGATCGCCGCGGCGGTCTACCTCTCCGAGTTCGCGGGCCGTCGGCTCAAGAACCTCGCGAAGTCGGTCGTCGAGTTCATGGCGGCGGTGCCCTCGGTCGTCCTCGGCCTGCTGGGCGTCGCCTTCATCGCGCCGGTCATCCAGAAGACGTTCCATCTCGAGTCCGGGCTCACGGCAGTCACGGCCGGTCTGGTGGTCGGCATCATGACGCTGCCGACGATCATCTCCATCTCCGAGGACGCGCTCTACAGCGTCCCTGCCGCGTTGCGACAGGGGTCGCTCGCGCTCGGCAACACGAACTGGCAGACAACCTACAAGGTCGTGCTGCCAGCCGCTTCGAGCGGCATCTTCGCCGCCGTGATGCTGGGTCTGGGCCGTGCTATCGGCGAGACGATGGTCGTGCTGATGCTCGCTGGCAACTCGGGCATCATCCCCAAGACGCCGCTCGAGGCTGCGCGCACGATGACCGGCACTATCGCGCAGGAGATGGGCGAGGTCGTCCGAGGCGGGCAACACTACTCGGTGCTCTTCGCGATGGGCCTCGTGCTCTTTGGAATCACGTTCGCCGTCAACTTGGCTGCCGACGTGGTGCTCGAGCGCCAGCGCAAGAGGTGGCGTCGATGAGCCGGACCCACGCCATCGCCACGTCGCGCGTCAAACGGGCGCGAGCCGTGGAGAAGATCGCCAAGCTCATCACCGGTGCCTGCCTGCTGTTCGCCGTCGGCGCGACCGTTGCGATCATCGGCGCGATCATCTACCGAGGAGCGCCGTCGATCTCGTGGGAGTTCCTCTCGGCGATGCCGAAGAAGAATATGACCGCGGGCGGGATCTGGCCTGCCATCTACGGGACGATCAGCCTGACGCTGTGGACGGCGTTCTTCGCGATTCCGATCGGCATCGGGGCCGGCATCTACCTCGGGGAATACGCTCGCAATGGAATGGCGACTCGGATCGTGCGCCTGTCGATCGCGAACATGGCGGGCGTACCCTCGATCGTCTACGGGCTCTTCGGATTCTCGCTGTTCGTCATCGCGATGAAGTTCGGGACGTCGATGATCGCAGGTGCGCTCACGCTCGCCTGTCTCACGCTGCCGGTCATCATCGGAGCGACCGAAGAGGCGCTGCGGCAGGTGCCCACCGACTTGCGCCAGGCATCACTCGCGCTGGGCGCGACGAAGTTGCGCACGATACTGCGAGTCGTGCTGCCGGCCGCCGCACCCGGCATCGTCACCGGCTCGATCCTCGGCCTCTCGCGGGCGGCAGGCGAGACGGCACCGATCATGTTGACCGCAGTGGCGTTCTCCGCCCCGCTTCCCAAGTCGCCGTTCTCGCAGATCATGGCGTTGCCGTACCACCTCTACATCATGGCGACGCAGCCCGTGAAGCCCGCACCCATGGTGGTGTGGGGTACCGCATTCGTACTTGTAGCCGGAGTGACCACCGTGGGCGTGCTCGCGGCGGCCTGGCGCACCCGACAGAGGAATAGGATCCGATGGTAGACACCACCCCCACAGCCACAGCCCCTTCGAGCGGAGCCGCTCCCGCAGCCCTCGTTTCGGGTACGTTCGACCTTCGCGACGTCTCCGTCACGTACGGTAGAGAGACCGCGCTCGCGGGCGTGGACCTGCACATCCCGCCGCAATCGGTAACCGCTCTCATCGGCCCGTCCGGCTGCGGCAAGTCAACGTTGCTGCGCTGTCTGAACCGCATGAACGACGAGCTAGGCAACGTGCACGTTGGCGGGAAGATCCTGCTCGACGGCGTCGACGTCAACACGCGCGATATGGACCCCGTCGAGTTGCGCATGCGCGTCGGAATGGTGTTCCAGCGGCCGAATCCGTTCCCCATGACCATCTACGAGAACGTCGTCTACGGCCCCCGAACCCAGGGCATTCGCAAGCGCAGCGAACTCGACGACCTCGTCGAGGAGTCGCTGACTCGCGCTGCGCTGTGGGGAGAGGTCAAGTCGCAGCTCAAGAAGCATGCGTTCGAGCTCTCCGGTGGGCAGCAGCAGCGGCTGTGCATAGCTCGCGCGCTTGCGACCCGACCGGAAGTGCTGCTCATGGACGAACCCGCCTCGGCGCTCGACCCAATTTCGACGCAGCAGATCGAAGACACCATCACCGAGCTCAAGTCCACCGTGACGATCGTGATCGTGACGCACTCCATGCAGCAGGCGGCGCGGATCTCAGATCAGACCGCCTTCATGCTGCGCGAGTCGATGGAGCAGCCCGCGGCGCTCATCGAGGTGGGCGAGACGAAGGCACTGTTCATGACCCCGCACGATAAGCGCACCGAGGCCTACATCACGGGCCGGTTCGGCTAGGCTTCTCCGAATCGGACGCGATGCGTTCACGGGCAGCAGCGCCCCGTACGGGAGTCCCGTACGGGGCGCATCTGTTGTCCGGGGGGACCGCGTGGGGGGACGCGTCTATCCCGAACGCGCAGGAAGCGCCTGAGGGGGGTGAGGCGCTTCCTGTCATATTCGAGGGGCGCTCTCCGCACGAGGGGGGAGGTATGCGGATCGCCCTGCTCTGCAATAGGCAAAAGCAACGGCTGTGCCAGTTTTCGGGCAGCCGAGTATGATTCAGGGTGTCACTTCGGCAAATGGAAGCCAGCCGCTTCCAGCCGACCGCAAACCATCCGATCCCGCACAGGAGAGTGCATGAGCACGCCCACGATTCGCCGCGCGCAAGGCGCAGACGCCGAGCCAATCAACGCCATCTACAACCACTACGTTCGAACCTCGACGGCGACCTTCGACACCGAGGAGATGACGATCGACCGCCGACACGAGTGGCTCGCCGAGCATGCTGACGAGTTCCCGGTGCTGGTAGCCGAGAACGAGGGTGGCGCGGTCGTCGGCTGGGGATCGCTCTCGCGCTGGGGTACTCGCTGCGCGTACCGTCACACGGTCGAGATCTCGACCTACGTGGCTCCGGACTCGACTGGCGCCGGGCTGGGTCCCGCTCTCGTCGACGCGCTCGTCGCCGAGGCGCGTCACATCGGTCACCACGTGATCGTGAGCCAGATTGTTCACGAGAACGAGGCGTCCCTCAAGATGGCCGCACGGGCGGGATTCACGCACGTGGGAACGCTCAAAGAGGTAGGCCGCAAGTTCGACCGTTGGCTCGACGTGGTACTCATGGAGTATGTGATCGACGAACCGGGGCGGTGAGTGCGCGCAATGACCACGCGGGACGACGGGACCAAGAGCGTGCTCGCGCGGCTGTTCCCCGCTCGCGCTGAGAGTTTCGGCGACTTCCTGCACACCGAGGTGGCCGGCGCGGTGGCGCTGCTGCTCGCGACGGTCGTGGCGCTCGCGCTCGCGAACTCCCTTGCAGCAGAACCCGTGACCAGGCTGTTCCACACGCAAATCGGCTTCTCCGTCGGAGCGTTCGGCTTCTCGCGCCCCCTGCTTCTCTGGATAGACGAGGCGCTCATGGCCCTGTTCTTCCTCGTGGTCGGGCTGGAGATCAAGCGCGAGATTCTCGTTGGCGAGCTGTCTGACATGCGAAAGGCCGTGCTGCCCATTCTGGCGGCCGTCGGCGGTATGGCGGTGCCGGCCCTGCTCTTCTTCGCGCTGAACAATGGCGGTGCGGGCGCGCGTGGTTGGGGCGTGCCCATGGCGACCGACATCGCGTTCGCTCTTGGCGCACTCGCTCTGCTTGGAAGCCGCGTGCCGAGCGGGCTGCGGGTGTTTCTCGCCGCGCTGGCGATCGCCGATGACATCGGCGCAATTCTCGTGATCGCGATCTTCTACACCGCCAGAGTCTCCTTCTCGTGGCTTGCGCTTGCGGGGGCGCTCTTCATCGCGCTGCTCGCGCTGGGGAAGATGAAGGTCGACAGCCCGTGGCCGTACGGAATCGTCGGCACGGTGCTGTGGTTCGCGATGCTCATGAGCGGCGTGCACGCGACGATTGCAGGCGTGCTCATCGCGATCGCCATCCCAGCAGGCGCCAAAATCGATCCGCTCACCTTCACCAGCAACACTCGCGACCGGCTCGAGCGTATCGATGCCGCGTACGTGCCCGGCGCACACGTGCTCGAAAGCTCCGAGCAACAGGAGGTCGCCTTCGCGATCTGCCGAGAAGGTCGCCACACGGCCGCTCCCCTGCAGCGGCTCGAATTCTCGCTGCATCCGTGGACGACCTTCCTCGTCCTACCCCTGTTCGCGTTGGGCAACGCCGGCGTGCGTCTCGTGGGGACCGATCTTGGGAGTCTCTTCGCGCAACCGATCGTCCTGGGAGTGCTCCTCGGACTCGTGGTAGGCAAGCCGCTCGGCATCACGTTCATGTCGTGGTTGGCGGTCAAGCTGGGCTTCGCCGAACTGCCGCAGGGCGTGCGCTGGAGCCACATCGCGGGCGCTGGCATGCTCGGCGGCATCGGCTTCACGATGTCGATCTTCGTGGCGAACCTCGCGTTCGCGGATGCGGCTCATGTCGCCGAGGCAAAGGCGGCCGTCTTGCTCGCGTCGGTGATTGCGGGTGTGGCGGGCTACTTGCTGCTCCGACTTGTCGGCCGGCGAGATGAAGGCGCATGCGAATCCTGATGGTGGCCCGCCCGGCCTCGGGTGGTATGAAGGAGCACGTCCTCGAGCTTGCATGCGGTCTTGCCGCGCGCGGGCACGACGTCGAGTTCGCCGCTCCTGACGACACCGACATCGCGGGTGCCGCCCGTGCGCGCGGTTTCACGGTCCACTCGGTGCCGATCGTGAGCAAGCCCAATCCGGTTCAGGATCCGCGTGCGGTTCGCATGCTCCAGCGCATCATCTATGACGGCCGCTACGACATCGTCCACGCTCACGGGTTCAAGGCCGGCTTCATCGGCAGGTTGGCGGTGCGTCTGTCGGGTATCGGCGTGCGGCCGTTCGTGGTCACTGCGCACACCCACGTGCTCACGCGTTCGACGACGAGCGCGGCGACGCGGTGGCAGCTCCGCACGGTCGAGCGCTCGCTCGAGCGCTACGTGACCCGCTACATCGCGGTGTCCGACTCCGTCGCCCGCGAGCTGCTCGAGGCCTACAACATGCCTGCCGAGAAGGTCGCGGTCGTGCACGACAGCATCGACTTGGCTCCGTTCGAGCAGCCTCGCGACCGTGCGGCTGCGCGACTCGCGCTCGGCGTGGGGGTCGATGCTCCCGTAGTGGGGCTTGCGGCGAGCTTCTCGGCGCACAAGGGCATCCGCGACCTCATCGACGCGGTGCCCGAGATCGCGCGCAGAGTGCCAGGGGTCCGCGTGGTCATTGGCGGCTCGGGTGCGCTCGAAAGCCAACTTCGCTCGCAGGCCACCGCGGTCGGCTGCAACGACTCGATCGTCTGGCCAGGTCATGTCATCGACATGCCGCGCTTTCTCGCGGCGCTCGACGTCTTCGTTTCACCCGTACGCTCCGAGACGTTCGGCGTGGCGCTCATCGAAGCCGCCGCAGCCGGCGTGCCCACGGTCGCGACGCGTGTAGGAGCGGTCACCGAGTTCGTGCTCGACGGCGTGACGGGGCTGCTTGTCGACCCCAACGACTCCGAAGCGCTGGCGCAGGCGATCGTCGGTTTGCTCGACGACCGCCGCACGGCCGCCAAGCTCGCCGACCGCGCGCGCGAACGAGTGCGCACGGAGTACTCGGCGCAGCGTATGGTCGAGGGCACGCTGGCGGTCTACGCCGAGGCGCTCGCTGTGGGCGGGGGAGAGGGCACGCCTGCGCGCTAGCCGCGACGTCGTCGCTAGTCGACGGTCCCGTACTGCCGAGACAATCCGTGGCCGACGATCGCCGAGTTGAACTGGTCGGCGAGGCGATGACGCGTGTAGACGACCGGCGGCAGGTTCTCGGCGATCTCCACGAGTACCTCGGGCAGGTCATACGTTTGTGCGCGCAGTACCACGTCGAGCCTGCTTACGCGCTTGGTGTCGCGGAACAGGCTGTCCATGAAGCGTGCGACCAGTTCGCGGTCTTCGACGGGCATGGGCGTGCGGACTCCCGGTTCGGCTCTGGTAGGCAGCCAGTGTAGCGCGAGGGAGCCGCGAGCGCCCATGCAGATTGGGCGCAAACTCGTCCCAGATTTCTCTTGACTAGTGCGAAGTTCGTAGTAGTCTACGTCTTGGCTAGTGGTAACTTCGTACTAGTAGGCGACTGAGAGTAGTGCCCCTGCCAGGGCGGATGTCACTCCAGTCGATTCGAATGAGAGGCAGGTGAGACGTGGACACGAGCGATCCGATCCTCAAGAAGTTCCGCAAGGAGCTTTCCTCGGGCACGGTGGCGCTCATCCTGCTCGCCATTCTCGGCCGCTCGGCGGAGCCGCTCTACGGCTATCAGATCGCCAAGCGAATCGGGGAGGGTGGGCACGAGGGCGCGCCGGTCAAGCAAGGCACGCTCTACCCGGTGCTTCGCTCGATGGAGGAGAACGGCCTGCTGTCGAGCAGGGTCGAGCCGAGCGTTTCGGGGCCGCCCCGCAAGTACTACGAGATCACGGCGCGCGGGCGAGAAGCACTCGCCGAGTGGAGCCAGGTGTGGTCGCGCACTCGCGACTTCATCGACGCAACATTGGAGGGGACCGTTGGATAAGACAATCGAGGGATACCTCACACACCTGAGGGCGGCGCTGGCTGGCGCCGATCCGGCGCTCGTACAAGACGCGCTCTACGACGCCGAGGAGTACCTGCGCGACGCCATGGCAGACGCTGGCGCCAGTGACGCGGCAGCCGCGTTCGACGCCGCTGTCGACGCGTACGGCACGCCCGAGGAGGTCGCTGCCGCCTACCGCGACGCCGAGCTCACCGTTGGCGCCGCGCTGCGCACGCCGGCACCTGCGCTCGCCCTGAGCGAGAACCCGTTCGTACGCTTCTTCGGCATCATCGCCGACCCGCACATGTGGGGCTCGCTCTTCTACATGCTGCTCGCGTTCGTCACCGGCATCATCTACTTCACGATCGTGGTGACCGGTGTGTCGCTGTCGCTCGGCATGATGATCCTCATCATCGGCGTGCCGATCGCGCTGCTCACGCTCGGCATCGTGCGCGCGGTCTCGTTCGCCGAGGGTCGGCTGGTCGAAGGGCTTCTCGGCGTGCGCATGCCGAGAAGGCCGCGCATCGCCACGGGTCCCAGCACCGACCAACGGCTCATCTCGCGCATCAAGTCCTGGCTCACCGACTGGCGGACCTGGACGTCGATGCTCTACATGCTGCTGCAGCTGCCGCTCGGAATCATCTACTTCACGCTCATCGTGGTCGGCGTCTCGGTCTCTGCCGTGACCGCTGCGGCTCCGATCGTGCAGACGCTCACGAACCATCCGATCGCTACGACGATCAACTACGAGTACTGGATCGAGCCGTGGAGCATGCCGCTCTTCATCGCGGGTGGACTGCTCGGGCTGTTTGTGGTCATGTGGGTCGTCAAGGGCATCGGGCACCTGCACGGGCTCTACGCCAAGGCGCTGCTCGTCGGCCGTGTGGATTCGGGTGCCGAGCAGGTCCTGGCCGCTCCGGCGCCGATGCCGTACGCGCCGCCCGCAGCAATTGCGCCGCCCGTCCCGGTCGCGCCGGCTGCTCCGGCTCCGCCCTCGGCCCCGGCGGCTCCCGTTGCCCCGTCCGGTACCGATGAAGGAGGTGCGCAGTGAAGCGCAGCCTCGTGCTCTCACTCGCCGTTGTTCTCGCGCTCGCTGGGATGACGGCCGGCTCGGCCGGTTGTATCCGCCGCGTGCCCCGTCCGATCGAAGACCGGGCGACCGAGAGCTCGCAGACGGTCACGCTTGACGGCGCGCGGGAGGTCGAGCTCACCGTCGAGATGGGGGCGGGTCAGCTCTCCGTCAAGAGCACCGACTCGACTGCGACCGCCGTCGCCGGGGACTTCGAGTCCTCGCCCGGCAACATCAAGCCGGCCTTCAGCGCCGCAACCCAGGGAACCACGCGACACGTGAGAATCGATCAGCCGAAGGTGGACTTCGATTTCGGTTCGAGCGGCATCAAGAACCGGTGGACCCTGTCGCTTCCGAAGGGGGTTCCCACGATGCTCGCCCTCATGCTCGGGGCGGGCCAGGGCGACCTCGACATGCGCGGAGTCGACTTGACCGCTCTGACCGTGGAGCAGGGCGCAGGCAACCTGAAGCTCGACCTGAGCGGCCAGCGCCGCGAGCTGACGGTGATGGCGACGCTCGGGGCGGGAGAGGCGACCTTCCGGGTGCCGAGGGACGTGGCGGTTGTCTTCGACGATCGCAATAGCGGGCTCGGCGACCTGAAGGCTGATGGGTTCATCCAGCGGCCAGACGGCACGTGGGTCAACGACGCCTGGGCCTCCGCATACAGCGAGTACGCGACCGGCCCTCGGACCGCTCCGGTCATCAGGCTCAACGTTACGCACGGTCTCGGCGACGTGCGGATCCTGACCGCGGACTGACATCCTGCGACGATTCCGAGGGCCCTGCCGCCGACTTCGGCTGCGGGGCCCTCGTCGTGTCCCCTTACGGCTACGGCTCCCAGCGCACGAGCCTCACGGCGTGGTCCCACGTCCCGTGGGTCCTGCCGTATGCCATCCAGAGGAGCACGAGCGGCTCGAGCGCTCGCGCCGCACTCAGCGCGCCCATGTCGATGGGGTCCCAGCCGAATTCGCGCAGGATGTTGGCGACGATCGCCTTGGCGTCCGCGTCATCGCCGCAGAGAAACCCGCTCGCCGGTCCCTCCGAGAAGCACGGGTCCACCATGGAGCGGTACCCCACCCAGCTAAACGCCTTGACGAGCTTGGCGTCGGGCATCCACGACTGGATCTGTTCGGCAGCCGAGGTGTCCGGTTCGACGACCAGCATCATCTTGCCGGCCGAGTCCTGACCGATGGGGTTGCTGGTGTCAATCACGACCTTCTCAGCGAAGTACTGAGCACCGCCAGCGAGCTCGAACGCATTGCGGGCGCCGCTCCACTTGATTGCGAAGACGAGGAGTTCCCCGAATCTCGCTGCTTCAAGATTGCTGCCGAGGAGGGCGTCGGGGCCGTTCTCGGCACGCCAGTCCAGCAGCTCCTGCCTGCCCGGCTCGCGGCTTCCGATCATCACGCGGTGTCCGCGCGCCACGAAGCCCGCACCGAGAGTGCGTCCCACCGCACCGGAGCCGACGATCCCGATGTCCACGAGGCCTCCCTTGTCCGTAGCCGGTGTCGGGAGGGTTTGTACCCCAGCGTGACCTAGCGCTCGAGCCAGCTCCGCACGGCGTCCTCGACGCCCTCGCGCCCGGCGCGCGCTACTCCCGTGAAGCGCTCGCGTGCGGCGTCCAGGTCGGCGAGGGCCTTGGGCACGCACGCGCCTTCGGTCGCAATCGCCTGGACGCGGGCGAGGATCTCGACGCCGGTCAGTCCGGTGTACTCGTCCGGCAGCGAGTCCGAGTAGCCTAGGCCGCGCAGTGCCTTGAGCACGTCGCTGCCGAATTTCGCCCAGTGCGCGGTCGAAACGACCAGCAGCGGCGCGTCTCCCGCGGTACGCTCGGCGACCTCCCAGGCCACCGCGGTATGCGGGTCCATGAGGTAGCCGGTCTCGTCGAAGACGCGCTTGAGGGTGGCGAGAGACTCGTCGTTGCTCACGAAGTCGCCGACGAGCAGCTCGCGCACGGCTCGGAAGGTTGCCGGGTCGACCTGGAAGCGCCTCTCGGAGGCGAGCTGCGCCATCCACTCGCGGACCGCGTCGGGACCGGCGAGGTGGTAGAGGAGCCGCTCGAGGTTGGAGGAGATGAGGATGTCCATCGATGGGCTGGGCGTCACGACGAAGTCGCGCGTGCTGATGTCGTAGACGCCGGTGGCGATGAAGTCGGCGAGTACGTTGTTCTCGTTGCTCGCGCAGATGAGGCGGTCGATCGGCACGCCCATGAGCTTGGCGTAGTACGCGCCGAGAATGTTGCCGAAGTTGCCCGTGGGGACGCACGCGTCCATCGGCTCGCCCGGCTTCACGCCGCCGGCCGCTACCATGTCCGCGTACGCGCTGACGTAGTAGACGATCTGCGGCATGAGGCGACCCCAGTTGATGGAGTTCGCGCTCGAGAGCCGTAGGTGGTGGCCCGCGTGCAGCTCGGCGTTGAACTCCTCGTCGGCGAAGGCGGCCTTGACCGCGCTCTGGCAGTCGTCGAAGTTGCCGTGCACGCCGAAGACGCCCACATTCTTGCCGCGCTGGGTCACCATCTGCTTGCGCTGGATGTCGGAGACGCCGTCGGCCGGGTAGAAGACGACGATGCTCGTGTGCTCGCGGTCGGCGAAGCCCTCGAGGGCGGCCTTGCCCGTGTCGCCCGAGGTCGCCACGAGGATGAGGAAGTCGTCCTCGAGCTCCCCGCGCTGCTGCTGAAGCTCCACCG
>Ga0079306_1000458_pt1 | contig 37852 bp, 36 predicted proteins | sample Methanotroph_Enr_FD_79181 | JGI IMG/M metagenome (GOLD analysis project Ga0079306, IMG submission 79181) | Enriched soil microbial communities from Old Woman Creek wetland in Ohio, USA - Methanotroph_Enrichment_5 | ecosystem: Environmental > Terrestrial > Soil > Wetlands | place: USA: Ohio... | reverse complement strand
TTAAGCGAAGCGGGATCGGGCGGGTAGAAGAGCCCGAGCTTCTCGACTTCGATCTGGAAGGTCTCGGTAACCACGCCGGGTTCCACCTCGGCCACCAGGTTGTCCGTGTCTATCCTAAGGATGCGGTTCATCCTCGTCGTGACGAGCACCACTCCGCCCCCCTTGGGGAGCGCTCCGCCGGTGAAGCCGCTGCCGGCGCCCCGGGGAAAGACCGGAAATCCCTCGCGGTTGGCCAGTGCCAGGATCTGCGAAACCTCGGCGCTGCTGGCCGGGTGCACCACGGCGTCCGGGAGGAATTCCATCTGCGTGGCATCGTAGCCGTAGCAGATCATATCCTGTTGTCCGGTGGCGATGTTCTCGCTGCCGACGATCTCTCTTAATTTCTCCAGTATGCGTGCTTCGAGCATCTAGGTTCCCTTCCTTGGTTTTGAACTGCTGACTGTGGGAGCGGTATCCGGGAGCGGCTTCAACTGCGTCGGTGACAACTGCTGTTGAAACGGCCTCCCTGGGTCTTTCCTGCTCCTACAAATTTCAGTATCGAGATACTTTGCACTCTCAAAATAAAAAAGGCAAGGGGTTCATTAGCCCTTGCCTTGCGCTCACCTCAATTAAACGCATGCTGCACGTTAGCCAGTCCCTGGCACTGCCCCAAACTCCGTCGTCCAACTCCTGCCGGTCTGCCTTTAGCCCCCGACGGTGAGTACGGGGAGCACGGTACCGCCCTCCGGAATGATGTGGGCGGTGAACTGTTCCGGCAGCATGGTGCGCGCCAGGTCGAGCGCCTCCTGCGGGGTTGCGGCCGGGTGCATCCCCATGGTGCGCACCTCTTCCGGCGGCAGTTGCGATACCAGAACGATCCGGAAGCGCTCCGCCTTCTCCTTCACCGACCACGCGGTCTGCCCGTTGATCTCGTAACGCCTCCTAAGTGCCGCCTCCAACTCGCCGCAACTCGGGAAGCGGAACCAGTTGAAGAAGGTGGCGTTGCCGTAGCCGTCGCGGCACTCGGCCAAGAGGATCATGACGCCGCCCGGTTTCAAGGCCCGGCTGGCATACTCCATCGACTTGTGGGCCTGGATCAGGTTGATGTCCTTCGGGAAACCGCCGCAGGAGACCACCACCAGGTCGGCCCGCTCGGTAAGGGGATAGCTGAAAGATTGGGCGTAGTAGCGGCAGCCGGCGGCATGCGCCTCGCGCCAGTCGCCGGCGAAGGCGGCCAGGATCTTCTTGTCTGGGGTGAGCACCGTGTTGAGAATGAACTCGGGCGGGCGCAGCGCGCAGGCTTCCAGCATCGCCTCGTGCACCGGGTTTCCCTCCAGGTTGCCGGTGACGGCCCTTGGGTCTTTGCCGCCTCCCTCCTCCGGATTCAAAAGCGCGAAATGGCTCGCCATGCAGCTTTTGTGGCTGGAGACACCGGGGAGGATACTCTTTCTCCCGCCCCCGAAGCCGGCGAAGTAGTGGAAGGTGACCGCACCGGTCAGGATGAGACGGTCCGCCTCGGCCACGGTCCGACTCACCTCGATCGGGATGCCGCGCGAGGTCTCGCCCAGGTAGACCAGGGCGCCGGAGGCGTCGCACTCGTGGTCGCTTACCTTGATCCTGCCGTACAGCGCGCCGACGATCTTGCGGTGTTCGGCCTCGGTCTGCTTGCGGTGGATGCCGAGCGCTATGACGATCTCGATGTCGCGGTCCCTGACCCCGGCGTCGTTGAGCCGCTGCACCAAGAGCGGCAGATAAACGTCGCTGCCGGTGGGACGGGTGATATCGGAGGTGACGATGACGACCTTCTCCCCGGGGCGGAAACGGGAGAGCGCCTCGGCGCAGCCGTCGAGGGCGTCGCCGATCAACTGGTCCGGAGTGCCGGCCGGCTCCCCGATCGGGGGGCGGATCACGGAAAGCACGTGCTCGGGCGCAAGTTGCAGAGGATAACTGGTGTCGCCGCATTTGAGATCGATCATGGGCGTAAATATACCCGTTCGGATGCTGCCGCGCAAGAAGTAAAGCAAAGTCAAGGGCATAGAACGCGGATGACGCGGATCGAACGGGTCGGCGCGGATGAAGGCACGAAAAAGAGCGGGGAAGGCATCGAAAAAATACGGCTGAAAGGGGATTTATCGTATTGACAGGGTTGGATTCCTCCACCTACCGTTATCCGTGTAGATCCGTTTAATCCGCGTCATCCGCGTTCTATCGGTTTTTTTGGGGGTTAATGCACCAAGAAGGGCGAAATTGGTTGACAAAATAGGTGCTTTCGAATAACAATCTCCCGTTTTTGAGACCCTATTAAAGAAGACTCGCCTTGTTAGAGGCATATCAAATAGGAGGATTTGTTAATGGAACAGTATGCAGTAATCTTCGCCCTGGTTTGCGCCGCGGCGGCAGTGGCCTACGGTCTTATCTCGGCCCAGTGGATCTTGGGGCTTCCCCAGGGCAACGACCGGATGCGCCAAATCGCGGCAGCCATCCAGGAAGGTGCAGGGGCTTACATGAAGCGCCAGTACACCATCATCGCCGCAGTCGGCGTGGTGATGTTCATCGCCATGTTCGCGACCCTTGGGCCGAAAACCGCTGTCGGCTTCGCAGTCGGCGCGATCTTCTCCGGCCTCACCGGCTTCATCGGCATGTTCGTCTCGGTCCGCGCCAACGTGAGGACCACCGAGGCGGCCAAGTCCGGCATCCACAAGGCCCTCAACGTGGCATTCAAAGGCGGCGCCATCACCGGCATGCTGGTGGTCGGCCTCGGCCTTCTGGGCGTCGCGGGTTACTACATGGTGCTCCTTAAACTCATGCCGGGCGCACCCACCAAGGATGTGGTCAGCCAGTTGGTAGGCCTTGGCTTCGGCGGATCACTCATCTCCATCTTCGCCCGTCTGGGCGGCGGTATCTTCACCAAGGGCGCCGACGTCGGTGCCGACCTGGTTGGCAAGGTCGAAGCCGGCATCCCCGAGGACGACCCCCGCAACCCGGCGGTCATCGCCGACAACGTGGGCGACAACGTGGGCGACTGCGCCGGTATGGCAGCCGACCTCTTCGAGACCTACGCCGTTACCCTGATCGCCGCCATGCTCCTGGGCGCCATCACCTTCGTCAACACCCCCGGCGCGGTCAGCTACCCGCTCATCCTGGGCGGTATCTCCATCATCGCCTCCATCATCGGCACCTACTTCGTCAAGCTGGGTAGCTCCGGCAACATCATGGGCGCGCTCTACAAGGGGCTCATCGTTTCCGCCGTCATCGCCTGCATCGCGTTCTACTTCGTCACCGTGTCGATGTTCCCGCAGGGACTCAGCGCCGGCGGTGCAACCTACAGCGCAATGAATATCTTCATCACCTCCCTGGTCGGCCTGGCAGTCACGGGCGCCATCTTCTGGATCACCGAATACTACACCTCCACCGAATACGGTCCGGTCAAGCACATCGCGCAGGCATCCACCACCGGCCACGGCACCAACGTCATCGCCGGCCTCGGTATCTCGATGAAATCGACCGCGGCTCCGGTGATCGTGATCTCCGCCGGCATCATCATCTCCTTCGAGTGCGCCGGTGTCTACGGCATCGCCATCGCAGCGGTCTCCATGCTCTCCCTGACCGGCATCGTCGTCGCCATGGACGCCTACGGTCCGATCACCGACAACGCCGGCGGCATCGCCGAGATGGCCGAATTGGACGAGTCCGTACGCGCCGTCACCGACCCGCTTGACGCGGTCGGCAACACCACCAAGGCCGTTACCAAAGGTTACGCCATCGGTTCCGCAGGTCTGGCCGCCATCATCCTGTTCACCTCCTACGTTCAGGAGCTGACCATCGCCGACAAGACCTTCTCGCTTTCCGACCCCTACATCATCGTCGGCCTCTTCATCGGCGGGATGCTCCCCTACTACTTCGCGGCAATGTGCATGGAAGCCGTGGGCAAGGCGGGCGGCGCGGTCGTCGACGAAGTCCGTCGCCAGTTCCGCACCATCGCGGGGATCATGGAAGGGACCGGCAAGCCGGATTACGCAGCTTGCGTCGACATCGTAACCAAGACCGCTCTGAAAGAGATGGTCATCCCGGGTCTCATCCCGATCCTGGTCCCGATCATCGTCGGCTTCACCCTGGGCCCCAAAGCGCTGGGCGGCGTGATCGTCGGCTCCATCGTCACCGGTATCTTCGTGGCAATCTCCATGACGACCGGCGGCGGCGCCTGGGATAACGCGAAGAAGTACATCGAAGACGGCTTCCACGGCGGCAAAGGCAGCGATGCCCACAAAGCTGCGGTTACCGGCGACACCGTCGGCGACCCGTACAAGGACACCGCTGGTCCGGCCGTCAACCCGATGATCAAGATCATCAACATCGTCTCCCTGCTCATCGTTCCGCTTTTGAACAAGATGGGGTAAAGCTTTAACCTCCAGCACCTGAAAAGGGCGTCCCGCTTACCGGGGCGCCCTTTTTTTGTCCAGCGTCGGGATTCGCCAGCCAGCCACCTGCCTCTCGCTAACCGATTGCTATCCATGTTGCTTCTCCTGTTGTGCGATAATCAATCTAAGATCAGTCCCTTCCGACATTACGCCAATCGGTGGCAGAGGAGGATGAGATGGCAATCCAAGAACAACCGTTGATAATCGGTGCCGGCCCTGTCGGTCTGGCTGCCGCGCTGTTTCTGGCTCGGCAAGGGCGCAAGGTGCGGATTATAGAGATGCTGGCAGAGCCAGCCAAGGAGTCGCGGGCACTGGCCGTCAACCCGCGCACCTTGGAGATCCTAGAGCCGACGGGCCTCACCCGGCAGATGCTGGAACTGGGCTCCCCCATCCGTGGAGTTACCTTTCATCGGGAGGAAAAGGATGTAGCGACCCTGAAACTCGAGGGGATCCACCCGAAGTATCCGTTCATGCTCGCGCTTTCTCAGGCGAGCACCGAGCGCCTGCTGGTGCGGGCACTGGAGAGGGCGGGGGTGAGCGTGGAGCGGTCGACCAAGCTGGTGAACTGCGTCAGCTCCTCCGACCAGGTTGCCGTGGTCCTGGAACCTGCGGCAGGCGGAACCCGGAAGCTGGTCGACGGTCCTTGGCTGCTCGCTGCAGATGGTGCGCACAGTACGGTCCGCGAGACATTGCACGTCGGCTTTCCCGGCTCCTCGCTGGATGACGACTGGTATCTGGCCGACCTGCCGCTCAGGACGGCACTTCCAGTCGACCACGGCCAGGTCTTCTTCTCTGAAGGTGGTGCGTTGTCGTTCATGATCCGGGTGGTTGACGAGGCGTTCCGGGATCAGCCCGGAGAGCCGCTTTGGCGCGTGATCAGCAACCGGCCCGGCTCGCTGTCTCACCTGGTCCTGGCGGAGCAGGCAGGGTCACCGGTGTGGGAGTCCAAATTCCACATCGCGCACCGCATCGTCGAGAGCATGGCAGCCGATAACGTCTATTTTGCGGGGGACGCAGCGCATGTCCACTCCCCGCTGGGCGCGCGGGGGATGAATCTGGGGATCGAGGATGCCTGGGTCTTCAGTGAGCTGGTACGGTCGAACCGGTTGGCCCAGTATGATGAACTAAGGCGTGAGGTCGATCGCAGGGTGGTGCGCAGGGTGGAATTGCTGACGCGGCTGGCAGCAGCCGAGTCGCCGTTCTCTCGTCTCATGAGGAATGTCGCCTTCCCGGCTGCCATAAAGACGCCGGTGCTGCGCGGCCGCATGCTGGCCGCCGTGACGGGCCTCGACCACCAGCTCCCCGAGCTTTCGGAACGACGGCAGTGAGCTGCCAGCTGGCGTCGGTGGAATGCCGGAGGGTGCGTCACAGGGGCGTGCGGGCATCCCTCACTTCGGCGTAGCGCTGCGGCCCCAGTCGGGTCTGCATGGCGTGACGGTAGAGGCGGTCGTATTTCTCTGCCGCCTCCTCCCAGGTGAAACGCTCGGCCATGCCGTTTTGCCGCAGGATGTCGATCATCCCGGGATCGTGGTACCAGGTGTGCACCGCCCAGCCAACCGTGTCAAAGAGGGCGCCGGCGTTCAGGTTCCAGAACTTGAACCCGGTGCCGGTACGGTTCGCCGCATCCAGGTTGTGCACCGAGTCGTCCAGGCCCCCGGTGGCACGCACGATGGGGATGGTGCCGTAGCGCAGGCTGTACATCTGGTTCAGGCCGCAGGGCTCGAAGGCCGACGGCATCAGGAAGAAGTCGACGCCCGCCTCTATCCGGTGCGCCAAAGCGTTGTCGTAGCCGATCCGGCAGGCGAAACGCTCCGGATGGTGCGCAGCCATCCCCCCGAAATAGAAGTGCGCCCACGGCTCTCCTGCTCCCAAAAGGACGATCTGGAGATCCAGTTCGAGCAGGCGGGGGAGCGCCTCGGCGAGCGTGTCGATTCCCTTTTGTTTCACCAGGCGGGAAACCAGCCCGATGAGCGGCACGTCGTCCCGCTCCGGCAGCCCAAGGGTGCGCTGCAATTCCCATTTGCAGACCTTCTTGCCGCTTAAGTCGCTCGCCGAGTAGGTCGCCGGGAGCAGGGCATCCGTTTCCGGGTTCCACTCGTCGTAGTCGACGCCGTTCAGGATGCCGCTCAATGCTCCCGAGCGCTCGCGCACCACACCTTCCAGCCCCCAACCGTACTCGGGCGTCTGCATCTCCCTGGCGTACCCCTCGCTCACCGTATTGAGGAGGGTGGCGTGGTAGATGCCCCCCTTCAAAAGGTTGACCTGGTTGTCCATCTCAAGCTCCAGGTAGGTGAAGTGCTCCCAGCCGATGCCGAGGACGTCCATGAGACCTTCGTAGAAGTTCCCCTGATGCTGCATGTTGTGGATGGTGAGGACGGAGGCCGCCTCCCTAAGATGCGGGTCCTGGCGGTACATGGTGTTCAAAAGGACGGGAACCGCTGCGGTGTGCCAGTCGTGGGCGTGCACCACGTCGGGGTTGAACTGGATCATCTTGCAGAGTTCGAGGCCCGCCCGGGACAGGAAGACGAAGCGGTTGTCGTTGTCGATATAGCCGCGGTTGTCGGTCTCGTAGAGGGTGGCCCGGCCGTAGAATTCCTCGTGCTCCAGGAAGTACACCGGGACCTCGCTTCCCGGCAGCTTACCCTCGAGCACGCCGCAGTACATGTCGCCGATGATCCCCATCGGGACTACGAGGGTTCCCGGGAGCGGTCTCAGTTGGAACTTGTCACGGTCCACCTTATAGTAGCGGGGCATGACGACCCGCACGTCGTGCCCCAGGGCCTTGAGGAATTTCGGGAGGGCTCCGACCACGTCGGCAAGTCCGCCTTCCTTGGCGAAGGGGACAGCTTCCGAGGCGGTCATCAGGATGTTCAGGCGCATGAAGTCGACTCTCCTGTCAGGTCGTTGTGCTGGCTGCAGCTTGATATAGATACCACGCGGCGCCGCCGTGGGCAACGCTGAAACATTGGTGCGGTGCGATTATAAAAAATTAATAAATGTGTTGCGGCAAGGCTCCAGGTAGCGTACCTTGATGCTGTAACCGGTGCAGGCGGCACTCGGGAAGGAGGCAGACATGGTACAGCAGCTTGAGAACCGGGACCTAACGGCTCCCGTTACCATAGGCAAGGAGTCGCGCCACACGGGCCACCACGGGCGGATGGCTGTAATAGAACGAGGCATAAACGGGGTGGGGATGCAGGTTGGACAGATTGTCCCGCGAGAGTTTCACCAGCGCGGTTGCGAGGGCTTCCGGCGCGCCGCACAGTTCGACTGCGAAGCGGTCGGCTTCCCACTCGTTCCGGCGGGATAGCCAGGATAAGAACGGCGTGAGGGGAAAGGCGGCCAGCGACCCGAGAAAGCTCACCATGGTGAGTTGAGCCGCGAAGGACCCCTGGCTGAGGCCGAAGAGCCCCGGCAGCACGCCGCTTTGCATGAGCAGGTAGACGGCGTAGGAAAACGCAAGAGCAGCCCCCTCCATGAGCACCAGTCGTTTCCAGATGTGCCCAAGTTTCCAGTGTCCTGCCTCGTGCGCCAGGATGGCCAATAACTCCTGGCGCTCCATCTGTGCAAGCAGTGTGTCGTACAAAACGATCCGCTTGACCCGACCGATCCCGGTGAAATAGGCGTTCGAGTGCAGGCTGCGCCGGGAGGCGTCCATCTTCTGCACCCCCTTTACCTTGAGTCCTGCCTTGGCGAGCAACTCCTGGATCTCCTGTTCGAGATCGGGCTGCCCCAGCGGTTCGAACTTGGAGAAGAGCGGCTCGATGAGGACCGGCGAGAGGTAGATCATGACGATGGAGAAGAGGGCGAAGAAGGCCCAGACCCAGATCCACCAGAGGGCGGGGGAACTCTGCACCAGCAGCAGTGCCGCTCCGGTCAGGATCACCAGGAAGACCGACGAGATGAGGGCCGACTTGACGAGGTCGCTCAACCAGAGGCCCGCGGTCATGGTGTTGAATCCGTAGCGCTTCTCCACCCGGAAGGTGGAGTAGAGCGAAAACGGGATCTCCAGCACGCTCTGTGCCAGGGTGAGCAGCAGCATGAACAGGATCCCCTGCAGGACGAAGGAGCCGGTGAGGGAGGCGATCCAACTGTCGTAGCGCGGCAAAAGCGGCGCGAAGAGGAAGACGAGCAGGAGGAGCCCGTCGTAGATGGACTGGACCAGGGCGACGCGGCTCAGCTCGAAGGTGTAATTCGCCGTCTTGGCCAGGGCCTCCGCATCGACGGATCCGGCGAAGGCCTCCGGCACGGTGGAGCCGTAGCGCTTCAGGTGGCGCAGGTTCAGGAAGCGCAGCAGCCAGGTCGCGGCGAAACGGGCGAGGTACAGGGCGATCAGGATGGATTTCATGTGCGTCCTCGAGCCCGTCCCCAGGGTTTGCTGAAGGGACGGGACAACGTCAAATTCTAGCACCGGCGCCGCGTAAGGTGCGTCGAGCGAAAAAAAGGCCCCCCGGTTGCGGAGGGCCTTTCCTTTTTGCAGCGCATCCCGGTTTACTTCTTCAGGGTGCCTTTTTCGACGATGACCTTGTACTTGTAGCCGCTGCCGAAATCCTTGTCCTTGGCAACGGTGCCCGAGATGGTCACCACGTCGCCGTCGGCCGGCATCTCGTTGGAGGTGACCACCAGGTCGTTGGTCTTGTCCTTGTCGCTGCCGGTGCCGTCCTGGAGGTGGATCCAGTTCTTGTTCATGATGCCGGAGGCGGTCTTCACCACCTGGCCGCGCACCACGATCTGCTTGCCGTGCAGGGCCGCGCGCTTGGCGAAGATCTCTGCGACCGTATAGGCGTTGGCGCCGGTGGCCTTATCCACCTTGACTTTGCCGCGCGCCGCAGCCGAGGCGCCGGCGCTCCCCGGGGATTTTTTGGCTGCCGCCTTCTTGTTGGCGACTTCCGGCTCGCCGCAGAAGAGGATGGAGTCGAAGGTGCGATTCAGGGCCTTACTCTGGAAGTTGGTCATCTCGATGCAGCCCTTGAAACTGACCTGGTCGCCGACGCGGGTTTCCACACTGCTATAGGCCACCCAGGTCTCCTTGCCGTCTTTCGCCAGTTTGGCGTAGGTGTAACCGCCGCCGTTCATGGTTTCCGCGACCTTGCCGGAGGCGTTGAGTGCAGCGCCGCCGGCACCCGTGGTTGAGCCGCCCATCATGGAGTGCTTGCTTTTCGACATGCTTTTTTGGATGGCATCGACCGATTTGTCGGAGCCCGGCTTGGCTGCGTCCGCCTTCTCGGGTGCTTTCGGAGTTTCGACTGCGCTGCTGGCTTTTTCGGGTGCCTTGGGGGCCTCGGCGCACTGACCCGCCACCGGCAGCGCGAGGGTGAGCAGGACCGACATGATGGTTGAATAACGCTTCATTGAGTCTCCTGTGATGTGGGTGGCCGCCCGGGGCAGCGCACAAGCCAATGAATTGGAAGATCGGACGGCAGCATAGCACGATTTCCGGTCGGTTCACAACGCTCTTAATGATGCGGCACTTGCAGGTGTCACTCTTTCTTCCCGATGGCGAGCGCGTCGCCCGAGGGGGCGAGGTCGACCTCGATCAGATCGCCGGCGACGAAGTGACCCTCGAGGAGCATGAGCGCGAGCGGATCCTGGATCTTGCGCTGCAGCGCGCGCTTGAGCGGCCGAGCGCCGTAGGCCGGGTCGTATCCCTCCCGGGCCAGGAAATCGCGCGCCGCTTCGCTGACCTCCAGGCGGAGCCCCTTTTCTTCCAGGCGCAGATCCAGCGCTTTCAACTGGATGACGATGATCTCCTTGATCCGCTCCAGGGGGAGCGCGTGGTAGATCACGATCTCGTCGATGCGGTTCAGGAACTCCGGCTTGAAGTGCTCCTTCAGCGTCTCGTTGACGCTGGCCTGCATGCGCTGGAAGTCGGTGGCGCCGTACTGCTGGATCCACTGGGAACCGAGGTTACTGGTCATGATGATGACCGAGTTTTTGAAGTCGATGGTCCTGCCCTGGCCGTCGGTCAGCCGTCCGTCGTCCAGGATCTGCAAAAGGACGTTGAACACCTCCGGGTGCGCCTTCTCGATCTCGTCGAAGAGCACGATGCAGTAGGGGCGCCTGCGCACCGCCTCGGTGAGTTGGCCGCCTTCCTCGAACCCGACGTACCCCGGCGGGGCACCGAGCAGCCGTGCCACCGTGTGTTTCTCCTGATACTCGCTCATGTCGATGCGGACGATGGCCTGGTCGTCGTCGAAGAGGAAGGAGGCCAGTGCGCGGGCCGTTTCGGTCTTGCCGACGCCGGTTGGGCCCAGGAAGATGAAGGAGCCGATCGGGCGGTTCGGGTCGGAAAGACCGCTGCGGGCGCGCCTTACTGCGTTCGCGACCAAGGTGAGCGCGTCGTCCTGGCCCACCACGCGGCTTTTCAGGCGCTCTTCCATGTGGACCAGCTTTTCCGACTCGGTCTCCAGCATGCGGTTCACCGGAATCCCGGTCCACTTGGCGACAATCTCGGCCACCATCTCGCCGTCCACCTCTTCCGGGAGCATCTTCCCTTCCTTTTGGATCTGCTCAAGGAGCTGGGTCTTTTCCGCCATCTGCTTTTCGAGGGCAGGGATCTCGCCGTAGCGGATCTCGGCAGTGCGGCCCAGTTTCCCTTCCCGCTCGGCGACCTTGGCATCCTCCTTCAACTGCTCGATGCGGTTTTTCAGGGCGCTTTGATCCTTGATGATGTCCTTTTCCTTTTGCCAGTGGACCTTGAGGGCTGCGGATTCCTCCTTCAGGTGGTCCAGTTCCTCGGTCAGCTTCTTCAGGCGCTCCAGCGCGTGCGGGTCCTGCTCGCGCAAAAGGGCCTGCTCCTCGATCTTCAGCTGGATGATGCGCCGATCCACCTCGTCGATCTCGGTCGGCTTCGAGTCAAGCTCGATCCGGAGCCGGGAGGCCGCCTCGTCGATCAGGTCGATCGCCTTGTCCGGCAGGAACCGGTCGGTGATGTAGCGATCCGACAGGGTGGCGGCGGCGATAATGGCGCTGTCCTTGATCCGGATGCTGTGGAAGGTTTCGTAGCGCTCCTTGAGCCCGCGCAGGATGGAGATGGTGTCCGCGACGCTCGGCTCGCCGGTGTAGACCTGCTGGAACCGGCGCTCCAGAGCGGCGTCCTTCTCGATGTACTTGCGGTATTCGTTGAGCGTTGTCGCGCCGATGCAGTGCAGCTCACCCCGCGCCAGGGCCGGCTTCAGCATGTTGGAGGCGTCCATGGCCCCTTCGGCCGCTCCGGCGCCGACCAGCGTGTGCAGCTCGTCGATGAAGAGGACGATCTTCCCCTCGGCCTTCTCCACCTCCTTGATGACGGCCTTCAGGCGGTCTTCGAACTCGCCGCGGTACTTCGCGCCGGCGATGAGCGCGCCCATGTCGAGCGCCAGGAGCTGTTTGTCGCGCAGCGTTTCCGGGACGTCGCCCGAAATCATGCGCTGGGCCAGCCCCTCGACGATGGCGGTCTTGCCGACGCCCGGCTCGCCGATCAGCACGGGGTTATTTTTGCTGCGCCGCGACAGCACCTGGATCACCCGGCGGATCTCGTCGTCACGGCCGATCACCGGGTCGAGCTTCCCGCGCCGGGCCAAGTCGGTCAAGTCGCGGGCGTACTTGGCGAGCGCCTGATATTTCTGCTCCGGTTCCTGGTCGGTGACCGCCTCGTCCCCCCGAAGCGACTTGAGGGCGGAGAGGATCGCGTCGCGGGTCACGCCGTACTGGGCGAGGAGCTTGGCACAGGTCGCACTTTTGTCGCCGGTGAGCGCCAGCAGGAGGTGCTCCGTGGAGACGAAGGAGTCGCGCATGGTGTCGGCTTCTTTCTGCGCCTGATCGAGGATGCGGCCCAAGACAGTGGATATGGATACCTGCACCGCGCCGGTCACCTGGGGCAGCCGTTTCAACCCCGCTTCCAGGGCATCGCGCAGCTGGCTCAACTGCACGCCGATCTTTTTCAGCAGGTCCGGGACGAAGCCCCCCTCCTGGTCCAGAAGTGCCAAGAGCAGGTGCTCCGGTTCTATCGCCGCGTTGGACAGCGTGGCGGCCTTTTCGTGGGCCGAGGCCACGGCTTCCTGCGTCTTCACGGTCATTTTGTCGGGTCGTATCATGGCGTCCTCCTGCGGGGAATAATAGGTAGCACCCTGTGCCCTGTCAAGGGAAGGGGGAGAAAAGGCCGGGCGGTGCGGGGGAACATGCAAAAGGGAGGGGTGTTAAAGGCCAAACGACATCCGACCGATCAGACCGATCCGACCGATCCGGAATTACCGCTGTTCTTCCTTGGCGGCCTTGTCTTCTTCCTGGGGAGAGTCCATGGGCAGGGCGAGCTGCTTCCAGTCCACGCGCTTTAGCTTGGGGCCCTGGTAGTAGCGGGGACAGGCGGCGATCAGCACCGAGCCGGCCTGCTTGCAGGTGCGCCGGCATGAGAGACACAACGAATTTGTTTCGACGGGCTGCTTCATCTGAAATTATCCTGCGTCGCCACGCGGAAAGGGGGGGCCTTCCGCGTGGCGCGCTTGTCTTACTTTATCTTCCTGATCCAGCCGAATTTGTCTTCGATCTTGCCGGTCTGGATGCCGGTCAGCGTGTCGTAGAGCGTCCTGGTGTGCTTGCCGACGCCACCGCCGTTCACTTCAAGGCACTCGTTGTTGTAGCACAAGGCACCCACGGGGGTTACGACTGCGGCGGTGCCGCTGCCGAACGCCTCGGTGATGGCGCCGCTTCTCAGGTCGTTCATGAGGTCATGGACGTCGATTCTGCTCTCCTCGACGGTCAGGTTCAGCGAACGGGCCAGGGTCAGCACGGAATCGCGGGTCACGCCGTGCAGTATGGTCCCCTGCAGCGGCGCGGTGACGATGCGGTCGCCGTAGACGAAGAACATGTTCATCGCGCCTACTTCCTCGATGTAACGCTTCTCCACGCCGTCCAGCCAGAGCACCTGGTCGAAACCCTTCTCCTTGGCCTCGAGTCCTGCCTTAAGCGAACTGGCGTAGTTGCCGCCGGTCTTCGCCTCGCCGGTGCCGCCCGGGGTCGCCCTGACGTACTTGCTCTCCACCATGATCCGGACCGGCTTGAAGCCCTGCGGGTAGTACGCGCCCACCGGCGAGAGGATGACGTAGAAATAATAGTGATCCGAAGGCTTGATGCCAACCACCGGCTCCACCGCGATCATGGTGGGGCGAATGTAGAGCGAGGTCCCCTCGGCGCTCGGGACCCAGTCCCGCTCAAGGGCCACCAACTGCTCTATTCCGTTCACGAAGAGCTCCTCCGGAACCTCCGGCATGCAGAGCCGCTCCGCAGAGTGGTTGAAACGGCGGGCGTTCATCTCGGGACGGAACAGGGCGATGGAACCGTCCTGCCACTTGTAGGCCTTGAGCCCCTCGAAGATCTCCTGCGCGTAGTGCAGCACCAGCGCCGCGGGATCGAGCATGAACGGTTCGTTCTTCTTGATCCGTGCGTCTACCCAGCCCTGTCCCAGCTTCCATTCGACCAAGAGCATCCGATCGGTGAAGATTTTGCCGAACCCAAGCTTCGACTCGTCCGTGAACTTTGCCTTCTTCTCCCCCTCGCCAAGCGGTACTATCCGTATCTCCATGTGGCTGAACCTCCGGTTTTTCGGCGCAAAGCGCCGCTAAATCTCAGACCTTTTCGTTTACCACAACCGGACCCGGCGGGCAAGTTATTTAACCCCGCCTGCCGCGCGCATATCTCACGGTGGCTACTTGATTTTTCCTACGCCGCTTGCTATATTGTTAGCACTCCGACAAATGGAGTGCTAAAGCCTCAGGGCAGAACGAACACGTACAGGAGCTGCTAACGTGAACTACAGCATGCCGGTACCCATAGATAGCCTTACTCTTTACCTGACCGAGATCAACCGTTTCCCCCTGTTGAGCGCGGACGAGGAACAGCGTCTGGCGCTGCGTTTCCGCAACGAGGGCGACCTCGAAGCGGCGCAGACTCTCATCACCTCGAACCTTCGTTTCGTGGTGAAGATCGCCGGCGAGTACCGCTCTTACGGCATGAAGATGCTCGACCTGATCCAGGAGGGGAACATCGGCCTCATGATGGCCGTGCGCAAGTTCGATCCCGCCAAGGGCGTGCGTCTCATCTCCTACGCGGTCTGGTGGATCAGGGCCTACATCCAGAACCACATCATCTCCGCGTGGAGCCTGTTGAAGATCGGCACCACCCAGGCGCAGCGCAAACTGTTCTTCAAGCTGAACCAGGCTAAGCAGGCCATCGTCAACATGACCGGCGAGGCCGACCTCCACTCGACCGCCCTCACGCTGGACGTGAAGGACGTCGAAGCCCAGGAAATGGAACAGCGCCTGAGAGGCGAACTCTCGCTGGACGTCGAGATGTTCGCAGGTGAGGGCGGGACCTATCTGGAGAGCCTGCCGGACCTGAGTCAGAACCAGGAGGAACTTTTGGCCGAACACCAGGAAAGTGTCCTCCTGGAACAGGGGGTCGCGGTCGCGCTGGAAAACCTGAACGAGAAGGAGCGCTTCGTGATTGAGCGCCGCGTCGCCGCCGAAACCCCGATGACGCTGCAGGAGATCGCCGACCATTTCTCCCTTTCGCGCGAACGGGTGCGCCAGATCGAGGACGGTGCCCTCAAGAAGATGAAACGCCTGCTTACGCCCCTGGTGGTTGCCAGAGAGGCTGCATGACCTAAGTCCTTCCGCAAAAATCAAAAAAGGCGCCCTTTTTACCAAGGGCGCTTTTTTTGATCCCCGCTGCCAGTTCCTGACCGTCGCGCAAACTAATCCTGGCTAAAGCCGCTCCTAGAGGGGTGACAGCAACACGTTTTTTCTAGGCAGCGCTGCAGTATTGGGCTATCTTTAGCCTCCGTTGCTCTAGAGGAGGCATTTCAACATGTTGACCGATGACGAAAGGGAGCGTTACGCGCGCCACCTGATACTGGACCGGGTCGGAGAAGAAGGACAAGAGCGGCTCAAGTCCGGCCGCGTGCTGGTGATCGGCGCCGGGGGGCTCGGTTCGCCCGCGGTCCAGTACCTGGCGGCCGCCGGCGTCGGACGGATCGGCGTGGCGGACGGCGACTGCGTGGAACTCTCCAACTTGCAGCGCCAGGTGATCCACGGCACCTCGGACCTGGGACGCCCCAAGGTGCTCTCGGCGCGGGATCGGATGCTGGAGATCAACCCCGGGGTCCAGGTGGAGTGCATCGGGGAGCGGCTCACCCCGGAGAATATTGGCGGGAGCGTGGCACGCTACGACTTCGTTTTGGATGCTACGGATAACTTCGAGGCAAAGTTCCTGATCAACGACGCCTGTGTTTCCGCCGGCATCGCCTTCTCGCACGGCGGCATACTGAAGTTCCAGGGACAGACCATGACCGTGCTGCCGCGGCGTTCGACCTGCTACCGCTGCATCTTCCCCGAACCGCCCGATCCCGAGGTGGCTCTCTCCTGCTCGCGTGCCGGGGTGCTGGGTGTGCTTCCGGGAGTCATCGGGGTGATCCAGGCGACCGAGGCTATCAAGTATCTTTTGGGGATCGGGGAGTTGCTGGCCTCGCGCCTGCTCAGCTACGACGTGCTGAGCATGCGCTTCAGGGAGGTGGCACTGCGCAGGAACGCCGCCTGTCCGGCCTGCGGGGAGAGTTGCTGCCAGGGGACTTGAGGGTTTGCTGGAAAAGGTGGCTCAGGCCTTGAACTTGTTTTCGGTTCCGGCCCTGAGCCTCGCGATGTTTTCGCGGTGGCGGTAGATGACGACGAGGGCGATCACGCAGGACATGGCGATCGGTTCCGGCCTGCAGGTGACGAACATCACGAACAGGGGAATGGTCGCTGCGGCGGAGATGGACGCGGCGGAGACGTAGCGCCATTTGTAGAGCACCAGAGCGAAGACCGCCACGCCACCCAGTATGGCAAGCGGGGCGGTGCCGATGAAGACGCCGAGCGCCGTTGCGACCCCCTTGCCTCCCTTGAAGCCGAGGAACACGGTGTAGACGTGCCCGAGGAAGGCTGCCAGTCCGATGGCCGCGACCCAGACCAGGGGCAGGTCGAGCCAGCGTGCGATAAGGACCGGGAGGAGCCCCTTTAGGCAGTCGCCGACCAGGGTGAGGATGCCGAGTTTCCTGCCGGCGGTCCGGTAGACGTTGGTCGCGCCGATGTTGCCGCTGCCGGCTTCGCGGATGTTGATGCCGAAAGCGCGCGCGAGCAAGAGGCCGGTGGGGATGGATCCCAGCAGGTAGGAACAGATAACGAACAGTATCTCTTTCAAAAAGCGGCTCTCCTGACAGGTTGATTGAAGCTCGGGCATCCTACAGTATTTCTGGCAAAACTGCAAGGAACCGTCAGGTTTTAGAAAACTGTAACACTTTGTCTTCAGGGCTTTGTCAAATAGGTAAAGTGTGGTAACCACTACTACGTGACACGCTCCTAATGCGCGCAGCACGAAATCCAGCCGCGGTAACCGCCGTAAGATTCGAAGTACAGTTAGACTCCTACAGACAGCCGGTCCCCTTTGCAATGAGCCGCATGCAGCGGCAACTTAAACACCTTGAGGAGCTGGATGTGACGGAACCGAGACACCTGTCGACTGTCAGCAGGAACAGCTCGACCTTCATTGTGGGCATGAGCATCATGCTGCTATCCTGGGGGATCGATGCGGCGCTCGACGCGGCCTTCGAGCAGGGGACCTTCTTTAACCAGTTGCTGCGGCCAGGTGACCACGACATGGTGATTCGTCTCTGGCTCCTGGCGACCATGCTGTTCTTCATCATGTACGTCTCGCGCGTGAAAAGGGTACATCGGCGCCAGGAGACGCGCCTCAACGCGGCGTTGCACCGCGCGGAAACGGAACGGGTCCGGGCCGCGGCGATCCTGGAGAGCCTGGGTGACGCCATCAGTCTGCAGGACCTCGACATGAAGATCCTGTACCAGAACCAGGCCCACATCGACCTGATGGGAGCGCACCTCGGGGAATACTGCTATGCGGCCTACCAGGGGCAGGATGACGTCTGTAACGGCTGCCATCTGGCGCAGTCTTACCAGGACGGCCTGACCCACAAGCAGGAACGGCACGCCCACACGAAGCAGGGGCTCAGGTTCACAGAGATCGTTTCTACCCCGCTACGCGACGCCTCGGGACACATCGTGGCCGGTGTCGAGTCGGTGCGGGACATAACGGACCGTAAACGGGTCGACCTTGAGATCGAGAGGATAAACCGCGAGCTCGAGCTGCGCGCGCTGGAACTCGGGGAGGCCAACCGCGAGCTGGAATCTTTTTGCTACTCCCTGTCCCACGACTTGCGCTCCTACATCACCCGCATCAGCACGGCGCAGCAGATCCTGGCGCAGACCCCCCAGGCCCGGGAGCCGGATCTGGTCTACCCGGTGCAGATCATCGAAGACTCCTGCCGCGGAATGGAGGAACTGGTCGAGGCGATCCTTACGCTTTCCCGGCTCACCCGCGAGCCGATGCACTGGGAGGACGTCTCGCTGAGTGAGCTGGCGCGCGAAATTTCCCTGCAGCTTCAGCAGCAGGAGATGGAGCGGACGGCGGAGTTCATCATCCCACAGGGCCTTGTGGTAAGGGGGGACCATCACCTGCTGCGGGTCGTGCTGGAAAACCTGATGGGAAACGCCTGGAAGTACACACGCGAGGTGCCGATGGCCCGCCTGGAGCTGGGCGTTGGAGAGCACGAGGGGAACCTCTGCTATTTCGTGCGGGACAACGGCATCGGGTTCGACATGGCGGAGCGGGAGCTTTTGTTCAAGCCCTTCAAACGCCTGAAAAACGCGCAGGGCTACCTGGGAACCGGTGTGGGACTCGCCACCGTCGAGCGCGCCATACTACGACACGGCGGCAGGGTCTGGGGAGAGGGAGAGTTGGGGAAAGGTACTACCATTTGCTTTCAGCTTCCGGCAAACGGCAACCGCTAACGGTGGTTCGGTCGGATCCCGGACCGCCCCGGCGGAGACTTGCTAGGGTTCTACTGGGCGAGGTCAGCGGTGTCGCTTACCGCCGGTGCTGCTTCCCGGCTGGTTCGCTTCGTTTCAGCTTTTAAAACGAACACCGTCATTGCCAGAAAAACCACATCTCGCAGCAGAGCTGTCCACGCGCTGGTCTTGGCTCCACCCTGTTTGAAACATCCACAGTCGATGTCCAACCCGCGCGCGATGGCAGCGGCCAGCGCCACCATGAACACCACGTTCATGGCCGCGATGATCAGCGCGCCACCCTTCACCCGATATCCGGTAACCAGCAGCACCCCGCAGGTCAGCTCCACAAAGGGAAGCACTGCGGCAGTAAGGTAGCTCCCGAAGTAGGGGAGGATCTGGTAAGCGGCCACGCTACCGGCAAAGGCAACCGGATCGGCGATCTTCAGCACCGCGGCGTAGATGAACACGGCGCCCAGGGCCATCCTGACGAGCACGGGCAGATTGTATCTCACCTGGTTCATGATCCCCCCCTGGTGACCGGGTAGCCGGCGTCGCGCCACTCGGGGAAGCCCCCTTCAAAGACATACACCGTACCGTAGCCCGCCTTGATCAGGAGTTTGGCGAGGTCCATGCTGTCCTGGCAGGAAAAACCGTTGCAGTAGGCGATGATGGTGGCATCCCGGGGGACCGTCTGCTTGAACGGGCGGGCCGGGTTCTTGCGTGCCTCTTCAAGCGGCACGGCCATGGCTCCGGCGATGTGCCCCTCGGCGAAGTTGGCGCTGCTGCGGGCATCGACCAGCACCGCCTGCTTGCCGTCGACCAGTTCCTTCACCTGCATGAGCCCAAGCGGCATCGGGAGCGCTTCGCCCTGGGGTGCCGCCGAGGCCTGGGCCTGGGCCTGCGCCGCCACCTCGCCGCGCCAGGCACTGGCGAGCAGGCTCCGGTTCCAGAGAATGCCCACGACCGCCGAAACGACCACGATCAGGCAAATCTCCACCGCTGTTCCCAGCCATTTCTTCCTCATCGTCTCCCTGCCTTTTATCGCTGCTGCCACCGTAGCGGCAGGCTCCTTATGCTTCTTCGGAGTGCTGCATGCGCTGCGGGCGCCCCGCCGAGCGGTTCGCGGACAATTATCCCGGCGTACTATGCTGCGCCAGGATTTCCCTCTACCTTACCTGCTGATTTTACTACAAGTTCCGGGCCTGGGTCAATCGCGCTCCACGGGCGCTGCCCCGTGTTGCCCGTCTCGGGGTTCCTCGAACTCGCGAAAGTCGCCACGCTCAATGGCAACCGAGAAGATCTTGGCCGCGGCCGCGACCGGGATGGCCAGCAGGATTCCCCAGAAGCCGAAAAGCTCTCCCAGCGCCATCACCATGATGATGGTGAGTAGCGGGTTCAGGTCCATGGAGCGTTTGAACACCAAAGGCTTCACCAGGTACCCTTCCAGGAAGTAGATGGCGGCAAAGGCCACAATCACCTTTACCAGGATGATCCCGTTCATGAACTTGATATAGGCGAAAAAGAGCGCCGGGATGGTGGCGATGATCACCCCGATGAAGGGGAGGATCGAGGCGAGTCCGGCGAAGAGGCCGTTGAAGAGGGCGTAGTCGACGTCGAGGAAGAAAAGGGCGACGGTGGAGAGGACGGCGACGATGAAGGAGACGATCAGCTGTCCCCTGATGTAGCCGCCGATGCTGTCGTTCACATCGTGGCCGATCTCCAGGAGCACGGCCCGGTGCCGCTGGGGCAGCCACGAGGTCAGGGTCTTTTTGATCTGCATCTTGTAGAAAAGCATGAAAAAGACCAGGATCGGGGAGAGCACCAGGTTGAAAATGTTGAACACCAAATTGGCGGCGGCGCTGTAGACTCCGGCCCCCAGGGTCGAGAAAAGCTTGTCGAGCCCTTCCATGACCTTGTCGAAGGCCCAACTCCACTCCTCGGCGCCATAGTAGGGCTGGATCTTACCCTGCAGTTCGAGCCCGATCCCTTTGGCCTTTTGCAGGTAGAGCGGGATGCTCGGGATGAGCGCCTGCCAGCGCAGGATGATGAACGGGACGAAATAAGAGAAGAAAAAGACGGCGAAGATGGAGACGACGACGTAGAGCACCAGGATGCCGTTCACCCGCGAGAGCTTGCGCTTTTCGAGCTGGACCACAAAGGGGTCCAGCAGGTAGGCGATGACGAAAGAGAGCAGAAAGCACGAGGCCGTGTGGCGCAGGGCGTGACCTGCGGCGAACAGTGCGGCGGCTACCAGAAGGATCAGGACCGCACGGTTCGTCGCGCTGACTGTGGAAGGCATAGGCTCCTCGGGGGGGTGCTGCGCGTTAGAATTCCCGCTCCGGCGGGTAGATGTCGTGCTCTTCCAGCCACTGCCCGGCCCGCCCGGTGATGAGTTCCTCACGGACGGCCTGGAAGCGTTCCTGCTCTTCGGGGTAAAAGGAAAGTATCTCGCTCAGCCTGCCGTGGGACTGTTTGCCGACGAAGGCGCGCACCAGCATCGCCTTCAGCCCGTCGTTGTCCACCCCCTGGATGAAGGCGTGGACCATCTGCCGCTCTTGGGCGTAATCGAACCCTGGAATGGAGAGGTAGCGCTCTTCCTGCGCCTCCATCTCATCCCAAAACGGCTCGTCGTCGTAGTCGGCCGGCACCGAGAACACCTCGCCGGTCTCCCGGTCCAGAAAATATGCCAGCTCGGGATCGGGGTTCTCGAACGCCTCCATCAGGTCGTCCCAGATTATTTCGAGGTTGCGCATCGCGTGCATCGGTACTCCTGTAGGTGCATCAAAACCGTTGGGTCGTTGAGGCGTTGGTTGCCGCGCCTAGGGGCGAGAACCGGGCTGAGGCAGTTGTCGTTCCTGCTACTCGACGTCTCAGCCACTCCTCGGTATGTTACCTTAACCTAGACCTCGCCTGTATTTTTGTATATATTGGCGCAATGCGCAAGATATTCATCGCCGATGCCCACCTGAGAAGGCCCGAAGATAGCAACTACCGGACCTTGATCCGCTTCCTGGACACCCTTCCTTCCGACACCGACACGCTCTACCTGTTGGGCGATCTCTTCGAATTCTGGATCGGCTATCCGAGCCCCGTGTACGGCCACTATCTGGAGTTTGTCGACTGTCTGAAGGCGGTGAGGGGGCGCGGGGTGCGGATCGTCTACTTCGAGGGAAACCACGATTTCCACCTGGATCGCTTCTTCAAGGAGCATCTGCAGGCGGAAGTTTACCGAAAGGGCGCGGTCCTTGAGATCGCCGGACAGCGTGTCTACCTGTGCCACGGCGACCAGATCAACCGTGAGGACTACCGCTACCGGGCCTTCCGACTGGCGGTCCACAACCCGCTCGTCAAGGCGCTGCTTCCCTTCTTCTCGCAGCGGCTCGCGGCCCATACGGCGTCAGTTTTGTCCCGGCGCAGCAGCAAACAGCACGTCGCCAGAAGCTCACGCTGGGATTACCGTGTCATCCTGGATGGCTTCGCCCGGCGCCGGTTCGCCGAGGGATGCGACGTGGTCATCACCGGCCATTACCACCTGCCCATGATCAAGTGCGACCAGGGGGGGCTCTTCATCGCCCTGGGCGACTGGATCTCCCAGTACTCCTACGCCCAGTGGCTGGACGGCGAGTTCACCCTCGAGCGCTTCAGCTGACCCCGACATGCCAAAGATTTCCAGGTACCCCGCCACCCGCTCTGCCAGGGTGGCAGCCGCAACCATCCCGCAGATTTCATCTGGCCGATAGCCCCGACAGACCGCCGGCCGCTCCTGATAGATCCGGCACTCGAACGACTCGGTGAGGTGCAGGCAGCGCTCCCCCGGCCGCTTATCCAGCGTGCTGATGTCCGGCGCCACGCAGCAGGTCCCGCATCTTCGGCATTCCACCGGATCCCCCTATTTGAAGAAGGCCTCCAGCGCCTGCTCTCCGACGTGAGTCGCCTTGATGCGCCACTTGTTCTCGTTGATAATGAGCGCCGCAATGGCGACTTGGGGATCCTCCATCGGTGCGTAGGCCGCGAACCAGCTGTAGTGACCCGCCGGGTCCTTGCCGTCGATGGAGCCGGTCTTGGCCGCCACGTGCAGCGAATTGAACATGGGGCGGCCCCTGCGGTCGTGGAAGGCCTTGCGGGAGGTGCCGCTCACCACGGTGGTGGAGAGCATGCGGGCGAGCCCGGCCGCGGTCTCCGGGGTGAACACGGTGCGCAGCGCCTGCGGCTTCTGGGTGAAGACCGCGGTTCCCTTGGCGTCCAGGATTTCCTTGGCGAGTGAAGGGGTCATCATGACCCCGCCGTTGGCCACCGTCGCCATGATGACGGCGGCGTGGAAGGGGGAGGTCTTGACCTCGCGGTTCAGCCCGGCCCCCATCAGCATGAGCTGGTCCACGGTACCCGGCGCGGGTGCGGTGCTCGGCGTAAGCGGGGAACCGGGGATCAGGTCCTGGTTGAAACCGTAACGGTTGGCGTAGGTGATGAGCGGGTCGCGTCCCACGACTTCGCCGGCCAGCCTGCCGAACACCGGGTTAACAGATTTGCCCATGGCGATGGAAAGCGGCATCTGCTGGTTGCCGCGCCCGGGCCTGACCCGCCAGTACTTCGGGTTCTCCGAGGTGAGCCGCCCGTTGAAGGCGAACGACGTGTCGGGACCCACCTTCTTCTCCTCCAATGCGGCGGTCGCGGTGACGATCTTGAAGAGCGATGCCATGGGGTAGAGGTTGTAGTTCGCCGTCTGCTCCCAGCCGGGGTGCGCCGAGGAATGTGACACCACCGCCAGCACGCGGCCGGTCTTCGGCTCGATGGCGACGAAGAGGCCGTAGGGGACCTTGTAGTCGTTCATCACCTTTTCCACGCGGCGCTGCATCGCCTCGTTGATGGCGTAGACCACCTTGCCGCCTTGGGGCAGCGGTGCACTGTAGGTCCCCGCTTCGCTGCGGGCGTCGGGGAAGGCCTGGGCCGCCAGGCGGAAGGCGCCGCCGTTGTCCACCTGGGTGAGCTGGGCGAGCGCCGGCTTCTTTGGGGTGTCGGTTTTCGGGCGGGTGGATCCGAAGAGGGAGATGAGCGGATAGCAGGCAAGCACGAGGGCGACCACCGGGAGGATGATCTTGAGCCGCCTCTTCTGGGGAAGCGTCTCGGCGATATCCTGGAAGGGGGTACGTGCCTCTTGTTTTCTGGTTGCTCCCGGCTGCCGCTTGCGTCGTGACTGGTTGTCTATATCTTTAAAATCTTGCATAAACTCGCTTTGTTGTCGGGCGTTTTCAATCGACACACTATATGTCAACTACTCCCTCTTTGTCAACGCCGGGGGACCGTTTTCCGGGCAGGCAAATCCCTTCAGGGTGAGGCCGCCCAGTTCGTCCGCGACCGCCCGGTCCAGCGTGTCGAGGAGCTCCTCGGCCTCCTGTTCGCCGGCGATGCCGCACGTGGTCCCATGCCGTCGCAAGGCGAGCAGCACCTGGGCTAGCGTGATCTGGTCCGGTTCCCGCGCCGGGAGGTAGGTCCCGGCGGCGACAGCGGTGATGAACCCCGCGCCTTCCAATCGGTACAGCGTGTCCCGCATGATTCGCAGCGGTACCCCGACCCGACGCGACAAGTGCTCCTCGTCCCACGCCGGCTCGCCATCGTGGAAGGCCTGGACGATGTGACGCAGGGTCGCCAGCGCCACCAGTTCGCCGCTGCACTGGCTTATCGGGGCGCGCCGGAGATCCCTGCGGAAGGTGTGCAACTGCTGGTGCGCCGCCACCACCTCCATCCCGAAGAGGACGATGAGCCAGCTGACGTAGATCCAGACCATCAGGATGGGAAGCGCGGCAAGCGTGCCGTAGATGGCGTTGTAGTTGCCCATCCCGATCTGGAAGTGGATGTAGCCCCACTGGGCGATCTCCCAGAGCGTTCCGGCGAGGACGGCGCCCAGGAGCGCCGAGGGGAGCCGGACCCGGGTGTTCGGGATGAAGCTGTACAGGAGCAAAAGGGCGATCCAGACGCTCAGGTAGGGGGTGAGCCGCAGCGCGAAGAAGAAGACGTCCCCGAGGTAGGTGCGCTCCAGGATCCACCCCACCAGCCACTTGCTCTGCAGGCTGCCGGTGATGCTGGTGGCGGCCAGCAGGAGCAGCGGCGCGCTCAAGAGGACGCTCAGGTAGTCGCTGAACTTGCGGTAAAAGGAGCGGGTCTCGGTGACACCCCAGGCGACGTTGAACGCCTCCTCGATGCTCCCCAGCATGCTGATGGCGGTGAAGAGGAGCGCTGCGAGGCCGATGGCACCCACTGAACCCATGTTGGTGTTGTTGATATAGCTTAAGACCCGGTTTACCACCACTTCGGAGCCGGCCGCCACCTGGTTCAGGATGAGCGGTGCCAGCCGGTTCTGGGCGCCGAGCCCCTTCAGGAGCGAGAAGGTGAGGGCGAAGAGCGGCACAAACGAGAGGAGCGTCGTGAAGGAAAGGGCGGAGGCCCGCAACAGCGAATCGTTGGCCATGAAGTTGTCGGCGACGTAGCTTAGGAACTGCAGCACACCGACGGACCGCCTCTTTACGCCCTTGAGTTCTTTCGGGTCGATATCCCACAGGCCGCCCGAGAACCACCGCTTGTTCTTGCTGGAACCGTACATGCGGATACCCCTGGTGAAGTCATATCTGCCGCACAAAAAAAGCCCACCGAGGTGGGCTTTTTAGGAAGGGTGGCCCGTTAGACCGCCTTCTGTTTTTCCTTCTCCCGCTCCATCGCCTCTTTGCCGGCTTCTATGGCAGAGGTGATGATGTTTTTCTTCTCCAGCACGACTTCCTTGCCGTCCTCGTAGCTGGCGCGGATCTTGTCCTGCGCCTCGGTGGCGTACTCTTTGATCTTCTCCACCGCGTCGTCGGCCAGATCCTTGATCTTGCCGCGCATCTCCTCGCCGGTCTTCGGCGCAAAAAGGAGTGCAGTTCCGACGCCTACCGCCGCTCCTGCGAGGAAAGAAAGCAGCATGGTACCCGTGTTGTTATCTTCAGACATTGGCAGTTACCCCCTTTTTTTTGAGAAGTCTATCAGCTAAAAGTTTCCCTGCAACCCGCACGCCGGTGAGCCAGTTGGTAGAACCGGACACCAGGGTCGACGCGACTCCGATCACCTTGTTGATCATGCGGATGTTGTGCCCTGCGTGGCCGAGCTCCTCCATGAGCAGGTTGATCCCGTCTGCGTTGGCGGCCGTCGTGCTGGTAACCACCTGGATGTCGGCGATGGTTTCCCTCATTTCCTTAATCAGGGGCGTGATCTCGAGTTGAAGCGATTCGGAAACGGTGCGCAGCGAAACGGCGGTCTTTTTCAGCTCCACCAGGACGGGGATCAGGCAAAAGGCCAGCACCACCAGCGTCAGCGCCGTCACTGCCGAGGTTATCTCTAGGAAAAGCATCTGATTCTCCCTGTACAGCGGGTCTGGGCGTTGGGCTTTTCGAAATAAGCCAGAAGGGACAAAAAAGCGGGGAGGCCGGTACTTGGACCGACCTCCCCGTGTGCTGCGGGACTGCTACTTCTTGGCCGGAGCGGCCTTAGGTGCGGCTTTCGGGGCCGGAGCAGCTTTGGGAGCTGCAGCTACCGGAGGTGCGGTGCTCCAGTGGTTCAGGTCATGGGCGATGCTGTGGCACTCGCCGCATTTCGGGAACTTGGCCATGATGGCTGCCGGGTGCGGCTTGGTGTGGCAGGTGGTGCAGGCCGGAACCATCTTGTGCTTCTCTTTGTGGCAGTAGGCGCAGGCCAGCTTGCTGTGCTTAGCCGGGCTGGCGGACAGCTGGGTGTACGCCTTCTTGTGGCAGGCGGCGCAGAACTTGGAAGGAACGTCGGCCTTGTAGGTCACGTTCTTCGGCATGTGGGCCTGGTGGCAGGCCTTGCAGTCCTTCTGCACGATATCGGTGGAGTGCGACTTGTGGCACTGGGTGCAATCCGGGATCCTGCCGTGAACGTTGTGGCAGTAGGAGCAGGCGAGGGCGGTGTGCTTGCTCTTGAAGGTACGCAGTTTCTCGATCTGCGGGGTGTGGCAGGTGAGGCACGGATCGGTCACGTTGTTGCCGAACTTGATGACCTTCGGGGTGTGCGGGTTGCTGTGGCAACCCAGGCAGCCCTGGAGTTTGAAGTGCGGCTTGCCTTCGTGGCACTGGCTGCAGAGAGGGATCGGTTTCTTCACTTTGGGCGGATGCCCGACGTGGCAGTCCTGGCAGCTGACTTCGGTTTTGTGTTTGCCACCGTTGGCTGCGATGTCTTTCGGCGGCTGCTCATGGCACTTCACGCAATCGGCGCTGGTGAGTTTTGCCGGTGCTTGTGCAGGGTCGGCGGCCACTGCCGTCCCGATACAGCAGAACAGTAAAAAGGCCGAAAAAAGATTTAGAACTCTTGCTACTCTCATTGCCCCCTCCTTGGTTTTAAAACGAAGTTAATTATAAGCATGGATTTATATAACGTCTTGAGGTTAATTGTCAACTGTTGCCTGATAAGACGGTGCTTAATTTTTGGGTTTTTCAGCCAAAAAATGCAGATATTCGGTTCAGGAACAATCCGATGGTCGAAGTTTCGATGACAGGGTGTCAGTGATCCGGTGCCGCGAGATAGTGAAAGGGTCGACGGCTGGATGTATTTCGCCCGTGGCGCTGACGATTTAGTGTCTCTTTTGGCTAGATCTGCTTGCTCCACGTCAGCTTGCGCTCCAGTAGCCGCGACAGTGAGGTGAATGCGTAGCAAAGGACGAAGTAGACGCAGGCGATGAAAATGAAGATCTCGGTCGGGTAGGCCATGGTCCGGTTGTTGATCTGGGTCCCCACGTGGGTCAGCTCGGAAACCCCCACGATGAAGGCGAGCGAGGTGTCCTTGATGAGCGAGACGAACTGGTTCACGAAGGAGGGGATCATGTTCCGCAGGCCCTGCGGGAGCACGATGTAGACCATCGCGTGCCAGGGCTTGAGCCCCGTCGAGAGTGCCGCCTCGGTCTGCCCCTTGGGAATCCCCTCGATCCCGGCCCTGACGATCTGCGACATGTACGCGGAGGTGAAGACGGTGAGCCCCATGATGACCGTCTGGCTCTCCGGAGTGGTCTTGCCCATAAGCTTCGGGAGCAGGAAGTACATCCAGAAGATCACCATCAAAAGCGGCAGGCCCCGGATGGCGTTGATGAACACCACGGCGGGCCAGCGGACCAGGCGGTTTTTCGAGATGCTCAAAAGCCCAAGGATCAGACCGCCGACGACCGACAAGAGGCACGAGATCACGGCCAGGTAGATGGTGAGGCCGAGTCCCCCGAGCGGGCCGTTCGGGTAGCGCCCAATCATGAAGTAGGTGAAGTTGTCGGCGATGACCTGAAAGTTGAGGAACGGTTCCATGCTACCCTGCCCGGTGCGGATTGAGGACCCGCTTGTCGTAGAGGTGCACCAGCCCCGTTATCGAGACGGAGATGGCGAGGTAGACCAGGGTCGCCGCGCTGAAGGCCTCGAAGCCCTTGAAGGTGTAGCTCTCCACCTGGCGCGCCTGGTAGGTGAGCTCCATGACCCCGATGGTCATGGCGAGCGAGGAGTTCTTGGTCAGGTTCAGGAACTGGTTCACCAGGGGCGGCACGGTGATGCGTATCGCCTGGGGCAGGATGATGTACTGCATGGAACGCAGATAGGAGAACCCCGAACTGCGGGCGACCTCCATCTGCTCCTTGGGGATGGAGAGGATGCCCGAGCGGATGTCTTCGGCGATGAAGGCCGCGGTATAGAGGGAAAGGGCGATGACCGCGGCGGCGAACTCGAAGTTGGTGCTGTTCAGCCAGTCGTTGATGGCGGTCGGGAGCACCTTGTAGGAGCCGAAGTACCAGAAAAAGATCTGCACCAAAAGGGGCGTGTTGCGGAAGAATTCGAGGTAGGCGGTGGCGATGAAGCGGACCGGCTTGATCTCGCTCATCCGCAAGACGGCGATGATGAGGCCGAGCAGGAACGCGAGCACGATCGAGACGGAGGAGAGTTCCAGGGTGACTTTCAACCCGGAGACCAGCCACTCGAAGTACTTGCCCGAGGTGACGATGGACCAGTCGAATTTGTAGGTAAGCACGGGCCCCTCAGGGAAACAGGTTCAGGTTGAGGTTAAGGTCGAGGAAACGCCTAACCCTGAACTGGTTACTGCCAAGCCGCCGATGGAGCGCCCCCATCGGAAGATTGGCGCCAACCAGGAACCTTCGGTACATCCAGGACGAGGTTAAGGCGGGGTCTCTCAACCTCAACCTTAACCTCGACCTGTTTTCTGATTACTTCTCAGCGGTGATCTTGAAGGTGCGCTTGAGCGGAGTGGCGGTTTTCGGGCCGAACCACTTATCGAAGATTTTCTTGGCTTCGCCGCTCTTCTCCATCTCGAGCAGGGTCTTGTTCACGAAGGCGACGAAGTTCTTGTCGTCTTTGCGCATACCGAGGCCGTAGGGCTCCTCAGAGATCTGCAGGTTGGGGATCTCGAACTTGGCCTTGTTGGGGGCCTTGCCGAGGATGCCTGCGAGGATGGACTCGTCGGTGGTGACGGCGGCGACCTTACCCTGCTGCAGGGCGAGGAATGCCTGCGGGTAGTCGTCGAAGGAGAGGACCGTTGCAGTCGGGATCGCCTTCTTCACGTTCTGCTCAGAGGTGGAGCCTTTGGCGGTGCCGATCTTCTTGCCTTCCAGGTCCTTCAGGCTCTTCACTTTGCCTTTGTTGGTGATGAACTTCTGGCCGGTCAGGAAGTAGGTATAGCTGAAGTCGATCTGCTTGGCGCGCTCCGGGTTCTTGGTCATGGTGGCGGCGATCATGTCGATGTTGCCTTCCATGAGCTGGGGCATACGGCTTGCGGAGGTAACGGGTTTCACTTCCAGTTTAACGCCGAGCTTCTTGGCGATGGCTTTGCAGAAGTCGATGTCGTAGCCGACGATCTCGCGGCTCTTCTCGTCGATGTAGCCAAACGGCGGCAGGGAGTCCTTCACGCCGGCCACCAGCACACCTTTCTTCTTCACGTCGGCCAGGGTGTCGCCTGCGGCCAGAGCGGCGTGTGCAAACGAACCGAGCAGTGCGATTGCTGCGAAAAACGTCATCAGTTTTTTCATCGTGTTTCCTCCTAGGGTGAGTGTAGTACAACAAAAAAGCTCCCGGCCGAGACAGCTTTCGTGAGAGCGGCTTCAGTCTCTTCGATCTGAAGCCAAGCGCGGCTGAAGCCGCTTACACGGTAACCCTCGACCTGGAACGTAAAACCTGGAACGTAGAACCGCTTTTAGTGCATGGGCGAGAGCAGCTGCTTTAGGAACTGCTGCGCCCGTTCGTGCTGGGGATGCTTGAAAAAGGTCTCCGGCTCGGCGATTTCGAGGATGGTCCCCTGGTCCATGAAGACGACCCGGTGGGCGACCTCGCGGGCAAAGCCCATCTCGTGGGTGACCACCACCATGGTCATGCCGCTTTTGGCGAGCTTCTGCATGACGTCGAGCACCTCGCCGATCATCTCGGGGTCGAGCGCCGAGGTCGGCTCGTCGAAGAGCATGATGCGCGGCTTCATGGCGAGCGCCCGGGCGATGGCCACGCGCTGCTGCTGCCCGCCCGAGAGTTGCGCCGGGTAGGCGTCGCGCTTCTCGGAGAGCCCAACCCGCTCCAGGAGCGCCATGGCCTGCTCCTCGGCTTCCTTCCTCGGCGTCTTCCTGATCTTGATGGGCGCGAGGGTGATGTTGGAGATCACGGAGAGGTGCGGGTAGAGGTTGAACTGCTGGAAGACGAAGCCGACCTCGGCGCGCAGCTTGTTGATGTCGGTCTTCTTGTCGCTCAAATCCATGCCGTCCACGACGAGACGGCCCTGGCCGATCGGCTCCAGCTGGTTGATGGTGCGGATCAGCGTCGATTTCCCGCTGCCCGAGGGGCCGCAGACCACCACCACTTCGCCCGGCTTCACGTGCAGGTTGATGTCGTTCAGCACGTGGAGCTTTTTAAACCATTTATGCACACCGGTGAATTCGATCATGGCCGCTGGCTCCTGCTGGTATACCCGTCCGCTGCCCCTGGACCCGGCTGGGGCGTTTCTTCGGGCATATTAATGGAAGCGGACGATCAGTGCAACCCAAACTTTTGGGATTGTCAAACTTTGTTTTGGAAATGTTGCTAAAGGGTGGGGTGGGCAAGGGTGCCGCGGATCGGCATGCTGTAGGCCCCCGGAGAACTCTGGTATTTGAGGAGCAGGAGGAACACGAACTTCTGGCGGTCCAGGAACGCCGGCTGCGGCATCATCTCCAGGGTGAGGTTGAGCGGCGAGTTCCCCAGCGGGTTCGCCAGTTGGGTGTCCCCTTTGAGCCGCACGTAGATGCCGTCGCCGTTCAGGGTGAAGCTTTTCAAGAGGGCGCGGCCCTTTTCGATCCTGAGCGCCCCACGCACTTCCTGGTAGGTGGCGTCGGGCAGCGGCATCTCGCCGATCTTGACGCCGGCCAGTTCGGCGCCGCGCACCTCGAGCTGCAGGTCCCCTTCCAGCATCTTCTTCGGGCTCGCCATGGCTCCGGTCACCTTGAGCTCTCCCTTCACGCGGGCACCGGCGACGTTGGCGAAGAAGGGGATATCCTCCAGCCTGATGCCGCGGGCCAGGATGCTCCAGCCCGGTTTCCTGCCGAGGGTGATGTCCCCGCTCAAGCCGCCCGCGCCGATCTTCCCGGAGTAGCCGAGCTGGAGCCGCCCGGCAAAAAGCGGCAGGATCTCGAGCCCCAGGCGTGCGTCGCTCAGCTTGACGAGTGCACCCTTCTCCGAGGAGACCTCGAGCGTGGCGGCCTTAAACCCCAAGGGGAGCCGCTTGCCGAACCCGGTGATCTCGAGCGCGTACCCCGCGTTGCCGGCGGCGCGGGTGAGCGCCCCCTTGATGGCGTCGTTCGGGATGAAAAGCAGCGTCAGGTAGAGAAATGCGAGGATCCCCGCCGGGATGCCGAGGGCGAGGTAGAGCGTGCGGCGCTTCATTTCGCCCCCGCCGGTGCCGGCTTGATGAGCGCGATGGTGAGCGTCAGGTCGAGCTTCGCGGGCTCGTCGAAGCGCTGCTTGATGAGCGCCTTCTTGACGGTGACCGGGCGCTGCCCCTTCTCCAGGCGGTAGATCAGGTTGGTCGCCTCGTTGGCGGAGAGCCCCTCGATCTTGACCTCGGCGGCGTCCTCCAGGTAACCCGGGAGCTCGGCACCCTTGACCGGCTTGATCTGGCTGTTGCGCCCCTTGATGCCGATCTCCTCGATCATCTTGGCCGGCGAGTCGTCCGGCCGCACCGACTGCATCCGGTTGGCGATGCGCTGGCTGCCGGCGTTGGCCGCCTGGTAGCGCAGCTTGAGCTTCATCATCTCGGTAAGGTCCGCTTCCCGGGCGCGGCGCTTCTTCTCCAGCGCCGAGGTTTTGGCGTTCAGCGCGGAGAGGGCGATCAGGACGACCAAGAGGGCGGCCAGCGCGATGCCGAGCCTGAGTCTCGTGCGGCTGTCCAACCTTTGGAAGGCGGCGGTAAGGCTTTCGATCTGTGTCATTGCGCCCCCCCTTTCAGTTTGCCGCGGAAGGAGAAGCTGACGGTGCCGTCCGGGCGGGACTTGATCTCGCTCACCTCGGCGCCGTCCAGGATCTTCGCGGCGCGCGCCTTGAACTGGTTGGCCGCGTCGAAGCTGCGGGCCTCGCCCTTCAGGCGGACGTCCGCCCCGTCCAGTTCGGTTTCGTAGAAGCCGTTCACCCCGTCCCCCTTGGCGATGGCCAGCTCCTTGAGGATCTGGAGGAAGTTGCTGGAGACCTTGGCACCTTCGAGCTTCTTGATCTCGGCACGCAGCTCGCCCACCTCGTCCACCGGCTTCTTGCGCGCCGGGAAGACCTCCTTGTACAGCGATCGTATCGAGAGGTCGAGCGAGCTGACGTCGCGCTTGGCGAGGGCGTAGCGCACGCCGCTTTCGGCGAAGATGAGGAGCAGCAGCGTGGCCGCGAGGCCGAAGGTCAGGCGCAGCTTCCGGTAGAGCTTCTCGTTACCGGCGGTGTAGACGAGTGCGCCGCGGCGCAGGTTGAGCACGCTGCCGTCGGCGACGGCGGCCGCCACGGCATAGGCGCCGGCCAGGTCGCGGGCCGCGTGGGCGTCGCCGACGAAGGCTTCGCGTAGTGCCGGGGAGGCCTCGGCCAGCGCCTCGGGCTCCTTGCTGTCGCGGGTGAAGGAGATCACCTTGCCGACCCGCACCCCGTGGGCCAGTTCGAGCGCCGCCACGGTCCGGTCGATCTCCTGCGCCCCGGAGCCGGGCGGGAGCGCCCTGAAGTAGACCGGCTTCCCGTCGCGGTAGGCGGCGAGCGCCTCGCCGTCGGTGACCGCCACCGTCCCGGTCGCCGGGACCAGCTTCTCCCAGTGGTAGAGCGAAGCGGTGACCGTTTCCGGCTCCAGGCCGGCCCCCTTGAGGATCCCGATCTGTTCCGAGAGGTCCTTGATGCGGCCCCACACCGCGAGGAAACGCCCGCTCAAAAGCGGCAGCGCGTCGAAGGCCAGCTCATCGGTGTCGAGCGCGGTCTCCCCTTTAAGCTCGAGCGGCAGAAGCTCGCGCACCTTGGCGCGGTCGGTAAGCGGCAGTTCCAGTTCCCGCATGAAGAGCAGCGACGGCGGCAGTGCCAAAACCACCCTGCGCTCCCCCGGCGCCCGCCCTGCTGCTGCCAGGATCTGGGCCAGTTCGGGCTCGCCCCCTTCCAGCGGGTGGCGCTCGGCGGCAATGAAGCTGACGCCGCCGCGCTTGGGGCGGAAGGTCGCCAGGGTGAGCTCGTCCCTTTTCAGGGCTACGATCAGAATGTCCATCAATATTCTCTCCAGTAAATTGGTGGCGAGACGTTGGACCCGTCCACGCGTACCACAGCTTCCGCTACGCTGGTGCTCTCTCCCACTTTCCCCTCGGCATGGATCCGGTACACTCTGCCTGCGAAAACTATGTTGGTGACGATTTTGGGCCAGATGGTGTCCACTCCTGCGATGGCGTGGTTATTCCTGGTAATCGGCGTCGTCTTGCGGTAGTCCACGATGCGCTGGGCTATGTCCTCGGTAATCGAATCGTCCAGGGCCTGGAGGACCTCTTTCGGCGCCGTGTTGATGTTTATTGGGGTAGCGGTCTCGTTGTCCTGGCCGCCGTACACCGTAAGGTAGGGCCTCAGTTTGAGGAGCACTTCCGGGGTGAACCCCTTGAGCAGGCCAAGCTCCCCGAAGGTCTCGAGCCGTGCGCCCTTCGACTTGTAGGGCGGCTTGAGCGTGCTGTAGTAGCTCGTTTCCGCACCGTTCGACATAGGTGTTTCGTTTTCGTCCACCCAGTCCATAACCACATCCGTCAGGTCGGGCGAGAGTTGCAGGTTTTTAAAGAGGCGCTTTGCCACGTCCGTGTAGCTGTTCGGCGTGCCGTTGCTGGCGGTCGCGGTGTTTATGTTGAACTTCCCTGTTTCCTCTTCGATGGTGATGGTCACGCTCCCCTCGTCGCTGGCCCTGGTGAACGGCTTGGCCCAGGTATCGGACAGGGTGCTGTATTCGGTGCTGCCGCGCTGTATGGGCGAATACTGCAGCAGCTTGATCCCGCCCTGGATTCCGGACTGCGCCAAGATGGAAGCCTGCTGGGAGGCGACGAAGTTGTGGCTGTGCGACGTGTCGACATACACCTCGTTCACGAACTCGACCAGAAGCGCCACCAGGAGCGCCGTCACGATCAGGGTTATCACCAGGGCGAAGCCCTTCTCTCCTCTCATGACGGTGCCATCCCCAGCGGGACGATGCTGCTGAATATCTCGCCCCCCTTCAGGGTTACCGTGACCCGGACCGTCTTCGGGAGTCGCGTGTTGAGTTTGGTATCCCAACTCTTCACCCACTTGGAGTCGTCGTAGCACTCGACCAGGAATCCCTCCACCACGTCCATCACCGGATAGGGGTAGGACTTGACGCTGGTGTCGATGTAGGGGTCCCGCGACTCTCGTGTGAGCGTCAGCACCCCTTCCTTCTCCTGGATCGCGTAGCGCACCAGGGTGAGGTCGGAACTCGGGGCCGGCGACACCCGGGGTGGTGCGATGTAGGTGAACTCGAGCACCGAGGCCGGCTTGCCGAAACTGTCGCGGTCCAGCACGACGAAGTGGGTCAGCTCGTTCTTGTTGTAGAAGTAGGCAGAGGCGATCTCGTTGTGCAGGCCTCCCAGGGTGGAAGAGAGCTCGCGGCGCGCTTCCATGCGCAGGCCGCCCCGCTCCCGGGCTGCGGTGACGGAAAAGTAGGTGCCGTAGAGGGCTCCCGTCAGGATTACCAGGAGCGCCAGGGCGACCAGCAGCTCTATGAGCGTGAAACCCCTGTTATTGCGCATTGGTCGTGTACTTCACTAGTGACAGCTTCTTGCGGTCGTCGTCCCAGCTCACCGTCAGGCGGACCTGGTTCAATCCGGGCAGCTCGGTCTGCGTCACCACCCGTTGCCACTTCAGTGCGGGATGGTCCGGTGCGAAATTCCCCTTGGTCTCGGTTACCTTGCTGAAATCCGGGTCGTCGAGCTTGGCGCGTCCCACGAGTGCCGCGGTAGTCTCCTCGGCGTCCTGCCCCACGATGGAGAGATGGTGGTTGAGCGACGAGATCACGGTGAGCAGCACGCCGGCGGCTATGGCAAGGGCAATCATCACCTCAAGGAGCGTAAACCCTTTCATGAGGTGATCTCCTGATACCCGGTCTGCACCAGCACCTTCCCGCCGGACGGGTAGGCGATGATGGTGTAGTGCTGGTCGCCCCCCTTGAGGTGGATGGTGACCAGGTCGGGAGAGCCGCCCGGCCCGAAGGGGATGATCACCTCACCCTCGGTTACCGTCCCCTGCCGCGGCACGATGACGTCCTCGATGCTGATCCCCTCTTCGATGAGCCGTCGGTTCATGAACTGGTCGTCCGGCGGCAGTTCGTCGCCGATGCTGGAGAGCTTGACGATACTGGTGCTGCTGTCGGTCACGTTGAGTTTCAGCCGGTAGGTGTCCTTGGTGATGATGGCCTGGTCGTTCAGGAACCTGAGCCCCGAGGCGAGGTTGCGGGCCGAGCTCTTCAGCTTGGTCGCCTCGCCGGAGGGAAGGCGCGGGAGCACCACTGCCGCGGTCAGCGCCAGGATGACGATGACCACCATCAATTCGATCAGGGTGAACCCGGCAGCGGGGGATTTCCCGGATGTGATAGGCGTTATTGCGGTCAACAGAGTCCCTGCTCCCGGTCAGCTATGCCTGGTGGACCACCATTCGAATCTATTTGAGGTTCCAGCTTTCGATGTCGGCGTTCTTCCCGTCGCCGCCGCGCGTACCGTCCGCGCCGAAGGAGTAGAGGTCGTAGTCGCCGTGCTCGCCCGGGGAGAGGTAGTTGTAGTCGTTACCCCAGGGATCCTTCGGCACGTTCTTGTTCTCCAGGTAGCCTTCGGCCTTGTAGTTGTTGGGGATCTTGCCGGTGGTCGGCTTGGCCACCAGCGCCTGCAGCCCCTGCTCGGTGGTGGGGAAGGAGCCGGTGTCCAGCTTGTAGAGTTTTAGTGCCGTCTCGAGGTTCCTGATCTGGACCTTGGCGTCGGCGACCTTGGCGTCGTCGCTGCGGCCGATGATCTTCGGGCCGACCAGTACGGCCAAGAGGCTCAGAATGACGATGACGACCATGAGTTCGATAAGGGTGAAGCCGCGGCTTTCTTTTAAAGTTTTCAGCATGCACGAACCTCTCAAGTAATGTGGTGTTTTAGTTAGATCAGTCCGATCAGGCGGATCGGTCCGATACTCCCTTTACTTCACCAGCTCATTCAACTGGAAAATTGGCAGCAGCACGGCGAGCACCACGAAGCCGACGCACAGCCCCATGCCGAGCACCAGAAACGGCTCGAGGAGCGCCATCGAACGGGTGACGCTCGCGTTGAACTCCTTCTCAAAGGCGCTCCCTGCCTTGATCAACATCTGGTCCAGCTCGCCGCTTTTTTCCCCCACTGCGGTCATGTGGGTCAAAAGCGGCGGGAAGAGCGGGCTCACCTTGAGCGAAGCGGAGAGGCTCCCCCCCTGGATAAGCGTCTCGCGCGCCTGGACCAGATAGCTCTTGTACTCCCGGTTCACCACGGCCTCGCCGGTGATCTCCAGCGCCTTGATGATGGGGACGCCGCTGGCCAGCAAAAGCCCCAGCACCTTGGCGAAGCGCGACAGGATCAGGCGCTGCCAGAGTGTGCCCACCAGGGGCACCTTGAGGAGCAGCCGGTCCCGCTTCTGCAAGAATGCCTCCTGCCTGGCCATCCGCTTCGCGCCGAACACCAGGGCGGCTCCCAAAATCAGGAGCGCCCACCATCCCTTGCGGATCAAGGTGCTCACCTTAATGAGAACGATGGTGATGAAGGGGAGGGTCGCCTTCGACTCCTGGAACACGGCGACGATCTTCGGGACCACGAAGGCGAGCAAAAAGAGCATCACGCCGCCACCGACGACGACCATGAGGGAGGGGTAGGCAAGTGCGGTGGTGATGCGGCTCCTCACTTCGGCCTGGTCTTCCTGGAACTCGGCAAGCCGCTCCAGGACCACTTCCAGCGCGCCGCTGGCCTCGCCTGCCTGGACCATCCCCACGTAACTTTCGGAAAATACCGCCGGTTCCTCGGCGAGCGCCTGTGCCAGCCCCTTTCCTTCTGCAAGCCGGTCCCGCACCCGCCCGAGGACGCGCTTCAATTCGCCGGGCGCCTCCTGTTCCCAAAGGGTCGCGACCGCCTCGTACACCGGGACTGCACTCCCCAAAAGGGTGGCGAGTCGTCGGGTGGCCAGGGAAAGGTCGGGAACGCTCACCTTCTTCGAGCCGAAACTGAAGGAGGTCCGGGATGCGCCGCCGTCCAAGGCCGGGGCGATCTCCTTGGCGAAGAGCCCCTTCTGCTTGAGCTGGAGCCTCGCCTCGTTCAGCGTCCCCGCGTCGACGGTCCCCGAGACTTCGGCGCCGCCGGAGGTGAAGGCACTATAGCGATAGGTCGGCATAGTCGTCCTGGGTCACCCTCAGGACCTCCTCGATGGTGGTGATCCCCTCGCGCACCTTGTCCAGGCCGTCATCCCTTAAGGTCTTCATCCCCTTGGAGATGGCGTACTCCTTGATGGTGCCGGCCGGGGTGCGCCGGATGATCATGGAGCAGAGCTCGGCGTCGATGGGGAGCAGTTCGTAGATGCCGATCCGGCCGATGGAGCCCAGGTTGAAGCACTTGTCGCAGCCGCGGCCGCGGTAGAGGACAGGGGGGAGCTCGATGCCGGGATAGCTGCGCTCCGGCGCGTAGGATTCCTTGCAGTGCGGGCAGATGACCCGGACCAGCCGCTGGGCCAAGACCGCGGAGAGCGAGGAGGCGACCATGAACGGCTCGATCCCCATGTCGATCAGTCGGGTGACCGCGGTGGCGGCGTCGTTGGTGTGCAGGGTGGAGAGCACCAGGTGGCCGGTGAGCGAGGCCTGCATGGCGATCTCGGCGGTCTCGGCGTCGCGGATCTCGCCGATCATCACGATGTCCGGGTCCTGGCGCAGTATGGACCTGAGCCCGTTGGCGAAGGTGAGGTCGATCTTCGGGTTCACCTGGATCTGCCCGACGCCCTTCAGCTGGTACTCGATCGGGTCCTCGACCGTGCTGATGTTCTTCTCCGGCGAGTTGATCTG
>Ga0079306_1000457_pt1 | contig 37876 bp, 32 predicted proteins | sample Methanotroph_Enr_FD_79181 | JGI IMG/M metagenome (GOLD analysis project Ga0079306, IMG submission 79181) | Enriched soil microbial communities from Old Woman Creek wetland in Ohio, USA - Methanotroph_Enrichment_5 | ecosystem: Environmental > Terrestrial > Soil > Wetlands | place: USA: Ohio... | reverse complement strand
CGGGTGCAGGGGCTGCGCAGCCCGGGCATGACCATGGAGTACCAGGAAAATGGGAGCGGCATGGTCGGGGGGTTCTCGCGTGTCGCCTGCGGAGGGCTCACCGCCGGCGTACAGATCCGCAAGAGTGCCGCCTATCTCACCTCCCGGGAACTGCTCGGCGACCTGCTGCTCCTCTCGCTCACCCTGTTGGGCGGCGCGGCGCTGCTGAGCCTCTTCTGGGCACACCGGCTCACCCGACCCATCGAGGAGCTTTCCAAGGCGACCCGCATGGTGGCGCAGGGACGCTTCGACATCGAGGTGAAGGCCGAGACCGGCGACGAGATCGGTGCCCTGGCCGGTTCCTTCACCCGGATGGCAGGGGAACTGCACGTCCGCGAAAAGGCGCTCAAGGACCTCTACGGACAGTTGGTCCAGTCCGAAAAGATGGCCGCTTTCGGGTCGCTGGGCGCCGGGATCGCACACGAGGTGAAGAACCCCCTGGCCGGCATCCTCGGCATCACGCAGCTCTCGCTCAGGGGGGTGGACGCCCAGCACCCGCTGCAAAAGAACCTGCTCATCATCGAGAAAGAGACCAAGCGCTGCAAGACGATCATTGAGAACCTGCTGAAGTTCGCGCGCCAGGAGGAGGTCCTCTTCGATGAGGTCGACATTCTCCAGGTGGTGGCAGATGCTGTCGCCATCGTGGACCACCAGCTCGGCATCAACAGCATTAAGGTGGAGCAGGACCTGGCCGCCGGACTTCCGAGCTGCCGGGGTAACGCGAACCAGCTGCAGCAGGTGCTCATGAACCTGATGATCAACGCCCAGCAGGCGATGGCCGGCAACAGCGGCACCGTGCGTTTGTCCGCTAAAACGGGGGAGAGGGGAGCGGTCGAACTGCGGGTGAGCGACACCGGCCCGGGCATCCCGCAGGAGATACAGGAGCGCATCTTCGAGCCATTTTTCACCACCAAGCCGGCTGGTCAGGGGACCGGCCTCGGGCTCTCGGTGAGCTACGGCATCGTTAAGGACCACGGCGGAGAGATCCGCCTGGAAAGCGGGGCGGGCATCGGGACGACCTTCGTCATCACCCTGCCCGCAGCAACGCAAGGGGGCTGATATGACGACAAGCGTCGAGGAGGAAAATATGCACCTTTTGGTTGTTGATGACGAGGAAACCCTGAGAAGCGTGGTCTCGCAGGTTTTGAGCGCGGACGGTTTCGAGGTGGCGGTGGCGGCCAGCGGCGAGGAGGCCCTGGAGGTTTTCCGGGAGAGCTCCCATCCCTTGGTGATCACCGACATCCGGATGGGGGGATGAGCGGCATCGAACTATTAACGGAGATCAAGCGGCACAATCCGGACACCCAGGTGGTAATCATGACGAGCCACGCCTCGCTCGATACGGCCTTGAGCGCCATGCGCGCCGGGGCCTATGACTACCTGGTGAAGCCGTTCGAGAGCCTGGACCTGATATCGGCGGTCGCGGGGCGAGCTGCCGAAAAGGCGCGCCTGGTGGCGCGGAACCGGGAGCTCGTGGATCAGTTGCAGCGGGCCAACTCGGAGCTTAAGGAGGTGAACACGGCGCTTAAAGAGATGGCGGTCCGCGACGGGCTCACCGCCCTTTACAACCACCGCCACTTCCAGGAGGCGCTGATGCTGGAGATCGCCAGGTCGCAGCGCTCCGGCAAGCCGTGTTCCATTGCCTTTATGGACGTGGACAACTTCAAGGCCTACAACGACACCCATGGCCACCCGGACGGGGACCGGCTGCTCAAGACGCTATCTGGGATACTGATGTCGCACCTGAGGTGTTCGGATCTGGCGGCGCGCTATGGCGGGGAGGAGTTCGTGTTGCTGCTTCCGGAGACGCCGAAGGAGGCGGCGTTGAGGATTGCGGACGGGCTGCGGCTGAAGGTGGAACAGGAGCATTTCCCGGGGCGGGAGAGGCAGCCGCTGGGCCGGGTGACCATCAGCATCGGGGTGGCCAGCTTTCCGGCGGACGGCGCCGACGCGCAGGCGGTTTTGGCCTGCGCCGACCAGCGACTCTACCAGGCCAAGAACGGCGGCCGGAACATGGTGGTGGGCTAGCCCTGGAGCGCCACCAGCCCGGCACGGCCGGGGATCTCCCCCATGCTGAGCGTCGCGTCGGGAGCGCTTTCCCGGCAGGCGGCCGCGGCCTCACCCAAGGTTACGAATCGGGCGCCGGCAGCTTTGAGGCGCCCGATCAGTTCTACGAAAGATTCCGCCATGACACCCCCCTCCATCTCGGCGTGGATGGTGTGCACGTTCAGGCCGTCCTTCAGCTGGGACAGGTAAAAATCGTTGACCGTATGACCGTCGATCCCGTCCGACCCGAGGATCTCGTCCAGGGTGGGCCAGGTGCTCGGTATCTGGAGGGTGGCGAAACGTTTGCCGTCGAACACCGGGTAGAACGGCGCAAGGCCCCTGCCGTCGCTGCAGAAATCGAGTCCCATGCTGTCCTGGAGTTCCAGCGAGGTGGCCGATACCGTCCAACCGGGGGCCGCCGTGGTCTTGGGGGACTGCCCCATGATGTCCCGGAACAGTTCCGAGCCGTGCTTCAGTTCCGTTGCCACCTGGTTTCTGGTCAGGCGGGGAAGGTAGTCGTGCCAGTAGACGTGGTCCCAGCAGTGCACGCCGGTTTCGTGGCCACGGGCGGCGGTTTCCCTGAGGATGTCGGGAAAGGAGGCTCCGATCTGGGGCGCCGGCAACAGCGTCCCGTAGAGCATCGTCCTGATGCCGTAGGCACTGGGGGCGCCGGTGCGCAGCATCTTCTTCAGGAACCCTTTGCGGGTGAAGATGCGGCGGATCGCTTTGCCGGAGTTGTCCGGCCCCATCGAGAAGTAGAAGGTCGCCTTGATGCCCGCGCGCTCCATGATGTCGAGCAGCCGGGGCACCCCGTCGCGGGTGCCGACGTAGGTGTCGACGTCCACCTTGATGGCAATGATAGGGGCAGGGACAACTGACGATTGACGATCGACCGCTGACAGCGGCTCTTCGCCTTGGGGTGTGGCCTGTGCGTCGTTCGCGTTCACGTTTTGGTCACCATGCTGTTTAAGGTAAAGGGGACGGCTCCACAGGTGCCAGTCCCCTTTTACGTTTGTTCCATTGATTACTGCGTGGTAGCGCCCTCACCCCTGCCCCTCTCCCGGAGGGCGAGGGGATAATCGGGGACAGTTACGCTATCCAGCCTTACTTTCCTCTGTAGTCCACTCGCACGAACTCTCCCTCGCCCTCCGGGAGAGGGCAGGGGGGAGGGACGGGTTTTCTACAGCAGATGCTCGATCTTCTCGCGCTGCTCGATGAGGTAGAAGTCCAGGGTCTTTTTTAGCGCCTCGTCGATGCCGGTGGTCGGCTCCCAGCCCAGCTTGTTCTTGGCGTTCTTCACCGAGGGGACACGGGTCAGCATGTCCTGGTACCCCTTGCCGTAGAAGCTGTCCGAGGTCGTCTCGGCGATCACGCAGTTCTCTGCCTTCTCGACGTAGTCCGGGTACTGCTTCACCATGTCGCGCAGCTTGTGGGCGAGTTCCTTCACCGACAGGTCGTTCACCGGGTTGCCGATGTTGAATATGCCGCTGTCGGCGCAGCCGTCCTTGTTGTCGATGATCTTCATGAGGCAGTCGATGCCGTCCTCGATGAAGGTGAAGGAGCGGCGCTGGTTGCCGCCGTCCACCAGGGAGATCGGCTCACCGGCCAGGATGTTGTAGAGGAACTGGGTTAGTACGCGGGAGCTTCCTTCTTTGGCGGTGGAGATGGAGTCGAGCTTGGGGCCGATCCAGTTGAAAGGCCGGAAAAGGGTGTAGCGCAGCCCCTCGTGCTCGCCGTAGGCGTAAATGACGCGGTCCAGCATCTGCTTGGCGCAGGAGTAGATCCAGCGCTCCTTGTTGATCGGCCCCAGCATGAGCGGCGAGGTCTCCTCGTCGAAATTGGCGTCCGGGCTCATGCCGTACACTTCCGAGGTGGAGGGGAAGATGACCCGCTTCTTGTACTTCGCGCACTGGCGGATGATCTTCAGGTTCTCCTCGAAGTCCAGCTCGAACACGCGCAGCGGATCCTTCACGTAGGTGACCGGGGTGGCGATCGCCACCAGCGGCAGGACCACGTCGCACTTCTTGATGTTGTACTCGATCCACTCCTTGTTGATGGTGATGTCACCCTCGAGGAAGTTGAAACGGGGATGTCCCATGGAATGCTCGAGCTTGTCGCAGCTCATGTCGAGGCCGTGTACTTCCCAGTCGGTGGTGTCGAGAATCCTTCTGGTGAGCGCGTTGCCGATAAAGCCGTTGACGCCGAGGATAAGAACTTTCATGTGATCTCCAATCTTTGTGATATGTCTGCGCGCGCTCCCAAGGAGCTGCGGCAGGTTGGGCATCCCGGCAAATACGCTGCCGGGCTGCCTCCTACTATGAGGGAGCAGCTATTGGTCCTTCTGCGCTTTTTCTCTCGCTCGGAGGGCGAGGGGGGAACGTTGTCTTGCGGCCTACAGCGCCAAGGCGCTGAAGCTGTTTCCGGCCAGATCCAGCTGCTGCGCGAACGCGGCCGCTTCCTGCTCGGCGTTCTCATCTTCCTGCAGGCGCTTGATCTCCAAAAGGCCGGAGCCGGTACCGACCCGAAGCGGCGACTGGCTCACGATCCTGCCCGGTTCGCCGGCGCCCTCGACTGGTACCGCGCTCCAGATCACGATCTTCTTGCCGTTTAACCCGGTAAAGGCGCCGGGGTAGGGATGGGTCACCCCGCGGATCAGGTTGTAGATCTCCACCGCGCTGCGCCGCCAGTCGATCAGCCCGTCGGCCGGCCTCCTGCCGCCGAAGTAGCTGCCGCGCGACAGGTCCATCGGGATGCGAGGGGCGCGCCCCTCGATGAGCGGCAGGTAGGAGCGTGACAGCACCTTGACGGCCGCGTCGGTCACCTTGTTGAAGACGTCGAAGGCGGTGTCGGTGAACTCGATGCTCACCTTTTCCTGGTCCACGATGTCCCCGGCGTCCGGCTTCTCGACCATGTAGTGCAGCGTAGCGCCGGTCTCGATCTCGCCGTTGATCACCGCCCAGTTCACCGGCACCCGGCCGCGGTATTTGGGCAGGTAGGAGCCGTGCACGTTGAGGGCGCCCAGTTTGGGAATCTCCAGCACCTCTGCGCGGATCATGTTCCGGTAGTAGAAGGAGAGCAGCAGGTCGGGGGCCAGTTCCCGCAAAAGCACCACGTTTTCCTTCAGGTTGATGTCCGAGGTCATTACCGGGATGCCGTGGCGCTCGGCGAGTTCGCGGACCGAGGCGAACCAGATTTCCTCGCTTGGGGAGTCGTCGTGGGTGAAGACGATTGCCACGTCGGCGTCCTGGCGCAAAAGCTCCTCCAGACAGCGGTAGCCGACGTTGTGGTAGGCACAGACCACGATGCTCTTTTTCTGTATCAAGCGATCACCTCTTCGTGCTGACTGGTTTAAACGTTGCGACTTGCTCCCTCGGATCCATAGAGCCCAGGGAAACTCCCTCCCCCCTGGCGGGGGAGGGTCGGAGTGAGGGGGATGCGGCACTTCCGGCCAGGTCCCCCTGTTATGGCTTCACCCACCCGAAGACCCGTTCCCGTCAAGGGAGGGAGCCAGGGGGGCCTGGTTTTCCTATCTCGGAAACCCGTGCACCCGTCTCACCACGTAGCGTGGACGCTTACGGACTTCCTGGTAAATCCTGCCGACGTACTCCCCGACCAAGCCGATGCCGAAGATGACAATGCCGATGAAGAAGAACAGGATGGCGAACAGGGTGAATACCCCTTCCACCTCGGCGCCGATGATGAAGCGTCGGACCATGAGGAAGAGGGCGAAGCCGACCGAGGCAAGCGAGGTGAGGATCCCCATGAGCGCGAAGAGCTGCAGCGGCACCACGGAGAACCCGGTCATCAGGTCGAAGTTCAGGCGGATCAGCCGGTACAGGGAGTACTTGCTCTCGCCTTCGCCGCGCTCGGCATGCCCCACCTCGATTTCAGTCGGGTTGGCCGAGAAGCTCTGGGCCAGCGCCGGGATGAAGGTGGTGGTTTCCTGGCAGTGGTTGATGTTGTCGATGACGTCGCGGTGGTAGGCGCGCAGCATGCAACCGTAGTCGCTCATGCGCATCCCGGTCATCTTGTTGGTGGTGATGTTGACCACCTTCGAGGCCGCCTTTCTGAAGAAGCTGTCCTGCCGCTTCAGGCGGATGGTCCCCACCACGTCGTGACCCTTCTCGATCTCGGCCACCAGGCGCGGGATCTCCTCGGGCGGGTTCTGCAGGTCGGCGTCGATGGTGATCACGATCTCGCCGGCGCTCTTCTCGAAGGCCGCCAGGATCGCCATGTGCTGGCCAAAGTTACCGTTGAATTCGATGAGCCTCAGTTCAGGAACCGCCGGCAGCATCCCCTTCAGGATGGCGAGGGTGCGGTCGCGGGAACCGTCGTCGGTGAAGATGATCTCGAACGGTTTCCCCAGTCCGCGCATCACGGGCAGGAGCCGGTCCATGAGCGGCTGCAGGTTCCCCTCCTCGTTGTAGGCGGGGACCACGATGGTTACGTACGGTTTTTCCATGTCAGGTACGGGTCCTTTGGAACTGCTGGCGGGCTAGCGCCGGTTACGGGCGATGACGGTTTTCACGGCGGCAACGACGTCGCGCGCATCCTGCAGCGTCATCAGCGGGAAAAGCGGCAGCGACAGGATGCGGTCGGAGGCATAGTCCGCGTTGGGGAGTTCGCCAGGCGCGATGCCCAGGGTGTCCCGATAGTAGGGGTGATGGTGGATCGCCTTGAAGTGGAGCCCCGTGCCGATGTTCTCAGCCTTCAACTGGGCCATGAACGCGTCGCGGTCGATGGTGAGGTCCTCGATCTTCACGAGCGGCGTGTAGAGGTGCCAGGCGTGCCGGTGCTCGTAGGGGACCGGCTTCGGGGTGACGATCTCGGGCACCTCGGCGAAGGCCTCGTTGTAGAGGTCGGCCAGTACGGTGCGCATCTCGATGAAGCGGTCCAGCTTGTCAAGCTGGTGCACCCCGAGCGCCGCCTGCAGGTCCATCATGTTGTATTTGAAGCCGGGCATCATGATGTCGTAATTGGGGGTGCCGCTCGCCTCGTAGCGCTTCCAGGCCTCGCGGTTCATGCCGTGGAACTTCATGAGCGAGATTTCTTCGGCCAGGCGCTCGTCGCGGGTGGCGACCATGCCGCCTTCGCCGGTGGTGATGTTCTTTATCGGGTGGAACGAGAAGACCGAGACGCTGTCCAGCGAACCGATGCGGGCTCCCTTGTACTCGGTGCCGATGGCGTGTGCCGCGTCCTCGATGACGCTCAGGTTGAACTCGCGGGCCAGGGTGAAGATCTCGTCCATGTCGCAGGGCTGGCCGGCGAAGTGGACCGGGATGAGGCAGCGGGTGCGCGGGGTGATCTTGGCGCGCATCTTTTTTACGTCGACGTTGAGCGTGCCCGGTTCGATGTCGGCGAGGACCGGGGTGCCGCCGCCCTGTACGATCATGCTGACGGTGGCGGCGAAGGTCATCGGGGTGGTGATCACCTCGTCGCCGGGTTTCAGGTCCAGGGCCAAGATGGCGAGGTGCAGGCCGGCGGTCGCCGAGGAGAGCGGCACCGCATAGGGCGCGCCCACGTAGGCCTTAAAGGCGTCCTCGAAGCGCTTCACCTTGGGGCCGGTGGTGATCCAGCCGCTCTTGAGGGAATCGACTACCTCGTTGATCTCTTCGTCGCCGATGGTCGGTATGGAAAACGGGAGAAACTTCTCTCGCATGATTTGCCTCCGGATCACTGGATTTTCAACCTGCCAATATTGCATGAACCAAGGGCTCGGTCAAACATATTTACATGAAAAAACGAATACAAAGGCATAGAACGCGGATTGGGCGGACCGAACCGATTCCCGCGGATACCGGCAAAGAACGGAGGTAAATCCAGAGACAGAGAGACACCAAGGCCTATCATTGCTTCCCTGATATTTACCTGTTTTTGACTGTATCCGCGCAACTCCGTTCCATGCGCGTCATCCGCGTTCTATCGGCTAACCGGTTCTAGCTTCAGCTTTGCCTGGTTCAGCGGTACGTTGCTGACCATGACCCTTTTGCCGACGTCGGACACGATCTGCACCGGGGTCTTTACCGCGGCCTGCAGCTTGGGAAGGTCGCGCTTTTTCACGATGGTGAAGAGCGGCGTGCCCGAGTCCCACAGCTTGTGGAAGGCGTCGTAGTCGAGGAACCACTCGGCATGCCCACCCCGGTCCCTGCCGAAGCCGAGCTCGTCCGGGTCGCCCACCACGATGACGCGCCGGTGGGTGTAGAAGGCGATCCCCTGCTCGTAGTTGCTGTAGCAGGCGATGCGCACCTCCGGGGCGGCCTTCTCGTTGATCACCCGGGCGAACTCTTTCGACGAGGTGTCGACGGCAGCCTTAGCGTAGATGACCGGCGGGGCGGCGATGGCGAAGAAGTACGCGGTCGCCGCGAGGGTTGCCAGGAGCCGGGCCGGGTCGCCGGCGCGACCGGCCGCCATGGTGGCGAATCCCTGCAACAGGAAAAGCGTGCCGACCACGATCCCCTCGGCGAGGCTGATCTCGGGCTTCGGGAAGCTGAGCGGGTAGGTGATGGCCGCGGCGCCCAGAAACGCCAAGAAGGCACCGGTGCCCATGGCATGGCCGCGCAGCGACTTGGCAGAGGCGCCCCTGGTGAACCAGTCGGCGATCAACAGGGCAAGCGGCGGGAACACCGGCAGGATGTAGGGGATCAGTTTGGAACTCGACTTGGAAAAGAAGGCGAAGATCACCACCGCCCAAAGGAGCAGAAAAAGCGCCGACGTGTGCCCCTTGCGTTCCTGCCAGCCACGTTTCAGGGCCGCCGGGATATAGGGGGACCAGGGGAGCATGGTTCCCAAGAGCACCGGGATGAAGAACCAGAGCGGCTGGTAGCGGTGGTGCACCTTGGTCAGAAAACGCTGGAAATGCTCGTGGATAAAGAAAAACTGGGGGAACTCCGGGTTCTTGAGCGACACCAGCACGAACCAGGGGGCGCAGACGGCAAGGAAGAGTAGCGCACCGCTGAAAAGCCGCATCTCGCGCAAGAGGTTCCACCGTCTGGTGAAAAGGATGTACAGGAAGATCACACCGCCCGGCAGCACGATGCCGATCAGCCCCTTGGCGAGGACCGCGAGCCCCATGAATATATAGAAAAGATAGTACCAACGCCCCTTGTGCCGCTCTTCCTCCCGTTGCGCCAGCGCGAAGCAGGCGAAGGCGGTGCTCAAAAGGAAGGTGAGGGTCATGTCGGTGAAGTTGATGCGGGACTGGACCAGGAACCCGCCGGCGCTCCCCAGGATGACGGCACCGTAGAGACCGGTGCGCCGTCCCATCAGCCGGCGCCCCAGGTAGTAGGTGACCAGCACGGTCAAAAGGCCGCACAGCGTGCCGGCAAAGCGGGCGGCGAACTCGTTCTCGCCGAAGACGGTGAGGGAGAGCGCGTTCAGCCAGTAGTGCAGGGGCGGCTTCTCGAAGTACTTCACGTGGTTCAGCATCGGCGTGACGAAATCGCCGCGCATGATCATCTCCCGCGGGATCTCGATGTACCTCCCCTCGTCCGGGTCGATGAGCGGCAGCTGCCCCAGTGCCTGGAAGAACAGCGCCCCGAAGGCGATCAAAAGGACGCCCAGGTCCTTGCCCAGGTCACCCTCTTCGTCTCGCAAATACCGCATCACACCGCTAAAGGGATTCATGACACCACCTTGGCCGCTTTCTCCCGCCTGATCAGGTCGAACTGGCAGGCGTCGGGAAGTCCGGGCACGATGACCCGCTGGTTCGGGTGGGCCACCTGGACCGGCACCCCGTTTTCATCCTCCATGTAGGTCAGGGTGAAGCCGGCAAAGCTCGCCCCCTGGCCGATCAGCTCGAGCCGGTCCCCCAACTGCAGGCGGTTGCGCACCCCCAAGAGCGTCCCCGAGGCCACCTGCCCATCCACCAGGGCCACGAACTCGTAGTTCCGCACATAGGCGGACCAGTACTCGTGGTCCACGTCGCGCGGCCTGCCGAGCAGGAATCCCGTGGTGTAGCCGCGGTGGCTCACCTTGCTGAGCTCCTCCAGCCATTCGGCCTTGAGCGTGTAGGCTTTCGGGTCCTCGCAGTAGCTGTCCAAGGCCGCGCGGTAGATGCGGATCACGCTCGCCGCGTAGTAGATCCCCTTCATGCGCCCCTCGATCTTCAAGGAGGCGACGCCCGATTGCACCAGGTCGGGGAGCTGCTCGATCAGACAGAGGTCCTTCGAGTTGAAGATGAAGCTCCCCTCGTCGTCCTCCTGGATCGGGAAGTACTCGCCCGGGCGGCTCTCCTCGACGATGGCGTAGTTCCAGCGGCAGGGCTGGGTGCATTCGCCCTTGTTGGCGTCGCGGCCGGTCATGGCGCTCGACAACAGGCAGCGCCCCGAGTAGGAGATGCACATGGCGCCGTGCACGAAGGTCTCAAGCTCCAGCTCGCACTTCTGTGCCGTCTCGCGGATCTCGTCAAGCGGCATCTCGCGCGCCAGGTTCACCCGGGTGATCCCCTGCTTCTGCCAGTAGCGCGCGCTGCGCCAGTTGGTGGTGTTGGCCTGGGTGGAGAGGTGGATGTCGCGCCCGGGGGAGACCTCGCGGATCAGGTCGATGACGCCCGGGTCGGCCGCGATGTAGGCGTCCAGTTCGAGGTCGGCGATCTCCCGTAGGTACCCCTCCAAGAGGGCGAGGTCGGCGTTTCCGGGGTAGGCATTGAGGGTGAGGTAGACTTTCACGCCGTGGCGGTGGGCGTAGTCGATCGCCTGGCGCAGCTCGTCGACGGTGAAGTTGTCCGCCAGGTTGCGCAGGCCGAAGGCCTTGCCTCCCAGGTAGACGGCGTCCGCGCCGTAGCGCACGGCGACCTTCAGCTTCTCCATGTTCCCGGCGGGCGCCAGGAGTTCGGGTTTCTTCACGATAGGGGGTAAACCTTTCAGGCTCGCAAGGAGCCGTTGCAGTTGATCTCGTCGGGGCGGCCAATCCAAAATCTCTCATGAATCCAAGGCGGGGCGGCGCCGTCCGGTGCGGGATGGTAGCACAGAACCGCCGGAGAATGAACCCCCAAATGGGCGCTTTATTCCTTGACATTGGTGGGCAAAAAGCTTTAATTATGTTAAATTTTTGGCCGGGAGGGGCGCTGCGGCACCGGTTTTGCTGGTTTTTCCGCCTCCCTTTCCGGTCTGTCGCGAGCCGCTTCAAGGGGCTTCGGGATACCCCCTCATGAGTCCGTTGGGCTCTTCCCGTCATGTCTGGAAGGACGAAAAAACTGCTTTTTGTGATTGCCTCGCCGGCAGTGTCGTGCGAGGGAGAGGCCGGGGCGCCGCTAAGCCCTACGAGGAGCGTATGAAAAAGCCTGTATGCTGTGCATTGCTTTTTTTCTGTCTGACCGGAACAGCTTCGCTGGCCGCCGCGGCTGCCAGCGAAGAGCCGACCATTTACACCATCGTGCAAGGCGACACCCTCTGGGGGCTCTCCAAGCGTTTCCTGAACGATCCCTACTACTGGCCCAACCTCTGGGCGGCCAACGGGACCATCGGCAACCCGCACTTCATCTATCCGGGGCAGCGGGTCCGGGTCTACAGCGACCGGATCGAGGTTGAGGAAGGCCCCCGCGCAGCCGTGCCGCCGGCTGATACGGCGGCGCCGGCCACCAAGGCTCCGGCACCCGCCGAGGAAGCCCCTGCGCCGCGCAGCTTCAGCGTGACCGGCGGGGAAGGGTTCCTCATGGAGCGGGAGATGCGTCCCTCAGGGCGGATCGTATCCACCCATCAAGACCGCACCATCGTCGGGGCTGACGACATCGTCTATGCCGACGTCGGACGCGAGAGCGGCGCCAACGTCGGGGACCGCTTCACGGTCTATAAGAAGTTGGGCCCGGTGAGCCATCCGGTCAGCAACGAGATACTCGGCAACCGGGTGATTCCGCTGGGCGAGCTGCAGCTCTCCGAGGTGGAAGCCAAGATCTCCAAGGCGATCGTCGTCAAGTCGTTCCAGGAGATCAGCGCAGGTACGTTCCTGCTCCCCTACCGCGAACGGAAGGTGAGTGTGCCGCTCCGGGCGGCCGAACGCGACCTGAGCGGCTACATCGTCGAGACCCAGACCGGCAACAAGGCTCTTTCGGCGGGCGACGTGATCTTCCTCGACCTGGGGGTCAGCCACGGGCTCAAAAATGGCAACCTGCTCTACATCGTGAGGGACGTGAAGGCCGACCAGCGTTACGCCCTGGCGAAGATAGAGAAGCTGCCGGTAGAGGTGTTGGGGGCAGTGGTGGTTGTGAACGTCGGCCCGAACACCTCTACCGCCATCATCGTGAAGTGTGTCGACACCATCTACCGCGGGGACCGGGTGGAGATGAAAAAAAGCAGGTAGAACCGAGCTCCGGGGGGTGACCCCATGGAACACTACTACTGGTTTGCCCTGAAGTCCGTGCCGCAGGTCGGCAACGTCACCTTTCTGCGCCTCGTCTCGCATTTCGGCTCACCCAAGCGGGCGCTCGAGGCCACGGCCGGTGAGCTTGCCGGGGTGAAAGGGGTCAGCGCCAAGGCGCAGGCCGCGCTTTTGCACCACGACTACCATCCCTTTGCCCAAGGCGAGTGCGAGCGGTTGGCGGCATCCGGCGCCTGCGTGGTCGACATCCTCTCGGAGCGCTATCCGAAGCCCCTGATGGAGATTCCGGACCCGCCCCCCTACCTCTACGTAAAGGGTGAAATCAAGGGGAGCGAGACAGCCGTCGCCATCGTCGGCTCCCGGCACGCCAGCCAGTACGGCCTGTGCACCGCCACCCGCCTCGCCAAGGACCTGGCGCTAAGCGGGGTGGCCGTGGTGTCAGGCATGGCGCGCGGCATCGACACCGCGGCCCACTGGGGAGCGGTCAAGGCGGGAGGGCGCAGCATCGCGGTTTTGGGGTGCGGCATCGACGTGGTCTACCCGCCCGAGAACGAAGCACTCTTCCGGGAGGTCGCGCAAAACGGCGCGCTCGTCTCCGAGTTCCCGCTGGGGAGCGAACCGCTCGCCGAAAACTTCCCGCGGCGCAACCGGATCATCAGCGCACTGTCGCGCGGCGTCGTCGTGGTGGAGGCGGGAGAGAGAAGCGGCTCGCTGATCACCGCACGTTTCGCCCTGGAGCAGGGGCGCGAGGTGTTCGCCGTCCCGGGCAACGTGACCTTGAGCGGCAGCCGCGGCGCCAACGGCCTCATCAAGGAAGGGGCCAAGCTGGTCGAGCGGGTCGAGGACATCCTGGAGGAACTCTCCCTGCCGCTGCCCGGGCCGGGCCGTGAACTACCGCCATCCTTCGCGCTCACCCCACAGGAGGCCGAGATCTACGTCCTCATCTGCCGGGGGCCCATGCAGATCGACGACATCATCGTGCAGAGCGCCTATACGGCGGGCGAAGTGTCCGGACTCCTTTTGAGCCTTGAACTCAAGGGGGCCGTGGTACAGCTTCCGGGTAAGCATTTTGCCGCAGCCTAAAAAAACCTTTTTTGCCTTTTCCCCTGATGGTCTTTACACTAGGGGCTAGCCAGCACATTCCGATACCAACCAGGTGGTCACATGTCTCAGCATCTCGTCATAGTAGAGTCTCCCGCCAAGGCGAAGACCATAGAAAAGTTCCTCGGCCCCGACTATAAGGTCCTGGCATCGTTCGGGCACGTCCGCGCGCTCCCCAGCAAGCAGGGATCGGTGGACATCGCCCATGACTTCGAACCCAAGTACGCGGTGCTGCCGGAGAGCAAGAAGCACATCGACGCCATCAAGAAAGAGATGAAGGGCATCGACTCTCTGCTCCTCGCGACTGACCCCGACCGCGAGGGAGAGGCGATCTCCTGGCACCTTTTGGCCGCTCTCGGCCTGGATGGCGGCAAGAAGATCCCCTTCGACATCAGGCGGGTGGTGTTCCACGAGATCACCAAGGACGCCATCGTCCACGCGGTGGAAAACCCGCGCGACATCGCGCTCGACCTGGTGCATGCCCAGCAGGCGCGCTCCATCCTCGATTACCTGGTCGGCTTCACCCTGTCCCCCTTCCTCTGGAAGAAGATCCGCTACGGCCTTTCCGCCGGCCGCGTGCAGTCGGTAGCGCTCAGGCTCATCTGCGAGCGCGAGAAGGAGATCCAGGCCTTCAAGGAGCGCGAATACTGGACCATCGCCGCGAAGCTTGAGAACGCCAAGAAACAGGGGCTGAGCGCCGCCTTGGTGGAGGCCGAAGGGAAGAAGCTCGGCAAGTTCGACATCCCCGACCAGGATGTGGCCTTCAGGCTCTTCGCGCAGCTGGGCGGGAGGAAGTTCCAGCCCGCTACCGTGCGCAGCGAGGATGCCACCGGCGCCGAGGCGGGAGCCCCGGAGATCGGCAATGCGTCGGCTCCGCGCGTCGTGGATAACCCGGTCAACCCCGTGTACCGGGTCGATAAGATCACCAAGAGCGAGCGCAAGCGCCAGCCGTCGCCCCCGTTCACCACCTCCACCCTGCAGCAGGAGGCGGCCAGGAAGCTCGGCTTCTCCGCCAAGAAGACCATGTCGACCGCACAGAAACTCTACGAGGGCATCGATGTCGGTGAAGGGGCCGTCGGTCTCATCACCTACATGCGTACCGACTCGGTCGCCCTCTCGACGCTCGCGCTGGACGACGCCAAGGCGCTCATCACCACCCTCTACGGCAAAGAGTACGCGCTCGCCAAGCCGCGCGTCTTCAAGAACAAGTCGAAAAACGCCCAGGAGGCGCACGAAGCGGTGCGACCGACCTACATAGCGAAGACGCCGGTCGAGGTGAAGAAGTACCTCTCTTCCGACCAGTTCAAGCTTTACGACCTGATCTGGAAGCGTACCGTGGCGTGCCAGATGGCCGAGGCGCTGTTGGACCAGACCTCGGTGGAAATCTCCGCCGGCCAGGGGTTCCGTTTCAGGACCGCCGGCACCGTGATCCGCTTTGCCGGTTTCATGAAGCTCTACATCGAAGGGGTGGACGACGAGGTCGAGGAGAAGGAGGGTATGCTCCCGCCGCTTGCCGAGGGCGACCTGCTCGATTTGAAGGATCTCCTTCCCGAGCGTCACTTCACCCAGCCGCCGCCGCGCTACACCGAGGCGACCCTGGTGAAGACCCTGGAGGAGTACGGCATCGGGCGTCCTTCCACCTACGCCTCCATCATGAACACCCTGACCGAGAGGAAGTACGCCCGGCTGGACAAGAAGCGCTTCTTCCCCGAGGACGTCGGGATGGTCGTTTCCGATCTGCTGACCAACCATTTCACCCAGTACGTGGACTACAACTTCACCGCGAACCTCGAAGAAGAGCTGGACATGGTGTCCCGTGGGGAGAAGCAGTGGCGCCCGCTTTTGCGCGAGTTTTGGGAGCCGTTCATCGAGCTTTTGAAGGCGAAGGAAGGCGAGGTGAACAAGTCGGATCTGACCACCGAGGCGACCGACGAGATCTGTCCCGAGTGCGGCAAGCCCCTGGTGGTGAAACTCGGCAAGTTCGGAAAGTTCTTTGCCTGTACCGGTTATCCGGAGTGTCGCTACATCCGTCCCCTGGACAAGGAGACCGGCGAGGTGGTCGAGCCGGTACTTTCCGAGGAACTTTGCGACAAGTGCGGCAGCCAGATGCTGATCAAGGACGGGCGTTTCGGCAAATATCTGGCATGCTCGGCCTACCCCAACTGCAAGAACATCCAGCCGCTCGTGAAGCCCAAGGGAACCGGGATCACCTGCGTCGAATGCGGCAAGGGCGAGCTGATCGAGAAGAAGTCCCGTTTCGGGAAGCTCTTTTACAGCTGCAACCGCTATCCCGAGTGCAAGTTTGCCCTGTGGGATCTGCCGATCCAGCAGCCCTGCCCGAAGTGCGGTTACCCGCTTCTGGTGAAGAAGGTGTACAAGCGCCAGGGCGAATTTTTAAAGTGCCCCAAAGAAGGGTGCGATTGGAAAAGTACCGACTAGGCTCCCGGTGCGGCAAATTGCGTGTGTTCAGGCGGGGTCTCGGGACCCCGTTTGTCGTTTGAGGCTTATGTGCTCGGCCCGATCCGACCGATCTGACGGATCCGACCGATGAGGAGAACCACCCGATGCAACAGGTAACAGTAATCGGCGGCGGGCTGGCAGGCTGCGAGGCCGCTTGGCAGCTGGCCACACGCGGCGTGCGGGTCAAATTGTACGAAATGAAACCGGCGGTCTTCAGCGCCGCCCACCAGCTCCCCGGACTGGGCGAACTGGTCTGCTCCAACTCGCTGCGCGGCGACTCGCTGGAAAACGCCGTGGGCCTTTTGAAAGAAGAACTGCGCCGGCTCCGTTCGCTCTTCATGGAAGCCGCCGAGGCGACCAAGGTGCCGGCCGGCGGCGCGCTCGCCGTGGACCGCGACCTCTTCTCCGAATACCTTACCAGCCGCATCGAGAGCCATCCGCTCATCGAGGTGGTGCGCGAGGAGGTTACCGAAATCCCCGCGGACGGTATCGTGGTCATCGCCTCGGGCCCGCTCACCTCGGGCGCGCTCGCCGGTGAGATCGGCCGACTGGTCGGCGAGTACCTCTACTTCTACGACGCCATCGCCCCCATCGTGGCAGCCGACTCCATCGACTGCTCCAAGGCCTTCCGCGCCTCGCGCTACGGCAAAGGGGACGGCGACGATTACCTCAACTGTCCGATGGACGAGGAGCAGTACAAGAACTTTGTGACCGAATTGCTGCAGGCCGAGAAGGTGGAACCGAAGAGCTTTGAGAAGGTAGTGCACTTCGAAGGGTGCATGCCGGTCGAGGAGATGGCGAGCCGCGGACCTGAGACCTTGCGCTTTGGACCGATGAAACCGGTGGGGCTGGTCGATCCGCGGGTCGGCGTCGAGCCGCACGCGGTGATCCAGTTGCGCCAGGAAAACCGCGAGGCGACCATGTACAACCTGGTCGGCTTCCAGACCAAGCTCACCTGGCCAGAGCAGAAGCGGGTCTTCCGGATGATCCCCGGGCTCGAGCAGGCCGAGTTCGTACGGCTGGGCTCCATGCACCGCAACACCTTCATCAACGCTCCGAGCCTTTTGCTGGCAACTTGTCAGCTGAAGAACGATCCCCGGATCTTCTTTGCAGGACAGATCACCGGTGTCGAGGGATACGTCGAGTCCGCCTCGAGCGGCTTCCTGGCCGGCGTGAACGCCGCCCGGTTGGCGAAGGGAGAGGAACTCACCGTGCCGCCCGCCGAGACGGCGATCGGTGCCTTGGTCGTGCACATAACCAACGCCGAGGCCGCCCATTTTCAGCCGATGAACGTGAACTACGGGCTCTTCCCGCCGCTCCCCGGCAAGAAGATCAAGAAGAAGGAAAAGCGCGGCCTACTGGCTCAGCGCGGCCTGGAGGCCTTGGAACTCTGGCAGAAGGAGCTATCCTGAGATAAGGTATAAAGAGAAGACAGTGACAACGCTCTCAATGTAAAAGACGCCAAGATTCAGAGACACAAAAAGACAGCTTTTACCCCAACAGTCAGTTTCCCTTTGCGTCTTAGCGACTCTGTTGTCTTTGCGTTAAAGCTGTTGCCTGTGTTTTTTATCCTCGACTTTTTGCTCAACCTTAACCTCAACCTTAACCTGTTTTTCCCCTGGAGGTTTGGTATGCGAGGCAACAAGGAGCATCAGGAGATCTGTGTGGTGGGGCGCCTCTTTTCTCTGGAGGCGCTGTTAGTGCTGATGGGTGTGGTATCCCTGGTGTACGGCGCGGTCACCGCCCGAACGGCCAACATCCTTGCCGGCCTGGTGGTTGTCGCGGCCACGATCCTGGTCGCCCGGCTGGTGCGCCGGATGCGCCTGCAAAAGTAGCTTCGGCGCCGGTACAACGACCTGTGAACAATGACCATATTTGAGGAGAACCGGTAAATGAACACCATTCCTATCGTGCTTGCTTCGGCCTCGCCCCGGCGCAGCGAGCTTCTGGAATCCGCAGGGATCAAGTTCGTGGTCGCACCCGCCGACATCTGCGAGGCCCCACTTCCCGAAGAACCACCGGTAGACCATGTACTGCGCCTGGCGGAAGGTAAAGCCCGTGCGGCAGCGGCCTTCACCGAAGGACGTTACTTTTTGGGAGCCGACACCATCGTCCTTTGCGACGGTGAGATCATGGGGAAACCCAAGGATCCGGCCGATGCCGAGCGGATGCTGAAAAAACTCTCCGGCGTGCCGCACGAGGTGGTCACCGGGTTCGCCGTCTTCGACCGCGAGCGCAAAGGTGCCGTGCGCGAGGCGGTGCGCACCAAGGTGTATTTCAAATCGCTTAGGCCCGAGGAGATTGCCGCCTACATCGCGACCGGCTGCCCGTTCGACAAGGCAGGCGGGTACGCCATCCAGGGCGGCGCCGCGCACATGGTCCAAAAGATCGAAGGATCCTACACGAACGTGGTCGGACTTCCGTTGTGCGAGGTGGTCGATGCGCTGAGGCGCATGGGCGCTCTGGTCTAGACAAGGGAGGGGCAGGTGTCGATAGCTGACAATCTGAAGGCGATTCGGGCGCGCATCTCTGAGGCCGCTCTGCGGGCTGGGCGTGATCCCGACACGGTGCGGCTGGTGGCGGTATCCAAGACCAAGCCGGCAGCGGCCATCGAGGAGGCCAGGAACTGCGGGCAGGTTATCTTCGGCGAGAACTACGTCCAAGAACTGGTTGCCAAGACGGCCGAACTTCCGGAAGGGATCTCCTGGCATTTCATCGGCAATCTGCAAAGCAACAAGGTGCGCCAGATCGTGGGTCTGGTGGACCTGATCCATTCCGTGGACCGCATCTCGTTGGCCCGGGAGATCGACCGCCAGTGGGGCGAACTCGGCCGGCGCTGCGACGTGCTGATCCAGGTCAACATTTCGCAGGAGGCCACCAAGGGCGGCACCCGCTGCGACGAGCTGCTCGACCTGGTGGCCGAGGTGGCGAGGCTTCCCCATCTGCGCGTAAAGGGGCTCATGACCATGCCTCCCTTCTTCGACAACCCAGAGGCGGCACGTCCGTACTTCAGAAGCTTAAGGGAACTGGCGCAGCAGGTGGAGGCGGCCGAAATCCCCGGTGTGGAGATGTGCGAGCTTTCCATGGGGATGTCGGGCGATTTCGAAGCGGCCATCGCGGAGGGGGCCACCCTGGTCCGGGTCGGCTCGGCGCTCTTTGGCGAGCGGGAATACCGGTAAGTCAGAAAACCATTCAAACCGCAAAGACGCAAAGGGCGCCAAGAAGACCAGGGCAAAGGAATCTATTCCAGGTTTTCATTGTGCACTTTGCGTCTTTGCGGTTGCATCGTTTTTGGGGGACGTATGGATGTGCAAAAAAAGAAGATATCCCAGCTGAGACGGCCCTTTGTGGGAGCCGGCGCCGCTGTCGGCGTGCTGCTTACCGGCTGGTACCTGATCGACAACCTCGGCAGGGCGGTGACCATCCCGGATCCCGTCTGGGCCCGTTTCGTCAACATCGCCCTCATCATGTTTTCCTCGATCTACCTCGCCAACCTGCTGCGCCTGCTGGTGGAATTCCTGATGAGGATGTTCCGCCGACCCTAATCCCGCATACGCACCTTGACCGCCACCTCGAACATGATCCGGTGGATCTTATGCGCCAAGAGGGATTCCAGCGCGGCAAAGAACAGGCTGCACGCCGCATAGACGCCCAGCGCCACGATTAATGAGCTGGACACCTCCATGCCGGGACCTGTTTTCGAGATCCAGATGAGGATGATCGCCCCCACCCCGCAGGCCAGATGCCTGAGCACCCAGGCGTTGCGCTCCACCAGGAATTCTTCCAACTGCTCCGTATTCTGCTCGTGATGCAACTCCTCCACCTTCGCGAATGCCCAGTAGATCCTCGGCAGGATGGTAGCGATCAGGAACAGGGTAATCGTCATCAACAGCATCTCGGTCATCATGGACATGTTGGCCTCCCCGGGCAGTGATACCTACACATTCGAGGATTAGCATAAATAAGGCCCAAGCGGCACCTGTTGCCATTATTCTGGACTAATAAAATTCGCTTGCAGTATCAGCTGGTTAACTCGTAATCGTCTGCCGAGGTGTTGAGTGCGCGTGAGGTGGCAGTCGTTGCGCTGTGCAAAGGCTGACCAGCATAGCCAAGTGCCGCACATCAACGGCATAGAACGCGGATGACGCGGATGACGCGGATCTAACTGGCCGCCGCGGATAAAACCGGAAGAGAACCAACCGGATTAAACGCAGGAACTTAAACCACCCGAAAAGGCCTGATCCGCGTTTGCAAACCAGTCAAAACCGTGTCATCCGTGTTCTGCCGCCTCTGGGGTTTTTAATGCAGAACAAGCCTTTGGAAAAATTAAGTTGTAACCAGCACCCGTTTAATGCTAACGCTCATTGGTTATGATTCCCGCTGTTACGGAGACCTTTATATGATTCACCTGTCCAACATCACCAAGCAGCACGGCTCGCAGGTACTGTTCCGCGATGCCAGCTTTCAGATACTTCCCGGTACCCGCACCGGCTTGGTCGGCCCCAACGGCGCCGGCAAGACCTCCCTGTTCCGGATCATCACCGGCGAGGAGGAGATCGACGCGGGCGACATCACCCTCGCCAAGAAGACCACCATCGGCTACTTCTCACAGACGGTCGGCGAGATGAAAGGTCGCTCGGCCCTGGAAGAGGTGATGGCTGTCTCAAGCGAAACGGTGCGTCTGGCCGGTGAACTCAAGCGGATGGAAGAGCAGATGGGGCTCACGATGCCCGACAAAGAGATGGAAGCCCTTTTGGAGCGCTATGGCGTTGCCATGGAGGAGTTCGAACATCGTGGCGGCTACGATCTCGACTCGCGAGCCCAGGAAGTACTGACCGGCCTCGGCATTGGCCCGGACCGCTTCCACAACCCGGTGGAATCCTTCAGCGGCGGTTGGCGCATGAGGGTCGCGCTGGCGGGGATCCTCACCCTGCAGCCCGACGTGCTCCTTTTGGACGAGCCGACCAACCACCTCGACGTGGAGTCGATCATCTGGCTCGAGGAGTGGATCGCCACCGAGTTCAAGGGTGCGCTCCTCATGACGAGCCACGACCGTGATTTCATGAACCGCGTGGTAACCCGCATCATCGAGGTGGCCAACAAGACCGTGACCACCTACGGCGGCAACTACGACTTCTACGAGCGCGAGCGCGACATCCGCCGCGACCAGCTTCTGGCAAGCTACAAGCGGCAGCAGGAAATGCTCGCCAAGGAGGAGGATTTCATCGCCCGCTTCGCCGCACGCGCCTCGCATGCCGCACAGGTGCAGTCCCGGGTGAAGAAAATCGACAAGATCGAGCGCATCGAGATCCCGCCCGAGGAAAAGGCGGTACGCTTCACCTTCAACGAGCCGCCTCGAAGCGGCGACGACGTGGTGGCGATGGCCGGCCTTGGTAAGAGCTGGGAGAACCCCGACGGCAGCCTGCACCCGGTATTCTCCGGGGTGTCCGGCGTCGTGAAGCGGCTCAGCAAGATCGCCGTGGTCGGTGTGAACGGCGCGGGCAAGTCGACCTTCCTCAAGGTGATCGCGGGGCAGACCGATCCCTCAGAGGGAGCCGTGAGCCTGGGCGCCAACGTGGAGCTCGGCTATTTCAGCCAGCACGCCATGGAGGTCCTCGACCCGAAGAAGACCATCTTCGAGACCCTGCAGGACGTGATGCCGATGGCTACCATTGGGGTGATCCGCAACCTGTTGGGATCTTTCTTATTCCAGGGGGACGACGTCGAAAAGCGGATCGAGAACCTCTCCGGCGGCGAGAAGAGCCGCGTAGTGCTGGCGACGCTTCTGGCGCGGCCGGTCAACTTCCTGGTGCTGGACGAACCGACCAACCACCTGGACATCAAGAGCCGCGAGATCCTCCTGGAGGCCCTGTCCAACTTCGCCGGCACCGTGATCCTGGTGAGCCACGACCGTCACTTCCTGAGGCTGTTGGTGGACCGGGTCATCGAGGTTGACCACGGCGAGATGCGGCTCTACGAGGGGAACTACGACTACTACCTCTCGAAGACGCACCACACCGTTCATTAGTTGCCGGGCGACAGCGCGGGGAGCCGGGCCACCAGGGTGGGAACCGGACCGGACTGTCGGTCTGTGGGTTTCTTGCGGTTGAGTCCGCCCCCGGCGCGGAGCCTGCTTTGTCATCAGGCTCCCGCTCGCCGCCTCGGCCTTGAGGCAGGTTGGTGCTCGCCGCATCCCCGACGCGCCTTCCCTGCGGCGCCGGACGAATCTTCATTTCCTTGTTTGCCTTGGTTAAGCCTCCATGTTATAAACGCTGAATTGTATTTCATGCGACTACACTTCAAAGGAGAGCTAAAACATGTCCAACAACAAGCCGGAAATGACCTTCAAATACGTCTTTACCTACGACTATAGCCCCACCTACGTAAACGGCGCCCACGGCGGCATCTCGCCCCGCGGCGAACTGGTGATGAACTTCTACCTCGAGCGCCAGCCGCTCCCCAACTCCATCGCACACGAAATCACCCCGGCCGGCACCATCGGCCCGGAAACCGAAGTCGATCCGGCGGATCTGGGCCGCAGCCTGGTCCGCCACGTCACCACCGGCGTCGTGCTGAACTACCAGACCGCCCGCGAACTGCACTACTGGCTGGGCGAGAAAGTGAAGGAGATGGAAGGCGTCGAGCAGGCACGCCGGGAGATGGCTGCCGAGCAGGCTGCCGGAAAGTCGCAGGCCACCCATTAGATAGCGCCGTTTTTCCCGCACCCTCACATCTTTAACCGAAGGGCGGGGCTTTCCGGCCGCCGGGTCTTCCCTGCGGCGGGAGAGCTGCCGCCCCATTTTTTTGCAAAGGAACCGTTTATGGCAGGATCGTGGATCGTTGGATCCGAATCAGTCCGGATGCTGGAACTCGGGCATCCCTGGATCATCGCAGATGCCTACACCAAGAGGTGGCCCAAGGGTGAGGCCGGCGACCTGGTCGAGCTGACCGACGCCTCCGGCAGGTTTATCGCCAGTGCGCTGCTCGACCCGGCCGAGCGCATCGTGGCGCGGGTCCTCTCGCGGCAGCGCATGAGCCTGGACCGCGCCTGGCTGCAGAAGCGCCTGCAGGCGGCCGTTACCCTGAGGCAGGAGCACGCCGGTCTCCTGGAGACCACCGCCTATCGGCTGGTGAACGCCGAAGGCGACGGGTTACCCGGGTTGACGGTGGACCGCTACGGCGACTACCTCATGGTGCAGCTCTACTGCACAGCCTGGAGGAAACACCTGAAACTGGTGACCAGGGTGCTGCAGGAGCTGGTTGCTCCGGCCGGGATCTACGAGAAGGCCCGCCCCCAGAAGACACGTGAACTGGAGGCGGAGAGTGACACCAAGAAGTACGGTCGCCTCTTGGCCGGGACCGCGGCGCCGGAACCCCTTGCGGTGCTGGAGAACGGCCTGACCTTCCAGGTGAGCCTGGAGCGCGGACTCAACACGGGGCTTTTCCTCGATCAGCGCAACAACCGCCGCGACCTGATGGGACGGGTCGAGGGCAAGCGGCTCTTGAACCTGTTCAGCTACACGGGCGCCTTTTCGGTGGCGGCTGCGGCTGCCGGCGCGAGCCAGGTGACCAGCGTGGACGCCTCTCCCGGCTACATGGAGATCGCCCGGACCAACTTCGACGCGAACCGCCTGAACCCCAAGCGCCACGAGTTCCTGGTGGGGGACTGCCTGGCCGTCTTGGACGAACTCGCCCGCAAGGAGCGAGTGTTCGACATCATCGTGATGGATCCGCCTTCCTTTTCCACCACCTCGAAGAGCCGCTTCACCACGCGCGGCGGCACCTCGGACCTGGTGGCGGCGGCGGTGAAACTCCTTAAGGACGGCGGACTTCTCATCGCTTCATCGAACCACCAGAAGGTCGACCTGGCCGACTACCTGAAGGAGCTGCGCCGTGGCGCGCTCCAGGCGGGAAGCTCGCTCCAGGTGATCCAGCTTTTCGGCCAGCCCGAAGACTTCCCCTATCCGGTGACCTTTCCCGAGGGACGCTACCTCAAATACGCCATCTGCGTGAAGGGCGGGCTGTAGAGCCCAAGGTGACAGGGATGCACAAGCGGTCCGCACGCGAAGTGAAAGAGGTAGCCTGCCAGCAGATCCTCGAACGGGATGCCTCCGTCTATTCCGTGCAGTGGCTGGTGATACCCGATCCCTACGCCCGGCAGATTACCGCGCAGCTCCTTTTGGACCGCTACCTGAAGCTGGTGCGGGACTGGACCTTTACGCTCATCCGACCCCGCGTTGCTGCCGACGGGGTGCAGTTCCGGCTCCTCGCTACCTCGCTTGCCCTTTTGAGCTTCGGCCCGCCGGAATACCCCGCGGGGGAAGAGGACGGCGAGGTGCACCTGCGTATCAACGGAGGCCTTTTGGTGCAGCCCCGTGAGTGCAACCGGGGGCTTTTCTCGCTCTACGCCGCGCGGGAAGGAGAGGGGGCGCGGGTGACCGTGCAGCTTTCCGACTACTGCCCGCTTCTGTTGGGGAGTGCGCGCCCCTCGCTGGTGCGCCGGCTCCTCTACCGGATGACCCAGGCCTATCTGCACAAGGTCGTCACCGTCAGGTACCTTGCCGACCTGTACCGCGAGCTGACCGGGGAAAAGGTGAGCCTACGGCTCATCAAGGTGCAGGTACGGGAAGGGAAAGAGACCTGAAGGAGAGAGAAGAAAGAACCCCTCTCCCGCAGGGCGAGGAGGCACACAAAAAAAGAGACGCAAAGACTTGGGGCCTTGCGTCTCTTTCCACGTTTGAACTCTTTTCCAGAAGCTAGGAGCCTGCGGGTTTGTTGAGCCGCTCGTAGCGCTCGATCTGCTCCGCGATGGATAGCTTCCTGGCGCACTTCTTCTCGCCGCGGCACATCCTGCAGCGGTCATCCGAACACCACTGGCAGTACCTGCAGTCAGGGCAGGGGTGTTTCTTGTCTGCGCCCTCGTCGCTTGCCATCCTCGAAACTCCCTAAACCGCTCCCGCGCCTTCTGCCCCCGGGCGCCGAAGTTTCCTAGTAGACCACGTTTCTCTTGGGGGCGGTCCCTTCGAGGATGCGGGCGAAGGATTTCCCCTGGTCCGCGTTGATCAGAAGGTAGCGCGGCAGCTTCATCACGGAATCCCTCGGGGTGGCATGGTGCGCCTCGATGGTGAAGGTCGCCTTGTAGCCGACTTCCGCGGCACGCTTCAAGAGGTAGTCGTCGTAGATGCCGAAGGGCCAGGCCAGAAGGTCCACGGTGCCGCCCAGTTCCTTCTCCAGGCGCTCCTTGGATTTCTTAAGCTGCGTGGTCACCGACTTTTCGTACTCGGCCGGTGTCATCTTCTTCTTGTCGCGCTTGAAGTTCGGGTGCCAGAAGGTGTGGGACTGGATGTCGAAGCCGTTTTTCTTAAGTGTCCTCAACTGGTCGTAGGTCATGGCGTACTTGGCGTTGGAGATGGCCGACGGGTAGACGAAGACGGTCACCGGGATGTTGTACTTCTTGGCCAAGGGGAGCATGTCGCTGTACACCGACTTGTGTGCGTCGTCTTCCACGATCACCACCGACTTGGGCGCCGGCGCGGGCCCCTTTTTAAGGTAGTAGTCGACCAGGGCGCGCAGCGGGATCACCTTGTAACCGTTGTCCCGGAGGTATTTCAGGTGCTCTTCGAAGACTGAGGTCTTGATGGTCATCCCGTCGGCAACCGTGGGACCGAAACGGTGGTAAAGCAGTATCGGCACGCTCAACGCCTGGTTGGCGGCTGGCGGGGTGGCTTTGGCTGGGCTCGGCGCGGCCTGGGCACAACTGAGCGTCATCAGGATACCGGCCAGTAAAAGAAGCAGGGTTCGGCATTTCATCTGGGGGAAACCTCCGTTGTTACGGTGTGATGGCTTCGCCGGGGGCGAAGCAATTACCTACCATAGCAGAAAGGCAGAAAATGTGAAATGCAGAATCTCGCAGGAAAAGTTGTTTCATGCAGCGCCCGCCACCGACCTGCCTTCCCCGCTGGCGAGACCCCTTTTCGCAGCTCGTGGAACCTCATGTGAAACCCGGTACAATTGCACTGCCGAATTGAACCGGCACCAGCACCACACGGGAGGGTCACATGTCGTCCTACCTTGTTATCTGTAAATCTTGTGGAACCGCCAACCGGGTGCCTGCCGAAAAGGAAGGGGTGGCCGGACACTGCGGCAACTGCCAGGCGACCTTGCCTCCCCTCTACTATCGGCCACTGCAGGTGTCCGATCAGAACTTCGATTCCTTCCTGTCCCGCTACGACGGACCGGTGCTTGCGGAGTTTTGGGCTCCCTGGTGACCGCACTGCATCTCATTCGCACCGGCGGTGCGAAAAGCGGCAGAGATGTTGGCAGGCAGCGCGGCAGTCCTGCAAATCGACACCGATCAGAGCCCGGCGCTGGCGGCGCGCTTCTCCGTGCGCGGTGTCCCGGTCGTGCACCTGTTGCTTAAGGGCAGTACCCGGGATCAACTCCCCGGTGCCCGTTCCGCCGAGTCCCTCGTCGAATGGTTTCGACGCAAGGTGGGCTGATCGATGTACTCGAGATTAGCGAATTATCTTGAATGCTTTAAAGATTTTTGTAACAAATATGTAACAAATTCAACCTGTTGAGAGAGATGAGGTGCAGTTTCCCCTTGACTTCGTGCCCGGCTTTCGCTATGTTACCCGTAACCTAACCAGAGCAGGCCAGGGATAAACGACAATACTAAACCATCCGCGAGGGTGGGGCGGAAAGCCTACGGGTCTCACTGAGATAGCCGGGTCGCCGAAATATCGCACAAGATATTCGGGGTCCGGCTATCTTTTTTTATTTTCTGCGCTTATCCGGTTGACCTTGGGGCGCGAGGACCTCGATTTCCGGTCCGGCTGGACAAGCGCACGACCAACAGGAGGATTAATGACAAACATGAACAAAAAAATTCACGATATGGCTGTTTTTATAGAATTTCTTGCCGGTTCCGGCATGGCCATCTTCTTTCACATGGTGCTGCAGAACGAACTCGCAGCCTATCTTACCTTCGGCATGGGCATCCTGCTCTCGCTGGTCACCTACCTGGTACGCGAGGACATCGCCAAGACCAAGTCGGAACTCTTTGCCCAGTATCACCAGGTGCACGCCATTCCCTTTGCCCTGGCCCAAATTGAAGACGCGGAGTGTCAGGCCAAGGCAAACGAATTGGTCGCCGTCACCCTTAAAAACATCGCCCTTTTGCAGCAGGGCTACATCCCGTTGGACGAGATGGATTTCTACCTCGAGGGCGCCCGGCTGGCCGACCAGACCGCGCACCGGATCAAGGCTGTCGATCCGTTGAGCTGCAGCTGGCTTTCCCGCGCTTCTGTGATCAATTTCTACCAGTCCAACTTGCGTGCTGCGGCGCGCGGCATCCAGATAACCCGCATCTTCGTCACCAGTCGCGAAGATCTGCTGGATCCTGAGGTCCAGAAGGTCCTTTTGGCCCAGTACCGCGACAACATCGAGGTCCGGCTCGCCTTCCGCGACGAGCTTCCTTCGACCATCGATATCGGCGGCAGCGACGTGAACAGTTCGTTCGATTTCGCCATCTACGACGAGCGCGCCGTCACCGCCGTCTTTGCCCAGACCGGCAAATACCATGGCAGGAAGACCGGCCAGCACGGTGAAGTGGCCAAGTACCTGCACCTGTACGAGCGGCTGGAGCACAGCGCCCATCCGGTGGGGCTGGAAAACGAGAGGATCGTGCTGGCGAACGACCAGGTCGCGCTGGCATCCTGATTGAGCGTTTTGAGCTAGTGCATAAAGACCGGGTCAATTGACTTGGCCTTTTTAGGGTGCACGACCTCTCCGGATTGGTACTTGATGTGCCCTAGGCCAGCGGTACAACTCTCAGAGCCCGCGGTCTGCAAGATACTGCTAAAGCTAACCGGGTTGAATCCGATACGGTCAGAGGAAGCATGCACTTGAGAGGAATCCGGGGTGCCGAGGCTCATTCAAACGAGGGGAGACCGTAGCATGGGACTGTTTTCAGGGACTGACAAAAACGCGGGGTCTGCGGAAACCAAGAAATTCCACTCCAGTTACGGGCCGCTGTTGGTCGACGGCGAGATCATTGAAGTCGGTTTCGTGGTCTTCAGGGACACGTTCCTCTTCACCAACAAGAGGCTCATACTGATCGACGTCCAGGGGATCTCAGGCCGCCAGTTGGAGTACTACTCCATCCCCTACAGCAGGATCACCAAGTTCAGCGTAAGGACCGGTGGCAGCTTTGAGCCGGAGGCGGAACTGCGGATCTGGATGGGAAGCGACAGCGTCCCCTTGGAGAAGAAGTTCATCAAGGACGTGAACGTTTACGAGGTGCAGAAGGTGCTGGCAAGCCACGTCCTGAAATAGTTAGCAAGCGTGTCCGGCAGGCAGGCCGGGCAGAGCGGAACTGCAATAAAAAACCGTACCCGTCACTGGATACGGTTTTTTAGTCACTTCGACGGGTCGCGCTATCTGGAAGCGTCTGCATCAGCAGGTCGAACCCCACCAGGCCGAACTCCAACTGCGGCCTCCGCTCTCCCGGGATGTTCTCAGAGCATGTAAAAAACACCGACACTGTAAGCCCTTCCATGAACCAGCTTGTAAAGGATTTCGACACTGGGAGAGGCGGCGGGTTGCAACTGCACACCTCCCCGCAGGGTCTGTGATGGCCCGGGAATATGCGTATTTACAGGCATCACGACTTTCTGCTGCAGCACCAACGGTGGCTCTGAGTTATGCATTATTAGCTTGGAATGCATCTTGAAAAGGGAAGTCTGTCGGGTTTGGTTCTCTCGAATCGCCACCGTCGCCAGAGGTCCCCAAAGAACGGTGTAACCCGGCTGCAGCGTTTCCATTGACAAAGGGTGCCACTTATTGAACAGGTATCGTTCTCGTGATGATCATTTCGCAGCGCTATGAATCAGCCGTTCACGAAAAAACAGCCGGTTACCTTTGGCACGGTCCAAGCAGCCATAAATTGTGAAAATGGAAGTACGCGAGCAGGTGTTGAATAAAAGTCCGCTGAACGGGAGGTTGAAATGCCGATTATGGAATGGAAGGAAAATTTCGATTTAGGTATTGAGCAATTCGACGTGCACCATCGGCATATGGTCGAGTTGCTGAACGGGGCTTATGACAACTACCGAAACGATTCCAACGTGGCAGTCTTGTCGGCCACGCTGAACGAACTGTTCGAATACGCCATGTACCACTTCCGGTTGGAAGAGCAGTACATGAAAGATATCAACTATGCCGGCTTGGCTGAGCACCTTGAGTATCATAAGTATTTCTCAGGACAGGTGACTGCGATGCGGAAGGACTTGACCGCGGTCCGGAAAAACCTCCCCCTGGAAATTCTCACCTTCCTGAAAAACTGGCTCACCTTCGACATCAGTATGGCAGATGTGGAGTACATCCGCTGCTCTTCGAGCGACGAATGGAAGAAGTGCGCCTGATCCAGACCCGCTTTTTATAATACGGCAAAGACAAAAGGCCAAGTCGGTTGACTTGGCCTTTGTACGTGGTGTCGCGGGTGTCGCTGTACGCTCGCTCGCGCTAGAGCGAGTTGTCCTGGACCAGCAGCTCGGAGAGCTCGCGGAACACCGCCTCGCGCACCGAATACTCCTGCCAGTAGTCAGACAACTTTTTCAGGCACTGCAGCATGCCCACGATGCCGGCTGACGCCCCTCCTGCCACCAGGGGACTCAGGTCGCCGCTTACCACCATGATCAGACTCGCGATCACCAGCACAAGCCCCGAGAGGAACAGCGGCGTCTCGATATGCATGACCGGCAAGCGCAGCACGTGGTTCAGCGAGGAGTAGGCGACCGCGTGGGATCTCACCCTCGCCAGGTACTTGTCCAGCTCAACGCCGTTACAGCGCGCCACAGCCCTAAGGTAAAAGCGCCGGCAGGCCTCCTTGCTGGACATGGCCATGCGTTCACCGTAGTAGTGTTCCAGTTCGATGTCGATCGTGTAGGTATCCATAGTGCACTTCCCTCTGTCAGTGTTCGACAATAGCAAAGATAGACAACTGCCTGCTATATAGCAGTTTCCGTACCAGGCGCGCTCACTCAAGCAATTCCTCGGCGTTACCGGGGTCAGGGCCACCGGTAATGGGGCTAAAATGCACACTCTCCGCGCATCTGGCTACTTTTGAAGCATTTGAAGCACTTTTCACTGTCTGCAAAATCGGCTCGACAATCCGTCGCACCTCCCCGCCAAGCACCTTTGTGGGCTCATGATACTCCGCCATTTCGCGGTACAAGGCGCCTTTGCCGTGGCGCACATGCAACGCAGTTGCAGATACGCCACACCGGTTCATTCGGGAAGGCGAGGCCACGTTGCACCCTGCAAGTGGCGCTGCATACTGTCACCAGTTCAGGACCTTATGCTACTTCATGCTTTGAATCGTCCTGTTTTATGGTTGTCGCTAATCATTCGTTAAGGTTTTAATCGGTCAGGGGAAGGCTCAGATCTCATTGACAACTATGAGTGTGTGTTGTACTCAGGAAGCAATGACAGATACTTACGAGGTGCCTGTGAAAATTGCACCTAAACTCCAACGAAAAAAGACAAACAAAAGGGCCAGCTTTTCCGCTGACCCCTTTGCATGTTTTGATTTATCGGCGCCTGCAGTTCATCGGCGCATACAGGTTGATCAGCCGTTCCTGGCCCTGACGATGGGCGGTATTTGCTCGGGGGGCACCGGCTCGCAGTGCAGGAAACCCTGCACGTAATTGCAGCCGATTTCTTCCAGGACCGACTGCTGGTGCAGATGCTCCACCCCCTCGGCCACGGTCACCATGTCCAGGTTGTTGGCCAGGTTCACCACTGACTGCGCGATAGCCCGGTCGCTCGAGCTGTTGGAGAGGTCCTTCACAAAGGTGCGGTCGATCTTAAGGACCGTCACCGGGAAGTTCTTCAGGTAGCTGAGCGACGAATACCCGGTGCCGAAGTCGTCGATGGCGATGTTGCAGCGCAGCCCCCTCAACTTCTCCAAGATGGTGATGGCTTCGTCCGGCTTTTCCACCAGGCAGCTTTCGGTAAGTTCCAGCTCGAGCTGTTCCGGAACGATCCCCGTCTCGTCGATGACCCGCTGGACGCCCTCGATGAAGTCGGGAGCCTTGAACTGCACCGCGGAAAGGTTGACCGCCATCGACAGGTCGCACCCCTCCTTCTTCCAGGCGACCTGTTGGGCGCAGGCGGTCTTGAGCACCCAGGCGCCGATCGGTATGATGAGCCTGCTCTCCTCGGCAAGCGGGATGAAACGGTCCGGCGGGATCATGCCGAACTCGGCGCTCTTCCAGCGCAAAAGCGCCTCGACGCCGGTCACCTTGCCGGTCGTATTGCTGATCTTGGGCTGGTAGTGCAGGGCGAGCTCGTTGAGCTCCAGAGCATGCTGCAGGGCGTGTACCAGGTTGATCCGTTCACGCGAGGAGCGGGTAAGCTCCTCGGAGAACATCCGGAAGGTGTTCTTTCCCTCGTCCTTGGCGTGATACAGAGCGATGTCGGCGTCCTTCTCGAGGCTGGCCACGTCTTCGGCCTCCTTGGGAAAGATGGCGATCCCGACGCTTGCAGTGATCAAAAGCTCCCTTCCTTCGATCATAAGGGGCGCGCTGGTCGCCTCCAGAAGCTTCTCCACCACGGTGGCCACGCCGTTTTCGTTCTGGATGTCGTGCAGGATGACCGCGAACTCGTCTCCGCCGAGCCGGCAGACGAAGTCGTCGTCACGCAGAGTGGTGAGGTAGCGCGAGGCGATGACCTTCAAAAGCTCGTCGCCGGCCGAGTGTCCCATGCTGTCGTTTATGTGCTTGAAGTTGTCGATGTCGATGTAGGCCAGGGCGAACCCGGTAATCTGTCGCTTGCTGCGGATCATGGCCAGTTCGATCCGGTCGTGCAGAAGGCGCCGGTTGGGGAGCTCGGTGAGCGGGTCGTAAAAGGCCAGCCGGTGCTTCTCCGACTCGGCACGGCTGATGTCCCTGATCCTTTCGTCCAGCGAAACGGCCATGTCGTCGAAGGAGCGGGCGAGCTGGCCTATCTCGTCGTTCGAGTAGGGGAGCCCGCTGCGCGTGGAGAGGTTGCCGTCGTGCACCGATTTCGAAGCCTGCACCAACCGCTCGACCGGGCCGGCGATGTAGTGGCCGGCAATGGTGCGGGACAGGAAGTAGGTGAGCACGGTGGCCAAGAGGAAGACGGTGACGGAAATAGCGAAGGTCTTCCTGGTGTTTGAGGTGGCGACCTGCTCGGGAATCGAGACCCTGATGTAGAGGTAGGGCGGGTCGTTCGGGCTCAGGCGCAGGCGCTTGAAGCCGAAGTGGCGCTTGGCCCCGTCCATGCCGATGCCCGAGAGCACCCCTTCTTCCTTCGTGCCGGTCATGTGGCGGCGCAGGTCCGCGTGGTCCTGTTTGCCGTTCAGGTCGTTGAGCTTTACGGTCCGGGAATAGCGGTACAGGACCGTTCCCTTGTGGTCGGTCAGGTTGATGATCGATCCCTTGGGGAGGCTTTGGGCGTCGAAGATTCGGCCGAAGCTGCTGAGGTCGTAGCCCGCGTAGAGCACGAGCCCCGTTTCGCCGCGGGAGCTCGGCACCGGCAGGGCGAAGTGAAGCGTCGGGGTCGGCTTCTTAACGGCGCGGCTTACGGCGTACTCTCCGGCGCTGAACTGCTTGGTCCGCAGGGCGTCTTTGAAGTACCTGCGGTCGTCCACCTTGTAGGTGATCGGCTGTGGCTGCTTGACCCCGGTTGCGATGACGCGGCCGGTCGTGTCGGCGACGCCTACGTTAATGCTCGACGGTGTCTTCTCAAGGATCAGGTTCAGGATCTTCGCACACCCTTCCTGGTCCTTGAGGCGGATGTCGGGGTACTGGGACAGGGCGATCAGGAGGCTGCGTATCCCTTCCACCTGGGCTACGTGTTCGAAGGCGATGGACTGTACGGCAGAGAGTACCTCGCGCTCGGACTCGATCCGCTTGTCGAGGTACTGGCTGGTGATGAAGTAGACAAAGACGCACAGGATCGGAATACCGCAAAACAGCATGGTCGCCAACAGCTTCGCTCGTATCGAGGCATTTCTGAAAAACGGCATGAAGGCGCTCCGTGCCCTGTATCAGGGTGATCCTGGTATTTGTTTTCCCAAAGTTGCGCGGCGCGCGGGTGACTTTACTACAGGTTATGCGGTTTCGTCCAGAGCGTGAATGAGAGGACGCCCGATATTATTCCCATTAACGTTAACCTTATCGTCACGCAGCCCGATAAGTTAAATGTGCGTCTTCAGTTTTTCCGGCAAACTGCGTCCGGACCTCGGCCTTAAGCGGCTTCCGCGCAGGCGCTCCTGGAGTGCGGCCGCCGAAAAAGCCGCAGGGATGAGCGCAGCAACAAGCGGTTAAGGTACTCATCGGCATCACCTTGGGGGAGCAATGGAAATTCGCGCACGGTTCACCATAATGAACGCGGTGGTCATCACCGTGGCCATCGTATGCGCGACGCTGTTCTTTCTCGCACAGCTGCGGACGCAGGCGATCGCCGAAGCACAGCACGCGCAGGAAGAACGCATCAGGACCTTTTGGTCGCTGCTTTTGGACAAGGGGAACGAGTTTGCCGTCAAGGACGGCTTGCTCTGGGCAGGGAACTACCCGTTAAGCGGCAACACCGAATTGCCCGACCGCATCCAGGAAATCTTCGGCGGTACCGCCACCATCTTCCAGGGGGACATCCGGGTCGCCACCAACGTGCGCACGGCCGACGGGAGCCGCGCGACCGGCACCAAGCTGGTCGGGCCGGCCTACGATGCCATTTTCAGGGCAGGCAAGGGGTTCCGTGGCGAAGTGCCTATTCTCGGCATTCCGTATTTCACCGCGTACGATCCCATACGCGACCGCACCGGGAAAATCATCGGCGTCCTCTACGTCGGCGAGAAGAAAAGCGAGTTCTTCGCGCTCTACGATGGCATCAAGGGGAAGGTGCTGAGCGGTGGCACCGTACTTGTCGTCTGTTTTCTTGTCCTATCCCTGCTGGCGCTCAAGGACCGCGAGCGTGCCGGCCGCGCCCTGGAGTCGCGGGACAGGAAGATGAAGGCCATTCTGAACAACATCCCGGACCTGGCCTGGGTCAAGGACCGCGACAGCAGGTTCGTTGCGGTAAACCTCCCCTTTGCCAGGGCCTGCTCGCTCGCTCCCGAGGAGACGGTGGGGAAGACCGACCTGGATATCTGGCCGCAGCACCTGGCCGAGGCCTACCGCGCCGACGACCGGGAGGTCATGACCAGCGGACGCAGCAAGCAGGTGGAAGAACAGCTGGTGGGCAGCGACGGGAAACCGAACTGGATCGAGACCATCAAGACGCCGATCTTCAGCGCCCAAGGGGAAATCGTCGGCACCACCGGAATCGCGCGTGACATCTCCGAGCGCAGGCTCGCAGAAGAGGAACTCCGCTTTACCCGCTACGCCGTGGACCGCTCCCGCGACGGCATCTGCTGGTTCGAGCGCGACGGCAGCATCAGCTACGCAAACGACAGCCTGTGCCAGACCTTCAGCGCCACGCCTCAGGAGTTTCTCTCCCTGACCATCTTCGACGTTGCCCCTATGTACTCGCCGCAGTCCTGGGCCAGGCACTGGGAGGAGTTGGAACGCGAAGGGTCGCAGACATTCGAGTTGGTCGGCTCGGCCCGCGACGGCAGGAGTATACCCATCGAGGTGAGCTCGAACCACCTGATCCAAAACGGCAGAGGGCGCCTGTGCTCGTTCGTCAGGGAGATCTCGGAACGCAAGCTTTTCGAGGAGAAGAACCGGGAGACCCTGTCCCTGTTGTCGGCAACCCTGGACTCCATCGCCGACGGCATCATGGTCCTCGATCTGGAACTGCACGTCGTCTTGTGCAACAGGAAGTTTGCGCAGGTCCTCGGCGTCCCGGACGACCTGATGGCCGAGAACGACTACCATAAGATACTGGCCTACGTAGTGGGCGAACTCAAGGAGCCGGAGGTGTTCCGCCGCCACCTCGAAGAGGCGGTCGCCCATCCCGAGCAGGAAAGCACCGTCCTCATGGAATTCAGGGACGGACGGATGGTCGAGCGGGTCTCCTGTCCGCATCTCCAGGGGGACCGTCTCATGGGCGTCGTGCTCAACTACCGCGACATCACCATGCAGCGCAGGATAGAGACGCACCTGCGCAACGCCCAGAAGGTCGAGGCGCTCGGCACGCTGACCGGCGGGATCGCGCACGACTTCAACAACAGGCTGACCGCCATCATCGGCTACGCGAGCCTGATGCAAAACGGGATAGGAAACCCGGAGCAGTTCGGGAACTACCTGGAACTGCTGCTCGTCTCGGCCGAGCGCGCAGCCGACCTCACCAAGGGCCTTTTGGCCTACAGCAGGCAGCAGACGCTTATCCCGGTCCCCATCGAACTCAACACCCTGGTGCTGGAGGTCGAGAAGTTCCTGTCGCCCATAACGGGGGAGGGGATAGAGCTGCACATCGAGTATGCGCAGGAATCGCCGCGGGTCAGGGCCGACCGTGGCCAATTGGAGCAGGTGCTGCTGAACCTGGTAGGCAATGCGAGCGACGCCATGGGGGGCGTGGGGCGCCTGACCATCGCGACCGGTGCGGCCTCGCTCGACCAGGCTTTCGTGGCCGCCCAGGGCTATGGCGAGTGCGGCGACTACGCCATCTTAACCGTCACCGATACCGGCGTCGGAATCGATGCGGCGACCCTGGAAAAGGTGTTCGAGCCGTTCTTCACCACCAAAGAGGTGGGGAAGGGTACCGGGCTCGGCCTGTCCATCGTGTACGGCATCGTGAAGCAGCACGGCGGGTTCATCAACGTCTACAGCGAGCCAGGGAGGGGGACCGCATTCTGGGTGTACCTCCCGCGCATCTCGGATATGGAGCCCGAGCGCGCCCGGGCTGAGCGGCCGGTGCAAGGCGGCCAGGGAGAGACCATCCTCCTCATCGAGGACGATGCCGACGTCAGGGGACTTTTGCGTGAGGTACTGGAACGTAACGGTTACGGCGTCATCGAGGCGCTGGACGGTGCGGATGGCGTGGCGAAGTTCCGGGAACGCGGGGCTTCCGTACAGCTTTTAGTAATCGACGTGATCATGCCGCGCAAAAATGGGCGTGAGGCCCTGGGCGAAATCCGCAAGATGCGCAGCGACGTGAAGGCCCTGTTCGTGAGCGGCTACACCGACGACATCCTGACCAAGGCGGGCTTCGCCGAGCCGGGGCTGCACTTTCTCCCCAAGCCCCTTTCCCCCACCATCCTGTTGGCCAAATTGCGGGAGCTGCTGGACTAAAACCGCATCCGGGGGCAACTCAACTTTTTGTGAGACTTGCTGTTGCACATGGGCATAAGAAAAGGCCAGGTAGCTCGTACCTGGCCTTTTCTTATGTCTGCCATGGCGGTGGCAGGGTTCCACCCACTACTCTCCGCCGCATGTGAAGGCAGCAATCTCCCGCAGTGCCGATCGCCCTACGATTCGCTTTATATTGCAAAATAAATAGTTTCAAATCTTATGTGTGGTGCCGACGCAATAAGATTTGCCGATTCTCTTGACACTGTCGGTTAACCTTACATACTGGAAGTGTTTTGGTTTCAGGTTCCAAGCTCTCAAAATTATTGCGCTTAATATATTTTCATGTCACAGACGTTATTTTTGTGTTATACACACGCCCATCAACTCGGGGATTATGTCGAAAAACCCTAGATCCGACCTGCGCTGATCCATCATTAAAGCTGAACCTGCGAAAATATTACACATATCAAGGAGCATACTCTTATGAATGCAATTGGTATCGCTAACCTTTGTGGCGCAGTGGTGTTGTCACTCTTGCTCGGCTTGCCAGGGACTTCCTGCGCGACATATATGTCAATTTTAGGCCAGAACCAGCATGTCAGCGCTTATGCAACTGGCACTGTCATCGACGGGAACGAACGTTTTGGTTCGGGAAATAGTACAATTGCTGTGAGCGCAAATGTCAATCAGGAAGACGGATCGATGTGGAGCGGCGCATATCAAAAAGCGAACATTCTCAGCAACAATGGGAAGGTTACCGTTGATTTACTCTTGTCGGGAGGGGATTCTAGTTTTGTTAATTATCTTTTCCCGATAGCAAGCCTGACCGCCCGTGCTTATTCCGAATATTCACTGGCGTTCCATATTGATAAAGCGACAAGATATAACATCTCTTACGGTCTTGGAGGATTCGGAGGTCAGGCTTTAACCTTCCTGGTAAATTCCAACACTGGAAACTACCTTTTCAATGACGTTTTTCCGTACAATGTGGTGTCCGATATGAATGGTGAGGACCCATACTCGGGTAAACTCGATGCCGGCGATTACTGCCTCTATATGCTGGCAGACACCGGTTTCAATAGCTGCGGTGAAAACGGCACCAGCTTTGATAGCTTTGTAGAGGCGCAGTTCAGTGTCGATGCAATACCTGTCCCTGAACCCTCCACACTGATCCTCCTGAGCGCAGGATTGGCGGGGCTTGGCATGTTCAGGTTTCGAAGCCGGAAAACCCGTAACGTATGAAGCGAAAGCAACTTTTGGGTTAACCGGTCCGCTTTTGGCCCCTTATGCCGGAATCGCCAAAGACCGTCCCGTTTTGCACCAGTTTAAACGCTGCGCGCATCAGGTCGGAGACACGTTTGTACTTAAGTCCCTGCATGGTCTCATGCAGCGAATCCCATTCCTCGGCACTCACCCTCAACGATATGACGTGTTGATTCTTGCGACTCGGACGTTTCATGTATGCCTCCCTTGCCCTCTGTCCCGGGCGTTATGTCACCACTGCCTTCAACTTGAGATCGGTCGTCGATCAGAATTCCTGCGACATCGCCTTCACTTCCCCTGCGGTGAAGACCGGGCCGTCCTTGCAGACGTAGACGTTGCCCACGTTGCAGCGGCCGCACTTGCCGACGCCGCACTTCATGCGGTTCTCCAGG